>OLFV01000428.1_pt1 | contig 50378 bp, 41 predicted proteins | sample 1605551 | NCBI WGS metagenome assembly OLFV01 (sample SAMEA3888922, study PRJEB22519) | human gut metagenome | biome: human gut; feature: human-associated habitat; material: faeces | place: Denmark | collected 2011 | reverse complement strand
GATAACCAGTAAACTTTCCTCATTCTTCTCTCAAACACTTTTTATATGGACTTTCAAGCAATGAAACTTCAGAAATACGCACAGTCAGTAGTCGTTGGAAAAATGGCTAAGGATAGGTGTGATGAAAATGTTCGTATTCTTGAAGGCATAATTAGTAAATTACCTCCATTGGAGGTGATGGCTAACCATAGGGCTATTCAGGCTTCTCTGGCTGCATTTGCAATAGAGCCAGACTTGATAAGCTGTTCAATTCAGTTGATTAAAGACTGTGCGCCACATATAGTTAATATAAAAGAGAAATTAGGAAGTACTCACCAGTATTACCTTAAAATTTCAACCACAATTATAAACAATGCTCTTGGCAATATCATTGCTGAGGTTAATGAAGCTCAAAAATCTGATTTCAACACGCTGAAGACTACCCTTATTTCCGCTTGGCGTGCTCAGTTGTATATGGATAAGTTCGACTTGGATCCAGAATACAAAGAAGGTCGCTATAAAGAATGCAGAGAAGCACTTCACGGAATTATTAGCAATTGTAAGGGATTTGATGATTCTGGATTGTCTTTTATGTATCAATATGGTTGTGGGTGGTGTAATGACCTGGACGTTTCTGATGTGGATTTGCGCACTGAGGAAGAGTTTTATCAATCATGTCGCAATCTAACTTCATATAGGTCTTTTCTTAAGAGATTTCCTTCTGGTAAATATGCCTCACAAGCTAAGTCAAAAATAGAACAATTATCTTTCCAAGCTGCTAAAACTGTTGCAGCATTGGAGAAGTTTATTCAGCAATATCCTCATAGCCAATATGTTTTACAAGCAAAATCTAATCTTGTAGAATTGCGTTTTAGGGAATGTAAGACAGTTGCTGATTATCAAAAATTTATTGGTGATTTCCCAAATAGTAGTTTTGTGCCAAAAGCTCAAAATGAATTGAATAAACTTATCCGTGAGGAAAATGAGCGCAAGGCTAGAATTGCTCGGCAAGATAAGGCTTTGTCTGCATGTAAAACCACGAATGATGTGGTTACATTATATGAATCAGAAAAGACAAATAAGATTGATTCTGAAAAATGTTCTTTAAGAGCGTATGAATTAGCTAAAAGCGAAGATGACTATCGAAAAGTCGTTTCAACATATGGTGTTCGTTCAACTGGCGGTCAGAAAGCAAAAACAAAAATTAATGAAATAGAACGGATAAAAAAAGAAAAAGCAGAAAAAAGAAGTAAAGCTCTGAAGCGGATGCTTTGGGCAATAATACCTTTGCTTATTCTTCTTGCCATTTATTTAATTTGGGGCATACGGGGCTTTGCTGTAGGTTGTACTATTGTTGCGGTTATTTCTGGATTTGCAGCATTTGGGTCAATGCAAGATAGGGATGGTGGCTGTGGCACTTTTTTCATATGTGCTGCTATTGCAGCCGTGTTTGGATTTTCTGCTGCTGGACTTCATGAATGGGCAGATAAAATTGAGAAAGAAAGCGAGTCAAAAGAACTATATGATCAAATTATAAGCAATCCATCAGAAGAATCATGTAAAAAATACATTCAGCGATTCTATAATACAGACAATGCTGATAAGGTTCGTAATATATGGTTGAGTTTGTTGTTGAATGAAGCAGGAGATTTTGATTACGATTCTTATGAAGGGTCTTCTTTATATAGCAGTTCTTCAAGTATAGATAATCCGATTAAGAAGTTGCAGGACTTTATTTCCAAGAATGATGGAAATAGTTATGGATACAAAGCCCAAACTGCGATAGAGTCTATCTGCGACTCATTGTATAGAGTTGCAGATAATAAAGCGACCACCTCTGGTTGGAAGCAATATCAAAGAGTGGTACCAACTGACTATTTCAAAGATTCTGAATCTAAGATAGAGGAAATAGAAAATCAAGCATGGAATACTGAGTCTAAAGCATGGCAAATGGCTTTGTCAGAAAATAGCATTTCTGCATTTACAAAATACAAATCATTATACCCAAATGGTTCTCATATTAGTCAATGTGAGAAAAAACTGATTGATCTTGAAGTCTCTCGTGTATATGCAGGTGAGCACGGGTCACTTCCAGAAATGGATAGAACTGGGTATGGTGGTGGTCCAACGTCATATATTACGGTGACCAACAGTACATCATATACTCTAACTCTTTTGTATAGTGGCCCTGATAGTAAAAGGTTGGTTATTTCTGCAGGTGGAACATCCTCTGTCAGATTAAAGAATGGTAGTTATAGAGTTGCAGCATCAGTTTCTGCGTCAAATATTAGTAACTATGCAGGAAACGAAAATTTACAAGGTGGCAACTACAGCGTGGATTATTATATAAGTACATACAGATATTAAAACAATGAAAATTATCAATAACAACCCATATCGTCAGCTTGGCGTTTATTCAACTTCTACTCAGAAAGAAGTTGTTGCAAACCAGGGTAAGATGAAGGCTTTCCTGAAAGTCGGTCGTCAGGTCTCGTTTCCACTTGATTTAAATGGACTTTTACCTGATGTTTTGCGCACAGAGCAAAGTGTTGCAGACGCAACATCAAAACTGTCTCTTCCAACAGAGCAACTAAAGTATGCTCAGTTTTGGTTTTCAAAAAACACTCAGTTGGATGAAATTGCATGTGGGAAATTAACGAATGGTGATATTGATGGAGCAATTGAAATATGGAATAAAAAGAGTTCTGCTTCGTCATTGCAGAACCTTCTCGTTTGTGCTTTAATTAAGAATCAGTTAGGGAATGCAATTAGTTATGCTCAGACATTATATTCATCGTACAGCGATGAGTTTGTTAAAATGGTATTGGGAGACAATGCTTTAGCAACTTCTGATAATCTGGCTCATGACTTTTTGGATATCTTATGCGATGAGTTTAAGCCCACCCAATTCTTAGGTTATATTACAAATTCCGAATGGAAGGAATTTGTTGGAAGCAAAAGTACAAAGCCAATCATTGATAAGCTCACATCTGCTATTGATGTATGTAAATCATCAAGAGGAAAAGGTCCTACGGCTCGTTTGAACGCTGGTACAAAATTGATGAATGATACCAAAGCCGATCTTACACAATTAAAGCAGTTCGTTTCTACTAGTGATTTGCAATATCAAATGATTGCGGATAAACTCGGCTTGGAAATCCTGCAATGCGGTATAGATTACTACAATGATTCAGATGCAGCGGAAGCAGCTCATAAAGCCATGGTTCTACAAATATATGCACAATCTGTTGTCGTTGGAAAAATGGCAAGAGATCGTTGCAAAGAGAATGTTGATATTCTCACAAAAATTATAGCTGAACTTCCCCCATCAGAAGTGTTTGCAGAAGACAAGGCCATCAAAGATAAGTTGGTTAATACATCAAAGCAGTCCAATACTATTTCTAATGCAGTTTCGCTTCTTAATGGCACAAGAGATGACTTAGTAAGCATAAAAAATAAATTAGGTGCATCATCAGCATACTATTTGAAGCTATCTACAATAGTCGTTAATTGTGCCCTTGGATTTGTTATTGAAGAAGTGAATAGAGCACAAAGTAAGATTATAAGTTTTGAGGATTTTCAATCACAAATGTATGAGGATCCTATTTTCGGTAGTATATTAGGTAGGAGGAGCAGTTCTTATTCCTCGTTATATACTTCATCACGATATGGTTTAGGTGGTTTAGATGCTTCAACCTATAATGCATGGGTTAAACTCCACAATTCTCAGGTTGACTCCTTTAAGAGTGTTGCTCAGTCTGCATGGAATGCAATAAAACTCATGGACAAGTTTGATATGGAATCGGATTTTAAGAATAAGCGTTACGATGAAAATAGAAGAATTCTTAAAGGTCTGTGTGAAAAACTTGGTATTTCCACTTCAACTTGGTCTGGCGGTAGCGGTAGTGGAAGTGGTTGTATGGTTGTAATAGCCATTGTTGTGACATTAGGCATTTTAGTTAGTTGTTTATAAAATTTTACATATATGAAAAAATTACTTCTAACGGTAGTATGTTTTACTACAATTTCATTCTGTTCTTTGGCGCAGGAACCTGTAAAATCAGTAGATTTGACCTCTGTAACAACAGAGCAGAATAATATTAAAAGAGAATTTAATTCATTAAGAGGCGAAGTCTCTGTACTTAAGAATAAGAATGCCAAGGCAGAATCTCGCATTTCTGCTTTAGAGTCTTTAAATAAAGATTTAAGTCTTAAGCTGGATAGCTTGCAAAAGGAAAACGACAATCTTGCAAACAATCAAAAAGCAGATAAGTCCGAACTTTCTACAATCATTGGAGAGACCAATGAAAAAGTTCTGGCAACAGAAGAGATACTGTCCTCTCGTACATTGTGGGGCTTGTGCGGAATAATTGCATTAATTGTAGCACTTGCAGCTATCGTTTGGGCATTCTTGAAAAAGTTTAAGTCTGGTACAACATCAATTGATGACGTTCGTAAAGCACAGTCTTCTTTAGAGGAAGCCCAAGAGAATATTCGCAAAGCTCAGGAAAAAATGCAAGAAGAAACTATTCAACTTGACAATAAGTTAATAGAAGTGTTGAGTAATCAACCAGTACCAACTCCAACCACTACAGATGACGGAGAGATTGACCATTCACTTACTCTTAAAGTTGCTGATGAGATAGTAAAGATAGAAATGAATCTTTCGCGAATGGACGAGAGTATAAAAGGATATAAGCAACTTTCAAGAGGTGTTCAGCGAATAAAGGATAATTTCAAGGCTAATGATTATGAAATCGTTGATATGCTGGGAAAACCTTATCAAGCAGGAATGAAGGCAGCTGTTACTTTTGTTACAGATGACACTTTAGAGCCTGGCCAGCAAATCATATCTCGAATTATAAAGCCACAAGTTAATTATAAACAAGTAATGATTCAGGCTGCTCAGATAGAAGTTAGCCAAGCAGAATAAAATTTTTTCAACAATTATGGCAAGATTAAAAATTGATTACGGTATCGACCTGGGTACTACCAACTCTGCTATTTGCAGGATGGAAAAAGGTGAACCTGTCGTTATTAAGACAGACGTTCTTATGGACACAATGCCTTCATGTGTTTCGTTTACAAAACGTAAAAGCGTTAAGGCCGGAAAGACAGCCCTTAATGACATGTTGAGTGATAAACTACGTGCGTTTAAGGCAGGTAAGAAAGAGGTTTCAAATGCCTATGTTGAGTTCAAGCGTACCATGGGTACTGATACAAAGTATACCAGTACATATATGGGCCGTGACTATTCCTCAGAGGAACTGTCTGCAGAGGTGCTGAAAACGCTAAAGTCTTTTGTTACAGATGAAAATATTTCTTCTGTGGTAATTACAGTACCTGCTAAGTTTACCGTAGGTCAAAAAACTGCCACGTTGGAGGCCGCTAAGATGGCTGGTTTTACGAAGTGTGAACTTCTTCAGGAGCCAATAGCTGCAGCAATGGCTTATGGCTTAACCACAGAATCAAAGGACGGTATATGGATGGTCTTTGATTTTGGTGGTGGAACTTTTGACGCAGCTTTGTTGAAAGTAGAAGATGGCATCATGCAGGTTTTTGATACTGAAGGAGATAACTATTTAGGCGGCAAAAATCTTGACTATGCTATTGTTGACAATATAATCATCCCGTATTTGCAAAAGAACTTTGTTCTGGATGAAACTCTTGACAATGATGAAAAGAAGGGTGTGCTCCGTGATGCAATGAAGACATTTGCAGAAGAGGCAAAGAATCAGCTCTCATTCAAGGACAAGGTTGACATACTTTCAGACCTTGGTGACTTAGGGGAGGACGAAGACGGTGAAGAAATGGAACTTGATTTAACAGTTTCAAATAGTGAAGTATATGATGTTATGCGTCCTTATTTCCAGAAAGCAGTTGATATTTGTAAGGAACTAGTAAATCGCAACCATCTTTCTTCTTCACAAATTAATAAGTTGATACTTGTGGGAGGTCCAACTCATTCACCATTGATTCGCCAGATGTTAAAGGATCAGATTACCCCGAATGTTGACACATCTATTGACCCAATGACTGCAGTGGCTACAGGAGCAGCACTGTATGCATCTACCATGGATGCAGTCGTTGACCAGAAGGACATTAAGGTCGGAACTGTCAAATTAGAAATCGGTTACGAATCAACATCAGTAGAGCAGACAGAATGGGTTAGTGCAAGGTTAGAACCAGGTAGCTCATATTCAAAAGTTTTCGTTGAATTAGAAAGAAGCGATAAGGCATGGTCAAGCGGCAAGGTGGAAATTGACGCTACTGGTAATGTAATAGAAGCCAATCTTCTTGAATCAAAGCCAAATTCATTTGCAATTGTTGCCTACGATGAGAAGGGTAATAAAGTACCTTGTTTCCCTAATGAGATAACGATTATTCAGGGCTCTAAAGTTGGAGCAGCACCACTTCCATATAATATCGGTATCGCTACATGGAGTGAAGTGAAAAAGCGTCCAGTCTTTAGAATGGCTAAGGGCTTGGAGAAAAACAAACCTGTACCTGCGGTTGGAGTTATTAATGACCTCAAAACCACAAGTAAATTACGTCCAGGTGTTGAAAGTGATGTTTTGAAGATACCTGTTTATCAGGTAGATGATTTCAAGGGTGCCGAAGGTAGGAGTGCTTCATTGTATGAATATGTTGCAGATATCGTTATAACAGGAGAAGATGTTGAATCATTAATTACTGAAGACTCTTCTGTAGACGTAACATTAAAGGTTGATACTTCTGAACAAATGACCCTTGAAGTTCATTTTCTTGCAACTGACACAACTGTAGAGAAATTGCTTGATACAAGTAAGAAACAGTCTATTGATGATGCTACAAAGGTTATTAACAAGGATCTTGCGGAAGCTCAACGCAGTATTCACAGACTTAGTGATGCTGGAGTTAACACAGACGACTTGCAGAACAAACTAGATGCCGTAAAGAATGAAGCTGCTAATAGTTCCGAGAAAAAAGCTGTTCTTCAGCACCTTAAAGAAGTCCTTCGCGAGATTGAGGATAAAGATGATGCAACTGAATGGGATCGACTTGAAAATGAACTACGAGAGGAATTTGACCGTCTTGAACGAGCTCAAAATGATTTGGGAAACGACAAAACTAATTCTATCGTTACACAATTGCGAAAGCAGGTTGATTTGGTAATTAAAGCTAAAGATGTGACGATGGGACGTGAAGTGCTTGAACAAGTAAATGCATTGTTCATGCATCTAACAATGCTTTATCAGTGCATAGGATTCGTTCGGTACTATAACGATCATTTTAGTTCAGTAGCCTGGAAAGATGCGTCTCATGCTCGTTCTTTAATTAACAGTGCCCTTAGTATTATAGGTGATAATCCTACTGTTGAGAAGTTACAGCCTGTGGTCGTTCAACTAATTAAACTACTTCCTGATGGAGAAGTTGATGGTCCTACAGGAGGATTTGTTCCAGCTGGATTATTACGTGGTAACAATTAATTAGACTATATCATGCAAACAGCACCAGTTTTTGATATACTTAGACATCGTATTGGTACAGATGGGCCAGGTGTGACAACGCTGGTCTGTTTGCATGGTTGCCCCCTTAAGTGCAGGTTTTGCATAAATCCAGAGTCAAGAGATAGTAAGCGTTTGGCTTGTTTTGTCTCTTGTGAAGAACTTTTCGAGAAGGTAAAGAAAGATAATTTGTACTTTCTTTCTACTGGTGGAGGAGTGTGTTTCGGTGGAGGTGAGCCAGCTATCCATTCCTCTTTTATTAAAGAGTTTAAGAATGAATATGCTAAAAAATGGAACATTTCTATAGAGACATCCCTAAATGTAGCTTCATTTCATATAGAAGAATTGATACATGTGGTTGACAGTTGGGTGGTTGATATTAAAGAAACTAATCCTTCAATATATAGTTCATATTGTGGGAACTCAAACGAGAACGTCTGGCGTAACCTGTCAATTTTGGCTGAGAATGTTTCAAATAGGGTGACAATAAAAGTTCCCTTAATTCCTTATTATAATAATGAATCTGATATTATTAAAAGCTTTAAACTTTTGAATAAACTAGGATTCAAAAATATAAATGTAATCAATTACTGTGTTAATGGCAACTGATAGGGGAAAAACTATTTGTAAAAAGTTAAAGCGAATACGAAAGGAAATCGCGATAATAAATGATATAGTGTTAAAACAAACTATATGCACAAATAATGAGCCATGTATTGGTACTTGTCCCATCTGTGAAGCCGAACTATTGTATTTAGAGCAAGAATTAGATAAGAAAAGAAATAATGGTTTTGAAGTCTATATAAAAGATATATGTAAAGACATTTCGCCTGAGACGATTACTATTGAGGAAAGTCAGAGGGGAATAACCGCAAAGTCATTGTTAAATAGATTATAAAAGTATGTTATATAACAAAAAAGATATAATCGGTTCATACACTGTTACTTTTCAGCATAAGGAAGGGACTTATGCTGAGACCTATCGTGTTAAGGATTCTAATGGAAAGACTCGTTTCTTGAAACTCATTAATTATGCGAAATTGAATCGTCATCAAATTGATGATAATGGTCATGTTGTTGAGGTAGAAATATCAAAATGTCTCAACCATCATAACCTATGTCGCTATATTGACTCAGGAAACATAATGGTAAATGGCGGTCAAAGAACATATATTGTGACAGAGTTTGTTAGCGGTGAAACACTTGCACAGAGAATCATTCGAGACGATGATATTAGTGTTTACGATATTAAGAAGATTGCCAAAGCTGTACTGTCAGCACTCGATTCAATTCACAACCAAGACGAGCCTATCGTGCATGGAGAGGTAACGATTCAAAATGTATTGCTCAATTTAGTAGGTGGCTTGGAGGATTTGAAGTTGATTGATTTTGGACATGCTCGGTTCCTGAATCAACCACCAGCAAAGCCAAACTTAAATGAACTGAATCCTTTTTATTTGGCACCTGAGAGGTTCTCTGGTGTTTGCCAGATACAATCAGACATCTATTCTGTCGGTGTAATGATGTATCACCTGCTATATGGAGAGCTACCTTGGTTTCTTGACATTTCAAGGATCAAAGGTGATAAAGTGGAACGCATTTTATCTGAAAGAGAAAAACCTCTTAAAATCCCTACAACTGATATCTTTGAGTTAGATGAACAGTTCTTAAACTGTATAGTAAAGGCATTAAGTTATGATGTAGAAAACCGTTTCCAAACAGCGCAGGAGTTCATAAAAGCAATTGATGGTGAGATAAAAGTAGAACGCCAGCCGACGTATAGAAAAGTAAAATCTGACGAATCAAAAAAAGAAGATAATGATTCTAAGCGTTCTCTTTCACGCAAGGTGGAGGGACCTGGATTCGCAGCTATTGCTGGCATGGATGACCTAAAACATCAAATGAGGGAAGAGGTTATAGAGCCACTTCATAATCCAGAGGAATATCATAAATATGGTGTGACAATTCCGAATGGAATGTTATTATACGGGCCTCCTGGTTGTGGCAAGACTTTTTTTGCAAAACATTTTGCAGAAGAAGTCGGGTTTAATTTCATGCAAGTAACTCCAGCTACCCTAAAAAGCAAATGGATAAATGCTACTCAGGAAAATATAGCTGCAATGTTTCAAGAAGCAGAAGCAAATGCTCCTACCATTATATTTATTGATGAATTGGATGATTTATTAAAGGATCGTTCATTAGCTGAAGATAAAGGTATGTCTGGCATTAACGAGTTCCTGGCACAGATGGACAGAACAGGTGAGAAAGGTATCTTTATCATAGGTGCCACCAATAAGCCTGATGTTCTTGATCCGGCTGTATTGCGTGCTGGCAGGCTTGAAAAAAAATATTATCTTGGAGTTCCCGACAAAGCAGCAAGAGAAGCGCTTTTCAAGTTATACCTTGAAAATCGTCCATACGATTTTGGTTTAGATTATGGATTGCTTGCAGATATGACGCACAATTATGTTTCTGCTGACATTCAGTTAATTGTAAATGATGCGTCAAGAGCTGCTTTAAAAGCGCATAGCAAGATTACTATGGAGTTGCTACAAAATGCAATTTCAAAGGTAAAGCAATCTATATCTGATAACGAATTAAAAAAATATGAACGTATCAGAGCCATTATGAATGGTGAAAAGATTACGTCCGATAGACCCAGAATAGGTTTTTAACTTTTTAAATATTTGAGTTATGAATAATCAAGAATTATTATTGAAAACCATTTTCGCATGTATGGCATGTGACGGTGACATCGCATCTGAGGAAGTTCAGGTATTACGTGAGCTTATTGCAAACACAGATTTGTTCAAAGAATTAGATGTTGAAGTGGTATTAAAGAAATATGTGGATTCTATCAACAAAGATGGAGTGTCATTTTTGAATAATTATCTAAGCGACATAGCAGAAGATGCATTATCTAAGGAAGAGCAAATGTGTTTGGTTGATTTAGCATTTAAGACTATCGAAGCAGATAAGCGCATTGAATACTCAGAAGTCAAATTTTTCAAGAAGATTCGCGTTAGGTTATCACTAACAGATGAAGAAATTCTTGCCAAATATCCCGATAAAGAGGATTTCTTACTGCCAGATATTAATGTCGCAGACGACCCAGAATGGAATAATGTGACTTTTGCAGAAATAACTCTAAGTCTGGATAATGAACCTCTAAGTCTGAAAAAGGAAGCAGAAGTAGAAGAAGCAGAAGCAAAGTAGTGTCGTCATTTTTTTCTGCCAATTGCTATATATATAGAAATATTCATATTTTAAACTGTTTTGACAAAATGGGTTTTTTTGACATTTTTAAACGCAAGAAAGAGCCTGAAATGCCAGAGGCATTAGCAAAGGTATATAAGTTGTTTTTCCCAGAAGGAATAGGTCAACAAAAGCTTCTAACAAGCCAATTATGCCAAAAATTGGGTAATAGATATAATGAAGATGTAGTGGCAAATAACTATATTTTTGTTTTGACATGCTTGTTTATGGATGAAGATAAAACCCTTAGCGCAATAACGGGGAAGGTAAAACAACGTATAAATAACCAGTTGACAGAATCCGACATTCGTATAATCTACAATCATGCAGTAGATAATAACAAGCAACTGTCACAGACCGTTGGCTTGTTAAATGCAATGGAAATGATGTGCAACACAGGAACTGCTGAAGATGTTATGCCGGAAGGCTATGGTGAATTCGGATTAGATATAACGAATCCAGTTCCTATTCATGGCGTACCTCAAAATGAAGTGTATCTAAGAAAATTGCGCCTTTCTGACGGTTCAAAAATATCATGGAAAAGGATTGGGTCTTGTAATGCTCCAAACATTGAACACATAATCGACAGATATGAAATATGTGATCAATTTGGTAACAAGGTGTGCAATTTGTACTTATGTCCTTACAATAGAAAGACAAGTAATAAAGTACCAAAAGGATTTATTTTTGAAGGGCAGAAACCATCCGTGGCTGCTCCTTTGAATAAAAGTTTACAAGGTAAAATATTACCGTCCAAAGGTGTTTCCTATGCAACAGACGATAATGGCGAGCCACTACTGGTTTTCTATCGTTCATCGTCAAAAGTATTTGTGAATAAAAGAACTAGTAACGATTCCGTAGGATATTTTCTGAATATAAGACGACCTTTACTCCTGGATGTCACTGGCATGGACAAAATAGAAATACCTCCCATGCCTTCAGAATGTGATGGAATCATCCTAAAAGGTTATGGAATAAATAATTCTATAGGATTCATTGTTAGAGATTTCCAGTCACAAACGATGGAAATTCCTTTGGGAGATTCAAATTTGTCAAAATCTCCAGCTACATCTTCCAATGAGGCATACCTGTTGTTATTTAGCGCATCATGGTGTGGTCCTTCTAAGCGATTCGTGAAAGAGATTAATGAAGCCGGAATTAACTCTTACACATATATTGATGTTGAACAAGAGGGTACTGAAGATCTGCAAGAGAAGTATAATGTAAGGAGTATTCCTATGACTTTCCTGGTCAAGACAAATGGAGATATTATCAACAAATGGGTTGGGTATGATGACGAAGATCCAGGACAGACCCAATTCGTGAATTATATGCGAACTTGTGGGTACAATATTATTCCCTATAATGGTGAGAAGTTATAATATATATATGAAATGTTAGATACACTAAGTATAAAACAGAAAAAAGCTTTGGCTCTTGTCGGTCTGAGTATATTGGGCATTTCATACGGTGGAAGGATTAGAACAAATGAACCTGATATATATGCTTTGTTCGTGGATTTCTTCTTTGTTGATTCACAAGAAGAAATTTTTCCAATCCTTCAAGACATAGTCAGTATGAATCAGGACGAGGCTATAGAGATAGCCAAACAGCTAAGCAATCGCGAAAAAGACGAATTCCTTACGTATATGATTGATGTTGCAGGTGGAGATAGTAGAAGGTTACTTGCGCTTGCTTCTTTCATGCAAAACATTGGATTCAATTCTAGTTACTTTGAATAAAACGCCCTCTAGATATAATGACTGAGACATACGATATATTCATAAGCTATTCCAACAAAGACCGTCAATTAGTCCACGAGTATGCAAAGTTCTTGGAGGATTATGGATATAAAGTTTGGTATGATGTCAAAGGTCTCTATGGCGGTGCTAAATTTGCAGGTGAAATTGCAGATGCCATTGAGGCTTCAAAACTTTTTGTATTCTTCTCTTCCGAAAATTCAAATAAATCAGAGTGGACAAAAGGAGAGATTTTTCTGGCTCAAAAATATAACAAGCAAATACTTCCTGTACGAATTGATGATTCTGAATATGAGAAGTCTGTAATGATTGTTTTATTGCCTTTACAATATATTGTTTGTAAGAATGGTGTATATGACGAGTCATTGGCGGAATTACAGAGTGCAATCAGTAGATTCATAGGAGAGCCAGATAAGAAGAATTTGTTAAGTAAGAATAACGAGAAGCCCAAACGCCGTTGGGTTAAACAAAGTCTATGGTTCTCTGGCTTTCTATCCTTGTTTTTTGCATTTTTCATGATGGTTGTTAGTGGTGAGTACATGATAAATGTTTCTCTGTCACTATTCTCAATGACGATTACTGCTTTTCTCTGTTTTCTGGCATGTTTGTATATAGTTCGACTTGACAAATATTGGGATGAACGATCTATGACCATAAATATAATATATTTATTGGGGATGACGTTCTTCTTGTCCTATTCGATTATGGCATTTGGCTTGTGTTATATTAGTTATGAAATTTTCTCATTGAACTATCCAAGTATCATTTGTGCTGCAATTTCAATTTATGCATTGATAAGGTTGATGAATTATAAGAAAGTGGGATATATCCTTCTATGGATTTGCGTATTTCTGTTCTCTGTCGGTAGCTATTGGTGGCTTATGCATTCTATAATTGCTCCCATTGTTATTGCAGTTGTCGGTGCCATTTGTATGCTTTTACTCACAACTATATTAAAACAAAAACACAATGGTACTTCAATGTGGAGCAAGTTGTCTTAGCTCCATCACAAAATGAATATTACTTGATTTGATTATGATTGTTAAGTTTTCATATCTAATATTATCGGCATTATTGTTGCTATGTCTTGCTCCAATGCCTTATGGGTATTATCAATTAGTGAGGTTTGTCGCAATGGTATTATTTGCAATCTATGCATATAACTATTGGATTAAGGAGATTAAACCATTGGCGATAACCTTTGGTGCATTGGCACTGTTGTTTCAACCTTTTATTAAGGTCGCTCTTGGCAGAGCGATGTGGAATATCACAGATGTTGTTGTTGCACTTGGACTGATAGGGTTATACCTATATGAGAATAATAAGGCTGGCAACTAAAGGTTAGTTAAAGATAGCCCTGGTATTTATTCCCCTTTTTCATAAGTTGCGGGTTCTTTGCCCGTGAGTATGTCAACAAAAACTTTAACCCTTGCAAAATATTCGCGAACATAAGTCATAAGTGCCATTTTTGATGTGGGGTCAGCAGCATTGTAGCCCTGAATGTCATGTACTTCATAGCCAAGATGTTCTGTAAGGTAAATAGCTCTTTCGTTATGGAATCTTTGTGATATAACTATAAAGCTGTGAATATTATATACCTTTACAGCCCTGACCACTGCATCAAGTGTTCTAAAACCTTTTCCGTCCAAGATGATGTCATTGGCATCAACTCCATGAGCAATGAGAGAATCTTTCATACATTCAACCTCATTTACTCCGTCAAGGCTGTTCTCATCACCACTAATGAGAATGCGTTTTATTTTCCCTGCTTTATAGAGTTGTTCTGTCGCATCGATGCGATACGTGAAGAAGTAATTTGTCCTTCTTCCTATCCTGGTTTGTGGAGTAGTGCCTAATAGTAAGCCATATTCTGATGGAGTGATACTGTCTATCTCATAAAATGTTTTCCCCTTGGCATTATTCACTATTATCAGATTACAGGCAATAAGAGTGCTTAGGCATACCAAGAAGATAATACCCGTTCCCCATAAAACTAATCTAATATATCTTTTCGTTTCTCACTAAAACTTTATTTGTTCTCATTTGTTTCATTATGCCAAGGCACACTTGTCCTCATTGCCAGAGTGATAGCTTCTCCAACTAATGCCATATTTGCTAACAAATAGTGGTTGGTGTTCCATCCACGAACTGTAGAACCGGCAATCTCTCCAGTCTTTAATAAGCTGTTTCGGAAATCAGTATCGCCAAAGTATGTGGCTGCTCCAATCGCAAATGCCGTTCCTGAAGGGCTAAGGTTGAAAATGATAGGACCAGAATCAATGTCCATTCCTAACCAACATTTGCGGTCGTAATATTCTTGAATTCCGGCAAAGGGACTACGTTGCATAAAATGCTTCTTCAGTAGTTCATACTGCTCATGAGCAAAGTCTTTATCCACGAAAGTCAGGTAATAGCAAATTAGGGCAGTGTAGGAGCCTTTTATCGGTTCTGATAGTTCCGTGCCATTGTAATCCAAGAAAGATTTCAAGATACCAGTTTCCTTGTCCGTCCATTTTTTCTTTGCCTTATTCAGCCATTCATTTACAGTGCTCAGGTATCGGTCATCACATTGCCACGTAAAGTTACTCAAAGCGACTAAAGTCACCAACATATCTGGAACATATACTGCTTCATTCGGATAAGTTTGCAGGTTCAAGGTTGGGCTTTCTTTCATCCGCCAGTTCAATGTACTGCATAGCTTATAATATAGATCGTCATATTTGTCATCACCTCCAGCCGTTTTATAACCACTAATCATCCAGGCAAGAATGCTCAAATACGACATGTGGCTCTTTTCGCTATCCCAGCTCTCCAATGGGTCTTCGTCCCATCTTGCAGCATCATATTCCCGTACTTCTGGTGACATCACTATATTTATAAGCCTGTCAATCTGCTCAACAGACTTTTCTCTTTCGTCTGGATATAGAATGCTGATATTCGTTAACGCTGCTGATAACATGGAACAGGAATACATTGCCCATTCACCCTGAAACTGAGAGCCAATACCTCCTGGCATTTCGTTGAGCACTTCCTCTGGTGATACCAAAAGTTTATTCGTAAGATAATTTCTCCTACGCAATATCTCGGTCTTTTCCCCCTCAAACGTTCCGTGTCCCATGGTTGAAATGGTCACCCATAGCCATTTCAGAACAACAAAGACTACTATGACGGTAATTGTTTTCAGTATCATCCTATATGGTTTCTTTAGTCGTCTTGCCATAATTATATTACTCAAAATTTGGGTACCAATCTAAATTCTCACAGTGTTTAGCCCAGATTATATTGAATCCTGTGTAATCGAAAATGTAAGGATTTATATCAGTTTAATTATCTAATATTCAATGCTTTTTAGTTCTACTTTCCTACTTTTTTCAAGTATCTTTTTAAGCCCTTTTCTACGCCTTTCACTTTCCGATGCAAAAGTGAGAAAATATTTTATTTAAGACCTCTTGTGGGGTTGTTGCTCCGCTTATTTCCATCAAGTCAAAATCTACTTGTCTTAAATCAAGACTCACAAGTTCTGCTGATATATTATTTTTTATGTCTTCGAGAACATTTTGCATATCCGAGGATGCTTTTCTTAATGCTTCATAATGACGTTTGTTTACAACAATGGCGTTCGAGGATGCAGACACATTATCTTTTTGTGTATCAGTCAAAGATTTTTTTAATTCTTCTATTCCTGTTCCATTTATTGCAGATGTATAGACAAGAGTGGGGGATATCCCCAATGTTTTTATGGTTTGTTTTTTTATCCTATCGCCAATTTCTATCAGTTTTTGTTTATCAGAAATCAAATCTATTTTATTTATTGCAATTATAAGATAAACGTCAGAGGGTATTTCTATTTTTGAGAAAGGCAAGTTTAAGACTTCTTCATCGGCGTTTACTATAAGTACTATGGTTTGTACATTTTTGATAGTTTCTATAGTCCTGCTTATACCAAGATTTTCTACCTTGTCATTTGTTTTTCTTAAGCCCGCTGTATCAATAAGCCTAAATTCTATTCCCGAAATATAGAAACTTTCTTCTATTGTGTCTCTCGTCGTACCTGGAATATCGCTCACTATAGCTCTGTCTTCTTTAAGCAAAGCGTTCATCAATGTAGATTTTCCAACATTAGGACGCCCAACAATCGCTACAGGGATGCCGTTTTTTATTGTATTTCCCGTGGTAAACGTTGAAGCGAGATTTTCCATTTCGTCTTTTAGTTCACTTGTCATCTCTAACAATTGAGGACGTTGTGCAAATTCCAAATCCTCATGGTCGGAGAAATCTAATTCCAACTCTAACATAGAACGGAGAGTTGTTATTTTATTATGCATCGAATTAAGCATTTCCTTAATTCCGCCTCTTAATTGATTTATGGCAATTCTGTTGTAAGCTTCAGAATTTGCAGCTATTACATCTGCAACAGCTTCGGCTTGACTCAAATCCATTTTCCCGTTCAAAAAAGCCCGCTTTGTATATTCTCCAGGCTGAGCAATTCTACATCCGTTTGATATTAGTATTTGTACTATCTTAGACAATATATATTGAGAACCATGACAAGAAAATTCCACGGAATTTTCTCCTGTATAAGAATGAGGAGCATAAAAAGGCAATCCTACTACTTCGTCTATCACCTGACCTTCGTATTCTATAGTACCCAAAGTGGCGTGATTAGCTTTTACCGTATCAAAAGCTTTCCCACTTATGGGGAAAAATACTTTAGTGGCAATGCTTATGGCTTCACAGCCGGAAACTCTTACTATTCCCAATGCACCACCTGGGGCTGTGGCAACAGCACATATTGTATCATTCATTTCTTTTAAATTCTTTCCAATACTTTTTGGACCAAATCGTTCATTGATTGTTTATAGTTGGTAAAAGCTTCCTTTTGTCTTCTATTTGCCACTACCATACATATACAAGCTGCTTTATGCCCGAGGATAGAAGCAAGACCTGCGAGAGCAGAACTTTCCATTTCGTAGTTTGTTATATTCATACCATTGAAAGAGAAGTTCTCAATTTTCTCATTTTGACAAACATCCGCCGGTTCTGCTCTTAAAAATCTACCCTGAGGTGCAAAGAATCCACCTGCAGAAACCGTTATACCTTTAATTGCATACGTACCGGCAATCCTTTCTGTCAATTCTGTATCTTCTACAGAAACGTAAGGATAAGGAGTACAACGCCAATCGTTCCATTGCATGTGGTTTACAAAAGCATTCTCAAGTTCTATATCACAAACATCTTTGCGCTTAGCATAAAAGTTTAATAGTCCGTCAAGTCCTATAGAGCGGACAGAACAAATATACGTCCCGAGTTTTGTATTTTCTTGAAGCCCGCCACATGTGCCTATTCTTACAATTTCAAGGCTTTTCCTTAAACCTTTGTCTTTTCTTGATTCGAAGTCAATATTGCATAAAGCGTCAAGTTCGTTCATTATTATATCGATGTTCCCGCAGCCTATTCCTGTTGATATAACACTAATGCGCTTGTTTTTATAGAATCCTGTGATAGTATGAAATTCTCTGTTTTGTATTTCTGATTCTATTTTTGAAAAATGGCGGGCAATAAGCGTAACTCTTCCAGGGTCGCCTACAAGAATTATTTTGTCTGCTATTTGGGCAGGCTTAACATGTAAATGAAAGACAGATCCGTCTTCATTAATTATAAGTTCCGAATCAGCGTAATATCTATCCATAGAAATTTTAGAAAGCTATTTGTTTACTGTTTCTTGAGTTCTTCTTCGCGTATCAGTTTCTCTAGATTCTTAATACTTGCTTTGAGCTTTTCAACTTCTTTCTCCTTAGCAAGAATTTGAGGCTTCAACGAATTTCTTTTTTCTGTATCAGCCGTGGAATAAACTTCGCGTTCAGAATCCAATCGCGCTTTTTGCGAGTCATAAATCTTTAAGGCTTCTGCCCATTGTGAAGCATATCCCTTGGCTTTCGCATCTTTGAAATCTTGCAGGGAAGTGTATGTCTTTGAATCGTTTATAACAAACAAAAAGTCAGAAGATGCACCACTGCGGGATTCTTCAGAAAAAATATTTTTCAAACGTTCAAGAGCAGATTTAACTCTGTCGTTTTCTCCTGCCCATGTTGCTTTTATGGAATTAATCTTAGCAAAATTCGGAATGGCATCTTCAAAATTTTCAAGATCATAGCTTTTTCTTGTTTCATTGGGAATGAATACATAAACACAAACTTTTCCTTCGGGTTGACGACGATCAGATGCAAACCAACCTAAATTATTTGCCTCATCAACTACATATAAATAATCATTTGACGGAGAGTTAAACGGCATTCCGATGTTTTCCGGTTTCAAGAAAGTTCCTTGGTCTTGCGAATACCTTGACATGAAAATATCATATCCGCCAAGACTTTCTTCTCCTTTAGCAGCGAAGTAGAGTGTTGCGCCATCTGTAAGAACAAACGGAGTAATTTGGTCGTAACCGAAATCTTCCAAACCTTGCACTTGCTTCGCTTCTCCCCATTGATCGTCCAATCTATCCCTTGTAAACATATAAAGCGCGCTATCTTTTATGCTGCTATAATATATTTTGTCAAGTAATTGCGGAGTATAAGCTATACCATTTGCTTCTTTCAAAGAAAGTTTGCTTCCTTTCATCAAATTCTTCAAATAATCAATCTTACCGCTCTCACTGCTAATTCTATAAACTTCGAGAATTTTTTCTTTATCAACAACAACAGAGTCGATAAAAACCACGTCTTCTGTGCTTGATAGCATGTTTTGACCATTGTTTGCCGTAACGAGTAATTCTTCTAATTTTTCCGTACTCCGTTGTTTTCGTTGTGCTGCTTGTATTTCCTTGTTTATAAGTGTGGCAGCTTCTTTGAACTTATATGACTCAATAAGTTCTTCGGGGCTTACCTTTGAAACAGAAGCATTTGCTTTTCCTTTTTTTATCTGTGCATTTGCTCCTGTGATTATCAAGGATAGAATTAATGCCAATATTATTTTTTGCATGGTGTCGTATATTTCATGCTAAGTTATGTAATATTTGTATTGTGGCAAAGTTCATCGGAACAAATTTCTATTTGATTCAGTAATCATACGTTGTATTTGTTCTTTGAAATGTATGTTCTTTTCCAAATCTTCAATAGACAGATGAGTTTTATATCGCCAATATTGTTTACTGTCAGCAGGATTATTAATTTGTTCCGCTTCAAGATTTTTCGATCGTGTTTCTTCACAAATCGAAGTCCAGTCTTGAAAAGACAAAAGACAAAGCATTGAGGGAGATTTCAGATGCGACTCCACAACACGTGTGCATATTTCCACGTTTGCATCTTGGGGAATTTCGTTTTCCTGCATTCCCAAAATGTCGCGAGCGTAGCGTTTTGCGAAATCAGGGAATTTTCTCCACCACAATCTGAAAGAAGGCATATCATGAGTGGATATTGTTGCAACGGAATTGTACGGATATTTCGAAACATCTGCATATTCCACGCCTGACTGCTTGGGCATATTTTGAATTTCAAGAGAGAGAATATTTAGCCTGTCAAGTACTTTTGTAATGCACGAGGGCAACATTCCCAAATCTTCTGCACAAGATAACATTGTTGTTGCATGTGTTATCTCGCGTAACTTTTCTGTTCCTTCTTTCTCCCACAATCTTTCGTTTCTGTTTCCAAAATAGTCTTTGTAAATTGCATTGAAAGCTTGTTTTTGTCCGTCATCAAGATTTCGATACACGGTTTCGTTATACGCACTTATGGCAGGGCAATATTTGCAAGGGTATAAATTGTCTTCAAAAAACAATGCACCGATATGCTCATTCTTCAAAACGAATCCCATAGACTGTAATTCTTCCACAGAATACGACAAGGCAGGAGAAAAATGTCCGAACTTTGCGCTTGTTTGGCTTCTTGGAATTTCCCATATTCTGAAAAAGCCCAAAACATGATCTATTCTGTATGCGTCAAAAAACTCTGCCATTACTTTCAGTCTCGACTTCCACCACGAATAACCGTCTCTTTTCATTTCCTGCCAATTATACGTAGGAAATCCCCAATTTTGTCCGTCTTCGGAAAAGTAATCGGGTGGTGCGCCGGTGGACATGTCTTTGGCAAAGAACTTCGAATTTTCCCACACATCACACGAATGCAAGTTTACCCCTATGGGAATATCTCCTTTTAGTATTACTTTCTTTTTGCGGGCATAACTTTTTACAGATTTCATCTGCGAGAACGCCAGGAACTGTACAAACTTGTAAAATTCTGCTTTACCAAGCAATTTTTTGTCGACCTTTACTTTTTGTGCGTCATAGGTTTCATAGCCCTTCCATTTCTCAAAATCAAGAGTTTTATACATGTCTCTCAACGCGCAATAAGCAGAATATGGTGTAAGCCATGAATCATTGTCTTTCTTAAACTTATCAAATTCCACATCATTCTTTAATTCAATCTTTTTTGATTTGTAAGTTTCGGAAAGAATCCTCATTTTGAATTTGAAAGTTCCTTCGTAATCCACAGACTCCTGTTCTTTGTTTTTTTGTTTTCCCTGCAATCTACATCCGGCATCTTTAAGACTTATGTATATTGGGTTTAATGCAAAAACCGACGTGGTATTATATGGATATGAATCTCTCCAAGAACCGAATGTGGTTGTATCGTTTATAGGCAGGAGTTGAATTGTTGAAAAACCGACCTCTGAAGCCCATTTAATCAAACGTTTCAAATCAGAAAAATCTCCTATACCATTACTGTTTTTCGAGTGTAAAGAAAATAGCGGAACCACAATACCTGCACATTTCCAATCGGTAAACGCAGGAATCCGAAGCCAACCGTCATTTATTACACCGAAGCTTTTCGAAGAATTTATATTTACAGTTCTGTTATTGCCGTCTTCCCATAGAATGGCGTTTTTGTATCTTATCACATATTTATATTGCGTACCGAGTGGCAAATTTTCGATTCTCGCTGCGTAACCGTATGTGCCTTGACGCTCCATTTTCAAGCCTTTTTCTACATTCCAATTACCCAATGCAGCACATCCGCCGGTAAGTATTACTTCAAAGTCTTTTTCTTTTGGAGTCAGCAAAAAACTTTCGAACACCAAGCAGTATTGTATGTTGATATGCTTTTTATTATGAAATTTTGGAGAAGAAAAAATACAATCTTTTAAAGCCGAGCAAGAGCAGTTTATTTGATTCTTGTCGTATCTCCAAATATCTTGCAGAGCAACATTGTGGTTTTCAACAGTTACAACCCGTTGGGGAAATATCTTCTCTTCCGCAACGATCTTTCCATTTTCTTTTACAACGTACCCATAAGTAAAGGTTTCACCCTTTTTCGAATCCACTTCAAAGTTTCCGCTCCACAAGTCGTTTCCCATGAACGACAAATCAAATTGGAAGTTTTCTTTTTCCTTTTTTAATTTTACAGAAACGCTTTGACCGAATTTTGTATGATAGTTGATATTGAAAATTAATGAGATTGCCATGACGGAATATGTTATTATGCAAACACAAAGATACTTCTTTTTGACAAAAATCAAAACAGCGAAGAAATTTCGAGAAAACATACTGCCTAACATTAATCATAAAAATCCAAAATCTTTGAATCTAAATTCATTTTCCAGACATCTGAATTTCAATAATATATAATCTTCAAAAATACAAGGCACATATTTTAAAATAAGTGCCTTGTATTTCAAAATATATGGCTTGTATTTTTTACAACATGCCTTATGTTTTTTGAACAGATGCCTTATGCAATTTTTATGCGCGGTTTTCATGCGACATTTAATAGGAAACTCGGATATTATAACCCATAAAACTCACTCCAAAAGCAAGTGTGTTTTGTATTTATATATGTATGACATTTACGCGAAAAGGTAAATAAGTAGCGGCTAACGGTAACATTACGTATAAAATTCGTAATTTTGTAGCGCATAATGCGAATGTAGCTCACGGTAATGAAATTGATTGTAATAACAAGACCTGAATACTTCGTTGTAGAGCATCTGTTGATACACGAACTCTTCAATGAAGGACTTGATATTCTTCATTTGCGTAAACCGGAAGGTGATGCGTCTATGTGTGAGCGTCTTTTGTCAATGCTTTCAGAGAGTGAAAGAAAGCGAATCGTTATTCATGACAATTTCGAACTTAAAAACAAATACGGTCTCTATGGCATTCATTTGAATAAGCATAACTCTGCAAAACCATATGGTTATAAGGGAAATGTATCGTGTCTGTGCAATTCTTTCGACAAAGTGAGAGAATGCAAACATGACATGAAGTATGTTATGCTCGGTTCTGTTTTCGACAACGATTCGGCAACAACTTATAAAACCGCACCCTCTTTCAGTATGCCGCAAATGCGTGCTGCTCACAACAATGGCATAATTGACGAAAAAGTATATGCCTATGGAGGCATAAATACAAAGAATGTGGAAATTCTAAGTTCTTTGGGATTTGGTGGAGTTGTTGTTTACGGAGCTTTGGCGCAAAAATTCAATCCCGTATTGGCAGATGATTTCAAAGAATTTATCAGCTATTTCCGTTTACTACGTCGCTCCACAGAATAGTCATTTAATATCGAAGAAACATATACAATAAAAATAACAAGAAAATCAAAATGAGCGAAAAACTTCCTTACATGGTTTTTTCCGGAACCAAATCAAAATATTTGGCGGAAAAAATATGCTCTTCACTGGGTTGTCAATTAGGTAAATTGCAAATAACAACTTTTGCAGATGGAGAATTTGCAGTTTCTTACGAAGAATCCATCCGTGGTCGCGATGTATTTTTGGTACAGTCCACATTCCCCAATTCCGATAACCTAATGGAACTCCTCCTTATGATTGATGCTGCAAAACGTGCGTCTGCGCGTAATATCGTAGCAGTAATACCTTATTTCGGTTGGGCACGTCAGGACAGAAAAGACAAACCGCGTGTTTGCATAGGTGCAAAACTTGTAGCTGATCTTCTTAGCGTTGCAGGAATTGACCGTTTGATTACAATGGATCTTCACGCTGATCAGGAACAAGGTTTCTTTAATGTCCCAGTAGACCATCTTTACGCCTCGACAATAATGATGCCTTATATTTCTTCTTTGAATTTGAAAAATTTGTGCATTGCAACTCCAGACGTAGGCGGCTCAAAACGTGCAAGCGTATATGCAAAATACTTTGATTGTCCTCTCGTTCTTTGCAACAAAACAAGAAAATGCGCAAACGTTGTAAGCGAGATGCAGGTTATTGGCGATGTAAAAGGAAAAGATGTCATTCTTGTGGATGATATTGTGGATACAGCAGGGACAATTACCATGGCAGCCAATTTGATGAAAGAAAAAGGCGCAAATTCAGTAAGAGCAATAGCTTCACACTGCGTAATGTCCGGTCCTGCAAGTGAACGTATTCAGGATTCTGTTATAGAAGAAATGGTATTTACCGATAGTATTCCTTATTCAAACAGATGCGCAAAAGTTAAACAGTTGACCATTGCGGGAATGTTCGCAGAAACAATTCGCCGCGTGGAAAACAACGAATCTATATCAGACCAATATTTGGTATAAGTAATAAGGCGTTTTGCAACATGAGCAGAAAACGTAGAAAACTTTGGACTGTTCCAAACGGAGTAGAGCCTACCGAATTTGAACGTCGGATGATGTCTGCCGAAGAAAGCGGAGCAGAAGTTCCGCCACGCAATCTCATCAAAACAGAAGAACAAATAGAGGGAATTCGTCTTAGCGGCATTGTTAATACAGGCGTACTTGACGAAGTGGCTTCCAAGATTCACGCAGGAATGTCAACAGAGGAAATTGACAGAATTGTTTACGATTATACTATTGCTCATGGCGCCATTCCGGCTCCGCTTCACTACGAAGGCTTTCCTAAAAGCGTTTGCACAAGCATAAACGAAGTGGTTTGCCACGGCATACCTAACGAATTTGATATTCTGAAAGAAGGGGATATTATCAATGTTGATGTTTCCACAATACTAAACGGATATTTCAGCGATGCTTCGCGTATGTTTGTTATTGGAAAAACTTCTCGCGAAAAGCAAAATCTTGTGGATTGTGCCAAGAAATGTTTGGAAGCAGGAATGGAAGCGGCAAAACCTTATGGCTTTTTAAGCGATATTGGTTATGCCATAACAAAATGTGCTCACGCAGCAGGTTTTTCTGTTGTGCGCGATTTATGCGGACACGGTGTTGGTTTGGAATTTCATGAGGACCCGGACGTGGAACATTATGCAAAGAAGCCGGGGCGAGGCATGATGCTTGTTCCCGGTATGGTCTTTACAATTGAACCCATGATAAATATGGGGGATTGGCACGTTTTCATTGATGCTGCAGACAATTGGACGGTGGTTTCTGAAGACGAACTTCCGAGTGCACAGTGGGAACATACTTTTGTTATGCGCGAACACGGTCTTGAAATACTAACCCATTAAAAAAAGCCCGACATCAAATGTCAAAAGAAAAGATTACAATTCTTGGAATAGAGTCAAGCTGCGATGATACTTCTGCTGCAGTTGTACAAGACGGCATTCTTTTGAGCAATGTAACAGCATCTCAAGTTGTACATGAGGCATACGGTGGTGTCGTACCGGAACTTGCTTCACGCGCACACGAAAAGAATATCGTTCCGACAGTAGATCAAGCACTAAAAAAAGCAGGAGTTAAACTCGAAGAACTTTCAGCTATTGCCGTTACCTTAGGACCGGGGCTCATGGGCTCTTTGCTTGTCGGTGTGTCTTTTGCAAAAGGTTTGGCAATTTCTCTTGATATACCTCTTATAGAAGTAAACCATTTGCAGGGGCATATTTTGGCACACTTCATTAAAACACCAAATGAAGAAGCTAATATTCCCGAGCTCCCGTTTATCTGTTTGCTTGTAAGCGGTGGGAATTCGCAGATAGTAAAAGTAAATTCATATAATAATATGGAGATACTCGGACAGACTATCGACGATGCCGCAGGGGAAGCAATAGACAAGTGTTCCAAGATAATGGGACTAGGTTACCCCGGAGGTCCTATAATAGATAAATTGGCGCGAAAAGGAAACTGCAAGGCTTTTCACTTTAACAAGCCTAACATCCCCGGATTGGACTATAGTTTCAGCGGCTTGAAAACTTCGTTTTTGTATGAACTCAGAAAATACGTAAAAGAAGACGCAGACTTCGTTGAACACCACAAAGAAGACCTTGCTGCATCGCTTGAGCATACGATTGTCGATATTCTTATGAAAAAATTGGAGGAAGCTGTTAAAATTACGGACATAAAACGTGTGGCAGTTGCAGGAGGCGTTTCGGCAAATACCGGCTTGCGTCAGGCTTTCCAAAAAGAAGCCGAAACAAAAGGTTGGCAAGTTTTCATTCCCAAATTCTGTTACACAACAGACAACGGGGCTATGATTACTACCGCTGCTTACTTCAAATATCTCGACAAAGATTTTTGCGACATAGAAAAGCCTGCTTACTCACGAGTGAAAATTAATAGTTAAAACAAATACAATTATGAATTTAGACATAAGAATAATGAGCCGCGACATCAACGAAATGCTCTGGAAGACAAAAAAAACTCTTTCTACGGCAGAAAGTTGCACGTCCGGACGTGTTGCTGCGGTTTTGACTTCTACTCCGGGAAGTTCCGAGTATTATTTGGGAGGCATTGTTTGCTATGCAGACCATGTGAAAACAGACATATTGAATGTTGATGCCAAGGTAATAGAAAATAGGAGTGCTGTTTGCGAGGAAGTGGCTAAACAAATGGTCATCGGTGCAAACAAACTTTTTCATTCCGACTATTCAATAGCCGTAACCGGATTTGCAGGTCCCGGCGGTGGAACAGATGAAGCACCCGTTGGAACTATTTGGATTGCTGTTGGAAATGCAGAGAAAATAGTAACACAGAAATTAGAGAAAGACTGTGGTCGTGATAAGAATCTTGCTGTTGCAACTTTTTATGCTACAAAGATGATTCACGATTATTTGAAAAATCTGCTTCCCGATGAACCGTAAAGATTGATTTCATATACGACCGGACGGCAAACGAATGTCGTCCGGTCTTTTTTTACTCAAGAAAAAGGAAAAACTCTATAATATTCGTTTCCTTTTTGAGCGATAATATTTCCCATAAAAAAAACACAAGGCATGTTGCAAAAAACACAAGGCACATATTTTAAAATAAGTGCCTTGTATTTCAAAATATATGCCTTATATTTTTCGAGATTATAAGTTACTGTATTACAATATGCTTTACGGAACCATATTTATACTGTTATATGAATTTTATGTATCGCATAATCAGTTTGCCTGTCGGAAGAATTGAAATTAAATCGCAAAAAAACGTATCTTTGCATCTACTAAAAAAGGAACAAGGTTATGTATAATTGGTTTGAATGCAAAGTAAAATACGAGAAAGAAATAGGCGAAGGAAAAGTAGCCAAACAAGCCGAGTCATATCTGGTAGACGCTCTTAATTTTACGGAAGCAGAAAAAAGAATAATAAAGGAAATGAAGCCGTTTATAAGCGGTGAATTTGAAGTAAGCGATATAAAACGTGCACGTTTTGCGGAGATGTTCGAAAACAAAAGTGAAAGTGCCGACAAATGGTATCAGTGCAAAATTGCAATCACAACCATAGACGAGAAGAAAGGAGTGGAAAAGCAGGTTGCTCAAGTTATACTGGTGAATGCTTCCGATTTACGCGATGCCATTAAATGTTTGGATGAAGGAATGAAGTCTTCCATATCCGATTATGGCATAACATCCGTTTCCGAGACCAAAATCATCGACGTTTTTCATTACGAAGAAGCCGCACCGGAAGGATTTGTAAAAATAGAAAGCAAGAATGCAGACAATAACTAATGCTATATCAGAAATAAAGGCAGAATTACCGGACTACGTTACATTGGTAGCCGTATCAAAATATCATATTCCAGAAAAGCTCATGGAGGCATACAACGGCGGACAAAGAGTTTTTGGTGAAAACCGTCCGCAGGAAATGACTCAAAAACACGAAATTCTTCCTGAGGATATTTGCTGGCACATGATAGGACATCTGCAAACCAATAAGGTTAAAATGATTGTTCCTTACGTATCAATGATAGAATCTGTTGATTCCGAAAAGTTGTTGAAAGAAATAGACAGACAAGCAGAACGTGTGGGAAGGAAAATTCCTGTATTAATAGAAATACATGTTGCAGCAGAAGAAACCAAGTCTGGATTCACTCCTGAAGAATGTCGCGATTTCATTGACAGCGGACGATATGAACAATATAAAAACGTAATTTATTCCGGTTTGATGTGCATGGCTTCGCATACCGATGATGAAAAACGCATTCACTCGGACTTCAGAAAGGTTTTCAACTTATATGAGTCTTTGAAATCGGAATATTTCTCTAACGACAACAGTTTTGCTTACCGTTCCTGGGGTATGAGCGAAGATTATAAAATTGCAGTTCAAGAAGGTTCTAATATCGTAAGAATAGGAACAAGAATTTTCGGAGAGAGAGATTATACAAAATCATTTACTCTATGATTGAAGTTTTGAAGAAATATTTTCCAAACTTAAGCGAACAGCAGCTCGCTGCATACGAGAAATTGATTCCCGTCTATGAGTCTTGGAATTCCAAAATAAATGTGATTTCACGCAAAGATATAGACAATTTGCTTGAACATCACATTCTCCATTCTCTCGCTATAGCCCAAACAATAGATTTTCCCGATAACGCAAAAGTTTTGGATGTGGGAACAGGTGGAGGATTTCCCGGTGTTCCTCTTGCCATAATGTTTCCTCAAGCAGACTTCACACTTATAGACAGCATCGGAAAGAAATTATTGGTGGCTGATGCAGCTATAAAATCTGCAGAACTAAAAAATGCAAAAACCATACACCGTAACGCAATAGAAGAAAAAGACAAATATAATTTCATTGTAAGTCGTGCGGTAATGAATGCTGCGGTTTTACTAAAAATGATCCTCAAAAATTTTTCACAACAGAGTGTCGGCTCGCAGCAAAATGCTTTGATAGTTTTGAAAGGAGGAGATTTAAGCGAAGAATTAATGGATTTGGAACGCCTGAAACATTCTGACAAAAGACTGAAAAAGTGCGTTATTAAAACTTTCAAAATAAGCGATTTCTTTCAAGAAGACTTCTTCAAAGAAAAGTACGTAGTGCAAGTATTATTCTAAGCCATATTGATAATGTTGAATATACAGCTATTTGTGGTTAACATGATTCGTGAAAACTGCTACGTGGTTTCTGATGAAACAAATGAAGCGGTTATTATAGATTGTGGAGCTCTTTTTCCCGAAGAGTGCGATAACATCCAATCATATATAGCAGGAAACCAACTGCAACCTAAGCATTTGCTATGCACACATGGGCATTTTGATCACATTTTCGGAGCAGAATTCATATATAAGACGTATGGATTGAAGCCTGAAATTAATTCTGCAGACGTAATGCTTTATAACAATTGTGCAGAACAGATTAAAATGTTTGTAGGAGAAAGTGTTGATATAAAAACGCCGATAATTGGTAATTATGTTGACGATGATTCTATTATAAAATTTGGCACGCATTCTTTTTCTGTTTTGTCTACTCCAGGACACACTCCCGGAGGAATTTCTTTTTATTGCAAAGAAGAAAAAGTAGTTTTTACGGGAGACAGTATATTTCGGCATAGTATTGGACGCACGGACTTTGCTTATGGAGACGAATCTGTTCTGATTAGGAAACTGCGAGAAAACGTTCTAACTCTTCCTGATGAGACTGTAATTTATCCTGGACACGGGCATTCAACAACAATAAAAGAGGAAAGAGCTGAAAATCCTTTTTTCACCACAATATATTAATAAGGTAAAGTCATAAAAGCATTAAAAAAAATATCCGCAGTAGTTATAGCCATACTTTTGTGTGGCTATATGCTGTTATTGTTTTTATCAGATTTACCTTTTGTGCAGCATCGTTTGGCAAGAACATTCTCTCATACCATAACAGAAAAGCTAGGAACAGAAGCAAATATCGATAATGTTCAGATTGGACTTTTTAATTCCATAATTCTTACAGGGGTAGAAATAAAAGACAAGAATAATGGTAAACTGCTAAAGGCAAATAAAATATCTGCCAAGATAAAATTGCGGTCATTGTTTATTTCTCCTTTAACAATAAGAACCGTTGAACTTTACGGAGCAAATATAAACTTGACAAAAGAAAGAGACGATTCTGATTATAATTTCCAATTTATAATAGACTCACTCTCGCAAAAAGATAATAGGTCAAGTAAAAAGTTAGACTTAAACATAAAGTCTATCATATTAAACCGCTGCTACATATCACATAATATTCAAGACAAACCATACAAGAATGTTTTTGATTTTAATCATACTGCATTCAAAGACGTAAACGCGAGTATTGGTTTCAAGATTATAAATGGAGATTCTGTAGATATTAAAGTTCGTAATATTGCTTTTAGCGAAAAAAACGGATTCAAACTAAAACACGGATATGCCAATGCATCCATAAACAAAAACACATATAAGATACCGATAATACAACTTGAAACAAAAGCAAGCTATATAATTGCGGAAAACATTAACTTCGTAAAAAACAAAAAGCAGAGGTTTTCGGGAACAGCAACGATAAAGCCTTCCACAATTTCTTTAAAAGACATTCAACCGTTTGTCTCTACTAAAATGCCCGATGTAGTGTTCTCTTTTGATGCTTCTTTACGTTTGAACGATAATAAACTGAAGATTCTCAATCTTGCCGTTTCAGAAAAAAGCAGAAATGTAGAACTGCAGGTAAAAGGTGAGTATTCAAACGCCCAAGACTTTAATGTAGACGTAAAAAAGCTGAACATAAAATCGCCCTTATTAGAGAACATTTCGGGAATGTTTCAAACGGATAAAACTCTGACACAAATAATAAAGAATATAAACCGTGTAGATTTACAGGGATACGTGCGTAAACATTATTCTTCTCTAACAGCAAAAGCAAATGTAAAAACTTATACGGGCGATATTCTTATAGATGCAAAAAGAGAAGGAGATAAAACCAATGTTAGTATAGCTTCCAGCAATCTGAATATCGGAAAAATCCTTTCAAAGGAGGATTTGCTTGGAAACACGTCTTTTGTTGCAAAAGCAAATGGCGTAAACATAAAAGATTTTGCTTCGTCCATAAAATTTTCCAACTTAACTCTCAAGAAATACGAATATAGAAATATTACAGCTGAGTTAGAAAGAAAAAATAACGAACTCGCTTTTACCATAAATTCTCTTGATAGTAATGCTTATCTGAAAGCTAAAGTGGACGTAAAAGAGTTAGAAAGCAATAAACCGCAATATTATATTGATGCTGCAATAAAGAAATTCGCTCCGCACGCTTTGAATTTGTCGAAAGGATATTCGGCAACAGATTTTTCGGCATTGCTAAACGCTAATTTTTCAGGAAAAGATTTCAAAAACTTTGACGGTGATATAAAAGTATCCAATTTACAAATTTCTAAACCGGATACGGCTATTAATATCGGCAATCTTTCTTTGAGTTCCCGCAATAAAGGGAAGGGAAGACTTGTTTCTGCAAATGGGAATTTTGGAGAGGCTGAAATAAACGGAAAATTCAATTTTGAATATCTTGCAAGAGACTTCTTGGATATAATTAACCCAATGGATAACCATGGAAAAAGGCATTCCGATGAGAACGTTTTTGATTTCAACGTACATTTGAAAGATGCCACAATTATAAACCTGTTGGCAAATACGAGCATGAGTTTCATTGGGAAGAACTTTTTATATGGGCACATTGATTCTTACAACAATATTTTCCAAATAGAGGCTTCCGTTCCCCAAATGATATATAATGGTGGAGAATATTCTGACGTGGGACTCTTTTGCAGAAGTGATTCCAATAATACTTCCATGCGTTTTCATGCTTCAAAAAAACTCCAAGAGGGTAAATTGGAAATAGAATCCACCGTAGGAACAAAAGGTTATAACTTGGAAAATTCTATTGCTTGGAATTCTACTGCGGAGCACAAAAATTCAGGAGAAATATCTCAAACAATAACTTTCCCTTCAAGTAGTGGTGGCAGAATAGAGTCTGTTATTCATCCGTCATCTTTTATTTTTGACGATGCCACATGGAATATCTCGAAATCCAATATAACTTACGAAAAAGGAAAGCTCTATGTATCGGGGCTGAAATTCAATCATGGAGAAAACGAACTTGCTATGGACGGTGTTGTTTCCAAATTTAACGACGACTCTTTGCAAGTGGGGCTTCGCAATATTCGCATTCAAAAGATTCTTGATTTGGTTTCTTTTGACGATGTTCAATTTGACGGAGAAGCTACCGGGCATATAAATATTTCGAGTGCACTTGGAACTCCTCGTGTAAATGCTTCCGTCAATGTGGACGATTTTATTTTCAATCATGCCCACATGGGTTTTTTGAATCTTAGCAGCCATTGGAACAACAAATCTCAAAAAATAGATATTACGGCTCTTATACGCGACAATGCTTATTCCACAACAATAAACGGTTATCTTAGTCCGTCTGAAGATTACATTGATTTGAATTTCGGAGCAAATGGAACAAATGCTTTGTTTCTTAACGATTTCTTTCCCGATGCAATGCAACTGTCTGAAGGACGAACTTCCGGAAGATTGCGATTGTTTGGAGATTTACATGCCATGAATCTTGAAGGAACGCAGATTGTGTCTGGCTTAAAGTTAGGTATAGAACCTTTGGGTACGAAATATGAGATTAAAAGCGACACGGTGCAGTTTACAAACAATTTGATTTCGTTCCCGTCTTTCAAACTTTATGACACTTACGGTAATTATTCCAATATGACAGGCAGTGTAAAACACCGAGATTTGCATGATTTTTCTTACAACATAAATATTGAACCTCATAATTTTCTTGCTTACGACAGAATGCAGGAAGATGACGGAAGTTCTTTCTGGGGTGCGGCTTTCGTAAACGGGCAGATTCATGTTTATGGCTCTCCCGGGAATTTCACTACAGACGCTAATGTTACTCCGCAAAAGAAAACAATTTTCGTTTATAACGCCGATCAGCCGGAGAGTACAGACAATGTGGAACTTTTACGTTTCAGAAATGCAGACGCAACTAAGAATACTAACGATTCAACAGTTCAAATAGAAAAACAGGAAGAAATTAACGATGTTGGAACGGACATACGATTGAACTTCAACCTAAACATTACTCCCGATGCGGAACTTCGTGTCATAATGGATGATAAAGCCGGTAACATCATCTCTACTCACGGGCGGGGAAATATAAATGCGCATTTCTACAACAAAGGAAGTTTTGAAATGTTCGGAGTGTATGGCATAAACGACGGCACTTATAAGATAAAGCTTCAGGATCTAATTCAAAAGAACTTCATTCTTCGCGACGGGGGAAGAATTTCCTTTAACGGGAATCCGCTTGCGTGCGCCCTTAATCTGCAAGCTGTGTACACAATTCCCGCTGTTTCTTTGGCAGGAATAAGCGTACAAGGTAGCTTGCGCGATAATTCCGTGCCGGTAAACTGTGTTATGAATATTACGGGCAATGCCTTGCAACCAAGGTTGAATTTTGATATAGACCTGCCCTCGGTAAGTGCAGATCAAAAGCAGATGGTGCGTTCGTTGATAGCCACTCCTGAAGACATGAACATGCAAGCTATGTATTTGCTTTCCGTTGGGCGTTTCTATACATATAATTATGACATGGCGGTTTCCTCTCAAAGTCCGAGTCAAACCTCACTTGCAATGAATTCTTTCCTTTCGTCAACCCTTTCGTCAAACATAAACAACTTCCTTCAAAATATAGGAGAGAACAATGGTAACTGGTCGTTTGGAACAAACCTTGCCACAGGAAATGACGGGTGGAACGACATGGACGTAGAGGGTATGTTTACCGGCAGATTGTTCAAAGGCAGGCTTTTAATTGACGGGAATCTCGGCTATCGCGACAAGAGCGCATACAATTCAAACTTCGTGGGAGATTTTTCTGCAAGATATTTATTGAACTCGCGCGGAACAATACAATTAAAAGCTTATAACGAGAGCAATGACCGATATTTTACGAAATCCACACTAACAACTCAAGGTGGCGGCATTGTTTTCAAACGCGACTTCAACAACATAAAAGAACTTTTTCATTCGTCCAAACGTAAAAATTCACAAAAGCGGCATAAAGAAAACAGCAAAGGTCATAAGTAGGAAATGCGGTATTATGGAACTTTAGCAATAAGTTTCAAATGCTGTTGAAAAGTCTTTTGTATGATTTATCTGAGAGAGAAATTAATCATCAGGATGTAATTTGCCCAAAGAATCAGTGTGATAATATTTTATGATGTTTACTCTTGCCCCCATCCCTTCATGTGTTATTATATACTTGGTGTTAGGTTGCAATTTTATGTATAAAGGTTTGTATTGAAATTTTTGCGTTAAAGGAGACCTTTCTTTTGCATTAAATTTATGAGGAATTCTTTTTCTTAAAGGAAGAGTATCTACTTCTCTATGCGGCTTCCTTTCTCGCAAAACGATGTAAGACTGTCTATAGGTTCTATGGAGAAATAAAGCATGTCCTATATGATAAAAGATAGTTCTTCACCTATATAACATAAAATCATGACTATCACAAGAACATATCAAGAATAAACATATAACAAGTCCTATTTTGGATTTCATTCTAAAAAGTTTTTACTTATGGACAAGCAATCAACCTTTGTTTTTTGACTTATTATGCTACTGAATTTTATTACGTTACACGCAGTTTACATGCAAATATGGCGAAAGAACTTGAGATAACAAAGAAATTCCGTAAAAACAGTAGAGACATGAGCTGCTATTCACCGCTTGAGATATGTATTGAAGTGAAAAGAAAAAGACATAAGGCACTTCGCAAAAAATACAAGGCATATATTTTGAAATATGTGCCTTGTATTTTAAAATATATGCCTTGTTTTTTTGCGGCTTCCAATTGTTTGAAAAACATAGTTTTATATTGAGGGTTAAATGGAGACTGAAAAACATGTTAACATGCAGTTCAAAAATCAAGGAAGGACAAAGAAGTTTTATCGTAACAGCATAATTATACTCCAAAGTGATAATGTATTTATTTAAGCACTTGGCTTGTTGAATTGAGGCATTCTATAAGAATTGTAGTAACTTTGTTGGCATAAAATCAGAGTTATAGCAGAATGAATGACAAGGAATACAACAAAATAACAGCCGATGTAAGACGTAACACGAGCCGCAAATATGGGTTTCGTCAAAGTTCTTACATCAATTTCAAGGCTGAAGGCGGCTATTATTTCTGTATGTATTTTCTTACTGATGAGGTGCGGCTAACAGTAAAACCTATGTATACCGACGAATTATGGTGGAAAATCTGGGATGCTTCCGAGAATAACAAAAAGCCATTAAGCCTGCGCGGAACCGGAGCTTACTCACTGTCCGGGCAAGTTCTGGCTTCATTTGAAATTCTGCAAACAATAGATCGTAGTAAACTTGCAGATTGCTTTGAACGTGTATTTCAAGATGCAACAGCAGTAATATCAAAATTTTTGACAGATAACCCTAACGCCGACATCTTTTATCCCGACGAATCCAAAATGGATCATGATCCCGACAGGCTTCTATACCTGATAGCTCTTGTTCATAATAACAGAGAGAATGAAGTATTGGAAATAATAGAAGAAGCCCGTAAAAACAAACACAGCTGTATGTTCCGAAGCGGAATGTTTGGAGAACAGCTACACTTATATACGCCGTTGGTGCAAACACAAACATAGCTTGCGTAATCCGCATGCCTTGATTCGTAAAACAATCTACGTAATAAAAAAGTTCTGTGCTTTAATTATGGATATAATAAGTAGAGACGAAGAACTCTTGACCACATCAATTACTCTGCATATAGGAGCCGGCATTCGGTATGGTTGCCTCAGGCTGTTTCGCCGCAAGCAAAAAATTACATACAAACGCATCCGCTACGGGTCTAAAAGTTTTTGTAGCTTAGACCATGCAGACAACAACCTTGTCAACGGCTTTCTCGGTTTTATTGCTTTAGCAACATTTCTGTTATTAGTTGTAAAACTAATTAGATAAATTGCCTATGAAGAATAGTGGTATTGAAACAAAGAAAACAGTAGACATATTTTCGTACTTTACGTTTGCTTGCTTTATGTGCACGTTCAAAGAAATTGTCGATGCGCTGGAAAACATCTGTTGTAAGAAAAACGGAGGATATAGGCATGAGGTTCGTCCATTTGCTTTCGATTTGTATGAAGACCAACCGCTATCCGACGGCGCTCATCTTAAACAGTCGTATTTCTTTAAGTCGAATGAAGATACCGACATATGCGTAATGTTTTCCAATTGTTCCGACGGTTGGTTTACTCTTGTAAATGTTTTGTCTAAAGCAATACAATGTGAAGCCTGTTTATTCAGTATAACCAGTTCGGATGTTTTATATGGAGCGTTGAATGGCTTTCATTATATAAATAATGGCAAATCCATACGTACTGTATATGCCATGCAAGATCCTCACTGGGTGTTCTATGAAGACGGAAAACAACTATGGTTTGAAGACGGAAACCATTACAAACAGCATACAATCAAAAAGAGAATGAACAAAGAGATTCTTGTCTCTTATTGCACCCGATTGGGCTTCGATATTTATAGTCCGCAGTTTTGGCAAAGCAAACAGTCTGTGCTTTTGGCAGAGCTGCCAAGAAACAGAAAAAAGTAAAACTTATAAACGGAATAAAAGTAAAAAATGAAACTGACCGACAAACGATTTGGAATATTTGGGTTTATGATGTTGCTATGCGGCATACTGACAACTTGCATTGAAGCATTGAATTACGGGATTAGTCTATTTGATCTCATGGGGCATCTGTTGGTATTCCCTTTATGCTTTTGCATGGGAGGAATAGCCACATGGAAGATAATAAAGCGCAGTAGAGTTTGGCTCTTATCAGGATTTAGTCTTCTTTTCTCCTTCATTGCGTATAATCTGTTTCTTCTCATCTTGTATCCCATATATGGCGTTTCATTTGCATCTGTTGTGTTCTGGGAGGCAGCCATTTACTTTATCTTGTTCTCTATATTACCTGTTATTATTTGCAGTTTGGCATATAGGTGGATAGAGAAACATTACATAAGATAGTTGTTTGTATAATAATTCTGATTAGCACTATGTTATAAACGAATTAAACCAAAAGAGAATATATTATGTCAAGATTAGGTGTTTTATATGCTTTGAAAGAAGAAGAACTGAACAGACTTCGTTCTTTACCACAGGAAGAGAGATACGATTATATGTTAGAAGAGATCGAAGAAAAATTGTTGGGAACGTCTCGTGGTTGCGAATTAGACAAAGCATGGGAAGGCATACAATTTTGTCTTGGTAAAGGGAAATGGGATGAGAAGAATTCTGTCCCGACAAACATTGTGTTTGCAGGAGAATTTATAGTTGAAACAGAAAACGAAATCATTACTCTGAAGAATAATTCTGATGTAAGTCAAATCGTAGACTATTTACATCAAAATAATCTACAAGACGTTATAGGAAAGAATTTCCCAATGATAGACGAACAAGAATTTTCTTTATCTAAAAGTGATGATGTCTTGAATTATCTTTTAGATTGGAGTAGAGACATTCAATCTTTTTACGAGAATGCTCTAAAAGAAAATTGTTCAGTCATATTTACTGTTGATTTGTAGCAAAAACAGAAGGAAGCATTATGTAGGACAGCTGCTTGTAAATTGTAGTTTACAAGCAATTTGTATTTAATAGAGAATGTGAAGTTTTGTTCGCAAAACTCATCGCATGTCCGACGAATTAGCAATATCAACATAATTATTATTGTGAATCCGCCCAAAAAATGTAATTTTGCAAAGAGACCGCACTTGAGAGGCGGAAACTAAGCTTGTAAATAAAAAAAGACAAATGAATAAAAGACTTTTTATATTTGATACCACTCTGCGCGATGGCGAACAAGTGCCGGGATGCCAACTCAACACAGTTGAAAAAATAGAGGTGGCAAAACAACTTGAAGCCTTGGGCGTGGATGTAATTGAAGCGGGATTTCCTATATCAAGTCCCGGAGACTTCAAATCGGTTATAGAGATTTCAAAAGCAGTTACCTGGCCAACCATTTGCGCTCTGACAAGAGCCGTGGAAAAAGACATTGACACGGCAGCTGAGGCTTTGAAATTTGCAAAACGTAAACGTATTCACACAGGTATAGGTACTTCGGAATACCACATCAAGTATAAATTCAATTCTACACCCGATAATATTTTGGAACGCGCCGTATCAGCTGTAAAATATGCAAAACGATATGTGGAAGATGTAGAGTTCTACGCCGAAGATGCGGGACGAACAGACAACGAATATCTTGCAAAAGTTGTGGAAGCCGTAATTAAGGCTGGCGCAACCGTTGTTAATATTCCCGATACTACAGGATATTGCCTTCCTGCGGAATATGGTGCAAAAATCAAATATTTAATGGACCACGTTGACGGAATTGAGAATGCCGTTATTTCAACTCACTGCCACAATGACCTCGGTATGGCTACGGCAAACACTATAGAAGGTGTCATTAACGGCGCACGTCAAGTGGAAGTTACCATTAACGGCATTGGAGAACGCGCAGGTAACACAGCACTCGAAGAAATAGCCATGATATGCAAGTGCCACCACAATTTGGATATCGACACAAATATAAACACACAGAAAATAGCAGGAATGAGTCGCACTATATCAAGTTTGATGAACATGCCGGTGCAACCCAATAAAGCTATTGTAGGTCGTAATGCCTTTGCTCACTCTTCAGGAATTCACCAAGACGGAATTTTAAAGAATGTACAGACATACGAAATAATAGACCCGAAAGACGTTGGCTTCAATGATGACCATATAGTGCTTACCGCTCGTAGCGGTCGTGCAGCTTTGAAACATCGCTTGGCTATAAATGGTGTGGAATTGGACGGTGAGAAACTCGACAAAGTTTATCAGGCATTCCTTCGTCTTGCAGACAAAAAGAAAGAAGTTACCGATGATGATGTTCTTTTATTAGCAGGTGCTGATCGTAGTGAAAACCAACACATACGTCTTGACTATTTGCAGGTAACAAGCGGAATTGGGCTTCGTAGTGTGGCAAGTATAGGACTTGATATTGCCGGAGAAAAATTTGAAGACGCTGCTACAGGCAACGGTCCTGTGGATGCCGCAATAAAAGCATTGAAAAAGATTATAAATCGCAAGATGACATTGAAGGAATTTACCATTCAAGCAATAAACAAAGGTTCCGACGATGTTGGCAAAGTACACATGCAGGTAGAATATGAAGGAAGTGTTTACTACGGCTTCGGTGCAAACACGGATATTGTGGCTGCAAGTGTTGAAGCATATATAGATGCAATAAATAAGTTTCATAACAAAAAAGAAGACTAACAGAAATAATAATGGCAAATACTCTTTTTGATAAAATTTGGGACAAGCATGTCGTTCAATTGGTTGAAGACGGACCGACCCAATTATATATTGACAGACTTTATTGTCATGAAGTAACGAGTCCGCAGGCTTTTGCGGGATTGAGAAATCGCGGACTGAAATGCCTGCGTCCGGAAAAGATTTTTTGTATGCCCGACCATAACACTCCGACACATGATCAGGACAAACCCATAGAAGATCCTGTTTCACGCAAGCAAGTTGACACTCTTGCAAAGAATGCAAAAGAGTTTGGACTTACGCATTTTGGAATGTTGAATCCCAATAATGGAATTATACACGTGGTCGGTCCGGAAAAAGGATTGTCTCTTCCCGGGATGACTATCGTTTGTGGCGATTCACACACTTCTACACACGGAGCTATGGGTGCCGTAGCTTTTGGTATAGGAACGTCAGAAGTAGAAATGGTAATGGCTTCGCAGTGTATACTTCAACAAAAACCTAAATCCATGCGAATAAGTGTGGAAGGAGAACTTGGCAAAGGAGTAACAGCAAAGGACATTGCCCTATATTTAATGAGTAAGATAACCACAAGTGGTGCTACCGGATATTTTGTAGAGTATGCAGGATCAACGGTTCGCAATCTTTCCATGGAAGGAAGACTTACGCTTTGCAACCTTTCCATAGAAATGGGAGCTCGTGGCGGGTTTATTGCTCCAGACGAAACAACCTTCGAATATATCAAAGGAAGAGAATACGCTCCCAAGGGTGAAGACTGGAATAAAGCCATAGAATATTGGAAAACTTTGAAAAGTGATTCCGATGCAGTTTTCGACAAAGAACTAAAATTTGACGCTGCAGACATTCAACCAATGATAACCTATGGTACAAATCCGGGTATGGGAATGGCTATAGTTGATGAGATTCCCAACAGCAGCAATGATGAATCCGCTCAAAAAGCTCTTGAATACATGAAGTTCCATAGCGGAGAAAAACTTTTGGGTAAGAATGTTGATTATGTTTTTCTTGGAGCTTGCACAAATGGTCGCATAGAAGATTTCAGAGCTTTTACGAGTCTTGTTCGCGGACATAAAAAAGCTGAAAATGTTGTTGCATGGCTTGTTCCTGGGTCTTGGAACGTTCTTAAGCAAATTAAAGCAGAAGGACTTGACAAAGATTTGGAAGCTGCAGGTTTTGAAATACGTCAACCGGGATGTAGCGCATGTCTTGCCATGAATGATGATAAAATTCCGGCAGGAAAATTGTCAGTGTCAACAAGCAATAGAAATTTCGAAGGGCGCCAGGGACCGGGTTCCAGAACTTGTCTTGCAAGTCCTTTGACAGCAGCGGCAGCAGCTATAACAGGTAAAATAACAGATCCAAGAACTTTGATGTGATTTTGATATGAAACAGAAATTCGATATAGTACGTTCAACGTGTGTGCCACTTCCTTTGGAGAACATCGATACAGACCAAATAATTCCTGCTCGTTTTCTTAAAGCAACGGACAAAGCTGGTTTTGGTGATAATCTTTTCAGAGATTGGCGATATAATCCGGACGGAAGCAAAAAAGATTTCGTCTTGAATGATCCTACTTTCGGAGGAGAAATACTTGTAGCTGGAAAAAATTTCGGCTGCGGCTCGAGCAGAGAACATGCAGCATGGGCTATTGCAGGTTATGGGTTTCGTGTTGTCGTTAGCAGCTTTTTCGCAGATATTCATAAGAACAATGAGTTAAATAACTTTGTTCTTCCTGTTGTGGTAACTCCTGAGTTCCTTTCAGAACTTTTCGATTCCATAAAAGAAGATCCGAAGACTATTGTTTCTGTTGATGTTCCGAATCAAACAATAACTAACGAAAAGAACGGAAAGTCTGAGAATTTCGAACTAAACGGATATAAAAAGTATTGTTTGACTCACGGGCTTGATGATATTGATTTCCTTTTGCAGACAAAAAACAAGATAGAAGCTTGGGAAAATTCTGAAAACAATTTTTACAAGGCATAATTGTAGTCATCCAATAATCATTTTGCAATGAGAGATGTCAGTGTAGAGATTCTTGATACGACACTACGTGATGGCGAACAAACCAGCGGCGTATCGTTTACTCCTAATGAGAAACTGAATGTTGCAAGGACGCTTCTTCAAGAAGTTGGAGTGAATCGTATTGAGGTGGCATCGGCACGTGTTTCTGACGGTGAGAAACGTGCTGTAGAACTTATTTGTCGTTGGGCAAAATCCGTGGGAAAACTTGATAGAGTAGAGGTTCTCGGATTTGTCGACGGTCATTTGTCTGTTGATTGGATTAATGATTGCGGCTGTAAAACCATAGACCTTCTTACCAAGGGTTCTCTTAATCATTTGAACTATCAACTGCGTAAGACTCCTGAAGAGCATTTTGCCGACATAAAAGAGTGTGTGGAATATGCTCATAGCTTAGGAATGACAGTAAATGCCTATGTTGAAGATTGGTCAAACGGAATGAAAACTTCGCTTGACTATGTCTATTCTTTAATTGAGCATTTAAGTTCTATCGGAGTTAAGCATATTATGTTGCCGGACACGTTGGGAATATTAAATCCCCTTGAAGTTTTGGAATATATACATAAGATACTGCGCCGCTTCCCAAATGTTTGTTTTGATTTCCATGCGCACAACGATTATGATCTGGCTATATCAAACGTACTTGCAGCGGTTTTGGCAGGATGTCGCAACATACATGCCACTATTAACGGTTTGGGTGAAAGAGCTGGCAATGCCCCTCTTGCAAGTGTTCAAGCCATTTTAAAGGACCATTTTCAGGCAAAGACCACAATCGTAGAAAGCCAATTAATAAAGATCAGCCGATTGGTAGAAAGCTACTCTGGCATTTCCATTCCGGCAAATTCTCCAATTGTTGGCGACAATGTATTTACCCAAGTTGCAGGAGTACATGCCGATGGAGATAACAAACATCATCTTTATTCTAACGCGTTGCTACCGGAAAGATTTGGAAGAATCAGAGAATTTGCTTTGGGTAAGAGCAGTGGCAAAGCTAATATTCTTAAAAACCTTGAAGCTCTTGGCTTGGAACTTACTCCCGAACAGACAAAACGTGTTACCAAACGAATTGTAGAATTAGGAGACAAAAAAGAAATTGTTACCCAAGAAGATCTCCCTTATATAGTTTCCGATGTTCTGAAACATGATACTCCCGAAGAAAAGGTTCGTTTGGTGAGTTTTTTTGTTTCTACGGCTTACGGGCTCAAACCTTCCGCTTCCTTACGACTTGAGGTTGACGGTAAGGAATACGAGGCTCATTCAACGGGCGATGGACAATATGACGCATTTGCAAGTTGCATAAGACAAATTTATGTGGAACGTCTGCACCGTTCTATGCCGGAATTGGTAAATTACAATGTAACAATACCTCCCGGCGGACGCACTGATGCTTTTGTCCAGACTATTATAACATGGAATGTAAACGGCAAAGAAATTCGCACGCGTGGATTTGATGCAGACCAAACCGAATCTGCAATAAAAGCAACTATAAAGATTCTCAACATAATAGAAAATAAATAATAAACCCAATCATGAAATTAAAAATAGCAGTTTTGGCAGGTGATGGCATAGGACCTGAAATATCAAAAGTTGGCGTAGATGTCATGAATGCCGTTGCCAAACGTTTTGGACATGAAATAACTTATACTCAAGCTATATGCGGTGCTGCTGCAATAGACGAAGTTGGTGATCCTTTCCCCGAAGAAACATTCCGTACCTGCCAAGAGGCTGATGCTGTATTTTTCTCTGCCGTAGGCGATCCGAAATTTGATAACAATCCCGCTGCCAAGGTACGTCCCGAACAGGGGTTGCTTGCAATGCGTAAGAAACTGGGGCTTTACGCGAACATTCGCCCTGTACAAACTTTTTCATGTTTGCTTCACAAATCCCCTTTGAAGGACGAACTTGTAAGAGGTGCAGACTTTGTTTGCATTCGTGAACTTACTGGTGGAATGTATTTCGGCGAAAAACATGAAGGAGACGACTACGCATACGATACGGACAAATATACACGTGGAGAAATCGAAAGAATTTTGAAAGTAGCATATGAATATGCTGCCCGTCGCCGTAAACATCTTACAGTTGTTGACAAAGCCAACGTTTTGGCTTCTTCTCGTTTGTGGCGCAAAGTAGCACAGGAAATGGCAACACAGCATCCCGACATACAAACTGATTTTATGTACGTGGACAATGCTTCCATGAGAATGATACAAGAGCCAACTTTCTTTGACGTGATGGTTACGGAAAATACATTTGGAGACATTCTTACAGACGAAGGTTCATGTATCAGCGGTTCCATGGGACTTCTGCCGTCTGCTTCGGTAGGCGACGGAACACCTGTCTTTGAACCTATTCACGGAAGTTGGCCTCAGGCAAAAGGCAAAAACATTGCAAATCCTCTTGCGCAAGTTCTGTCAGCAGCAATGCTGTTTGAATTCTTCGGACTTGAAGAAGAAGGAAAAATCATCCGCAAAGCAGTGGATGCATCTCTTGATTCGAATGTCAGAACTCCGGAAATTCAAGTAGAAGGCGGCAACAAATATGGTACCAAAGAAGTAGGAGAATGGCTCGTTGACTACATTGCGAAGGCATAAAACAAGACCTTTCCAAACTAAAGGCATATAATTAAAAATACGAGCCACATATTTTAAAATATATGGCTCGTATTTTTAATTATATGCCTTATATTTTTTACTGTTGTATATCTTTGAAAAACAAGAAAATAAAACCGTTGAAATTTAACGACCCTATCGCATGTTCTAAAACGGACTGTTTTCTTCATCCTGATTAGGAGAATCAAACGGATCATTATCAAAACTTGGCGGCGGTAATTGCGAAACGTCTGTCGATGCCATTTGATCAACAGAAGATTCATTATAATTAGAGGATACTATATTGTCGCCCAAATTTTCAAAAGAAGCATATATGGCTCTGAAACGCAAATTCACGTCGCCCACGGCACCATTACGATGTTTGGCAATGATTATCACAGCTTTCCCTTTCATTTCTTCACCACCAATGTGATAATATTCCGGGCGATGTATGAAACAAACAATATCAGCATCCTGCTCAATGGAACCAGATTCTCGGAGGTCTGTAAGTTGTGGACGTTTGCCCTCGTCTCCTTCGCGTTTTCCAGCTTCACGATTCACCTGAGAAAGAGCTATAATAGGGATGTTCAGCTCTTTTGCCAACTGTTTTAAGGCGCGACTAATGGTTGCAACCTCTTCCTGTCGGTTTCCTATACGACTGTCTCCCGCACCCATAAGTTGCAAATAGTCTATCATTATTATTTTTACTCCGTGTTCCTTTACCAATCTGCGTACTTTCGTTTGAAGTTCAAAAATTGTCAGCGATGGAGTGTCGTCCACATATAAAGGAGCGTCATAAAGTCGTTTTATCTGTTTGTCAAGTTGTATCCATTCATAAGGTTCCAACTGACCGTTTTTCAACTTTTCACCCTTAATTTCGCATACATTTGAGATAAGACGATTTACCAGTTGTACGTTGCTCATTTCCAAAGAAAAGAAGCCGACAGGAACGTGGTTGTCTATTGCCATGTTCTTTGCCATAGACAATGCAAAAGCCGTTTTTCCCATGGCAGGACGGGCAGCAAGTATGATAAGGTCGCTTTTCTGCCAACCACTTGTAACTTTGTCCAATTCATCAAACCCGCTTGCCACACCACTAAGACCATCATGGCGTTCTGCAGCTTTACGTAATTGCTCGTAGGCAGAATCAATAACTGGATTTATTTGTGTGTAATCGGTTTTTGAACTTTGTTGTGCCAATCTGAAGAGTTCGCTTTGAGCTTCCTGCATCAATTCGTCAATATCCTGCGATGCATCAAATCCTTTTTCTTCTATTTTACTTGCATAGGAAATCAGTTGTCTGGCTTGATACTTTTGCTGAATTATTTTTGCATGATACTCGAGATGAGCTGTTGATGCCATTTTCTGTGTTAACTGCGCAATATAAAACGGACCGCCCGCTTCATTGAACTTGTCCATTTGCTTTAGTTGCTCGCGTACAGTTAACATGTCGATAGGTCTTTGCTTCAAAGCTAAATCTCTGATGGCAGTAAACACCAATTGATTGCGTTTGTCATAGAAACTTTCAGGAATAAGAATTTCGCTAACCTCTGCAAAAGCATTCTTGTCAAGCAGCAAAGCACCTAATACGGCAGATTCAACATCAAGAGCCTGAGGTTGCAATCTTCCAAGTTCGTCTTCCACTAAAGTTGTTGCGTCGTTTTTCCCTCGTTTGCTATATTTTTTAGGGGGAGTAGTGTTTGGCATTTTATTTATATAGATTTAGAGTTTATAAAACCGGTGTTATTACAACACCGGTTCTTATTATGGTTTTCTTATGTTTATTTGTTTTTCTATTTTTTGTCTATGAGATTCTGAAGATACTTACGGGTTTTTGCAAGATAATCCTTGCTGCTCGCGTTCAACTCACATTCTATGGTAAGAGCACCTTTATAATTTTCTGCTTTTAAAATCTTTATAATTGCAGGAAAATCAACATCACCTTCAGGAATAGGTTTCTCTGCACCAAGAGAATAAGGGTCTTCGCGCGAAGGATAGCAACCATCTTTGGCATGTATATCTTTTACCAAAGGACCAAACTGACGAATAGCATCAACAGGATTTGCCTTCCCGTAAAGCATGAGATTTGCAACATCGCAATTTATAAACATGTTGCCGGTACCTATGTCTTTTATCGCACGAATAAGAGTTGTAGGAGTTTCTTGCCCAGTTTCAAAATATATCATAATACCTTTGCCCTTGGCATAATTGCCCAAAACTTTCATGACCTCTATGAAATTTTTGTATTGTTCGCTTGACATATCTTCAGGAATGAAACCAAAATGAGAATGCATGGCAGGAACACCGGCTTCTTTGCAAAAATCAATCATCTTTTTATATGTGGCAATTTTTGCCTCTCGTCCTTCACGCGGTACAAGACCTATGGTAGAAGGACCTTGCACGAAATTCCAAACACAATGTCCGGGAACTCCTACAATTGTCGTTATTTTTATTTTGTATTTATCTGCTGTTTCGCGTAATTTCTTGGCAAATTCCGCATCCATAGCATCGGAATAATTTATTTGGCAAGAAGTGAATTTGCTATCGGAGAGTTTTTTCATCTCGCCTTCAATATCTTTCCAATTGTATATTATGGTTCCTATTGTTATGTCGCTATTCATTTTCTTGTTATTCTTTTTCTCAATCTTGGGAGTTTTGTCTTTGCTTGCTTTCTGCGCACAATCCATGCTGTTATTTGTTAATAATGAAGCAGCCAGACACATTGTTAGTAGAATATTCATAATTACTTTTTATTATAGTGTTTGCAAATATACGATTTTATTGTTTTTCCTTTTTACTTGTTCGGTTTCAAAACAACGCCGATTCCTTTGCGTCCGTCCATTTTAATTATTATCGGACTTTCAAACTGAACACACCTTATATGTTCAGTTTCGTATTTAGCTTCGAGTTCATCAAGATAGTTCATATCAAAAAAGCCGTCCCCGTTATATTGATTTATTGTAAAATATCCTACGCCGAAAGAAGTTAAATTTTGAAAGAAATGAGTTCCCTGCGATGGATCAACACGATAATTCTCCAAACCGTATTCTACTATTACGCGGGCTTGACTTATATGAGGCCATTTCACAGGAATTCCGAGCCAAGGATCACTGCTTCCCCATCTTCCGGGTCCTACAAGTACATAAGAAGATTCTTGTTCTATATATTTATGATTCAGTTTTTCTATTTCACGAGCAATTAGTCCATTGTTTTGTGAATTGTAATCTTTTGTCTTTACATAAACAACGTCAAAAACATCGTTCATTATGCCTTGTCCAAGGACTTTATTGCAATGAATCAAGGTATCTTCCTGTTTAATAACAGACAAATCTTCTTTTACTTCATTTTTTGCATCGACAATAGGACGAATCTGAAGCAAATAGAAAGTTGCCTTACTATCATCATCAGGTTTTGTATTAAGAGCAAATTCTATTTCTATAGGACGTCCCATTTCTTTTTGCCCTATCTTGAGCACCTGCGACAAAGCATCAGCAAGAGGAAATGCATCATTCTCTAAAATTCCGGAGAAGGTAACGACTTTTCTTCCTTCTGGATATACACCGGAATTAAGAACTTGGTCGTATGAATCATAAGTTGAAGCAACGTATTTCAGAGAATTGTCTTTTACTGCTTCTTTTACGTTTAGCTTTAACAGATTAAATGCATCATCAACCGAAAACTTCTTATCGACATTTTTTAAGTCTAAAGCATAAAAACTCGTTTGTGTTTCCTTTAATGCTATATCAAGCTGTGATGTTTGCAATATATTATGCGGATGCGCGGGAGAGAAACGTAAAGTAAGTCCACCATCCACAATATATTTTCCAAGTCCGAGCGCAACATTAGCTATTCCTTCCTCCGCCGTTTCGTCTCCTATCGGATAAAAATTAAGAGAACGGGCAACACCAGACATTATTGGATAAAGTTTTCCATTATAAGATGTACCTACCGTTTCTTGCAGAACAACTGCCATTTTTTCTTGGTCAATCAAATTCGAAGTTGCAGTCATATATGCCTTGCTGTCTCGAAAAAATACCGAGGCATACACAGCTTTTATAGCATTTCGCAAATAGTTCAAAGTTTCATCTGCATTGTCTGCATGAGGAACCATATAAGTTGAATATATTCCGGCAAAAGGTTGATAGTGCGAATCCTCAAGCAATGACGATGAGCGTACAGCTATCGGAGTCTTTACAACATTGAGAAACGTTTGCAAATCCCCAAGAAGATTTTCAGGCAACCTTGCTTCGAGAAAACGGTTGAGAATTTCCTCGTCGCTTACATCAGACAAGGCAAACGGATACAAATCGTTGCTTTCCATAAACTCGTCAAAGATATCCGTACATATAACTACCGTATGAGGAATGGTTATATCAAGGTTCGAATATTTCAATTTCGGATAACGATTAAGCATTGTGCCTATAAATGCCAAGCCACGACCTTTTCCTCCGAGCGAACCGTTGCCGATTCTTGCAAAATTGCTGTATTCGTCAAATCTGTCTCTTTGATATATTGCAACTACTCCCGAGTTCTTGATTCTTCGATACTCTACAATACAATTAAATATCAACTTACGGGCTTCGTTCATATCGGCATAATCATTCACGTCAACCTTTTTAAGCAATTCTGCAGGCGGAAACATTGCACGAGAATAGAAGAAGCGCGAAAAATGATTGCGGCTCAAATGATATACAAGAGAATCATCAGGAATAGAGAATACCTTTTGTTGCAAGTCCTTAAGATCGTGTATTCGCATTATCTCTTTTCTTGTCTTTGGGTCTATTATTATAAAATCTCCAAAGCCGAAATGCGCGTTTACTTCACGCTGTAATTTCTGAGGATAAGTTTTAGAATACTTATCGATAAAAGGCGAGTTTAATTCTTCCGCATAAGTTTTGTTAGCAGTATCGCTTGATTCGAGAATAAACGGTACTATCAATCCCGAATGCTGTAAATATCTTCCCAACTTATAGCCGGCAAAAGGATCTTTACAACCATTTCTCATAAAACTCATATCAGAAATGACACCGAGAATATTGTCTTTGTATTTCTCAAAGGTAGAAACTGCCTCTTCGTAATTACGTGCCAAACATATTTTGGGACGTCCTCTCATTCGAAGCATCTGTAAGTGTCCGTTCAAGGCTTCCTTTGAAAATTCCCGACTTTGCTCCAACACAAAATGATATAACAAGGGGAGTGCTGCCGAATACGAACGAACAGAATCCTCTACCAACAGAATTATCTGCACGCCGGCACTTGCGGTGTCAAATGGCGTATTCATATTGTCCTCTACGAGCTTTATTATAGCGAGCAACAATTCGGAATTTCCCAACCAACTAAACACATAGTCTATGGCAGAAAGATCTTCGTTTGCCACCCGTTTCGAAACTTCCTTCGAAAAAGGAGTAAGCACTACTATAGGTATGTTAGGGTATCTCGATTTTATTTCGGTCGCAGCCTGAAAGATGTCGCGATTATCCATATTCGGCATACATATAATCAGTTCGAAGTTTCTGTCTGCTAAAACATGAAGAGCCTCTTCTTCGGTTGTTACCTGTGTAAAACGGGGTGGGGAACTAAGACTCAGTGATGTGTATTCATTAAAAACCTGTTCATCAACACGTCCGTCATCTTCAAGCATAAAAGCATCGTATTTTGTTGCCAACAACAATACATTATATATACGCTTGTTCATTAGATTTGCAAACGAGGTGTCGCGAAATGTAAATTCTTTTACGTCCGGTATTTTGCTCATTGGTAAAAAATCATTCTTAGTTTGCTCCGCCAAAGTTAAGAAAATTCCCTGTGATAAAAGGAAGATACTATCAACGAACAAACATTTACGTCCACGGATTTCCTATCTCAAATAAAAACATTATTTTTGCGCTTATAAGCTCTAATAACATATAAATATGTGGCAGACCATTGTTACAATTATAATCCTTGCTGTTGTGGCATTTGTCATAATACGTGGCATAGTCAGGCGTGCGCGAGGAAAGAAATGTACCAATTGCGACAGTTGCCCGTACTGTGCCGAGCGCAAACGTAATAAAGAGTATAAATTGAAATCATAAAAAAAGACATAATGAAAAAGCTATTGTTTTTGACCGCTGTGCTTCTTGCCACAACGGTTTGTGCACAAAAAAATACTATAGACAAAAAATATGGTATAGGAACAGTGCCTGTCAAGGAAGGCAAAGTTGAATTTAGCGAAGACTACAAGTTGGCAGACAAATCAAAAGCACAAATTTATCAGGCTTTGCATAACTTTGCTCTCGGATTGACAAAAAGCGAAAACGCTTTGCCACAATGCCATGTTACTGCAAGCGACGAAGCTAACGGTATTATTGCCGTGAATATGGAGGAATGGTTGTATTTCAAACGCACAGCCTGGGTAACCAACCGCACACGTTTCTATTATCAACTGCTTTTCCAAATAAAAGACGGAGGATTTACCGCAACTTTGCGCAATATTAGATATCTTTACGATGAAGAACATAACGGAGGGCAAAATTACAGTGCAGAAGGTTGGATAACCGATGATAAAGCAATAGTAAAAAAAGGTACAAAGCTTTCGAAATACAGCGGGAAGTTCCGTACATTTACCATTGATCGCAAGGATACTATTTTCCAAAACGCATATAGCGCAGCCGGTGGAAAAGTAAAGAAACGTGTCAAGAAAATAATCTACGAAGAAGTCGAGGAATAACCGCAATTTTGCCATTCTTCCAATTCTTTGTTTTTCAGCTTTTTGAAACAGCGAAAAATATAAGCCATATATTTTAAAATACAAGGCACTTATTTTAAAATAAGTGC
>OLFV01000421.1_pt1 | contig 50769 bp, 43 predicted proteins | sample 1605551 | NCBI WGS metagenome assembly OLFV01 (sample SAMEA3888922, study PRJEB22519) | human gut metagenome | biome: human gut; feature: human-associated habitat; material: faeces | place: Denmark | collected 2011 | reverse complement strand
GACTAGTGACTAGTGACGGGGTGTGAAAAAGCATTTTTTCACACCCCCTTTTTTATTTCCCTATCCCCAACGGCTCGTTCAGGGCGTCTTCCAGCTGTTCCGGGGTGATCATGTCCTGCTGGGCCATCCGGTTGAGGACCAGGTTCCGGCGCTTTTTGCAGCCCTGCCAGTTGGTGTAGGGGTTCAGGGCGGTGGGGGCGTAGGGGAGTCCGGCCAGGGTGGCGGCCTGGGGCAGGGACAGGTTTTTGGGCTTTTTGCCGAAGTACACCTGGGAGGCCTGCTTCACCCCGGTGGCCCCGGCACCCAGAAAGGTGGTATTCAGGTACATTTCCAGGATTTCCTGTTTGCTGCACCGGGCTTCCACCAGGAAGGCCAGGCCGGCTTCCGCGGCTTTCCGGCCCAGGGTCTGGTCGGAAGTGAGCAGCAGGTTCTTCACCAGCTGTTGGGTAAGGGTGCTGGCCCCTTCCACCACCTCGTCGTTCTGGATGTTCACCAGGGTGGCCCGGATGATCCCGTCCGGATCCACTCCGTGGTGGGAATAGAACCGTTTGTCTTCCACCGCCACCTGGGCTTTGGGCAGCCAGGGGGAAATCTGGTCCAGGGGGACCCAGTCCTCCCGGGGAATCCGGCTGCGGGCGATGTCCCGGATGTGCCAGCCCTGCCAGAACAGCTGGAGGGGCTGGGGGAGATCGGCCACCCAGCCGGGCCGGGGTGTGCCGGCGGGCAGGGCCTGGGCCTGGACGGCGGGCCGGGACGGGGCTCCCACTTTTTCATGGATGGTGGCGGGGCGGGTCATGTGCCAGCACAGGGCACCGGCCAGCACCACCAGGATGCATAACAATTTGCGCATGGACTGTTCCCCCTTTACTGGTATCCATTGTACTTGATACCGGGAGAAAAATCCAATGGATTCGGGAAAAGGGAGTCAGGAGGCGGAACTACAACGCTTCACAAAATTGTCCGGTTCTTTTTGGAAAAAAAGGTGCAGGAGGCGGCACTTTCGTACTATAATGAAGACACATATCAGGACGGGCTTCCACCTGAAAAAATACGAAAAAATGGTTGCAAAATTATACATTGAAGCGTATAATAATGCAGCATAAGGGAAAACAGCGGGACAGCAAGGAAAGTCATGGCCTGATAAAGCGTATTCTGTATGGTTCCGGAACCCGGACAAAAAATCCCAAGACCTGGTATTGGAGTAGGAGGAAATGCAATGCAGATCAAGAACAACGAAATGAACATATTAGTTGAAGCACTGCCATATCTGAGCGCTTTCAAGGGCAAGACGGTGGTTGTGAAATATGGCGGCAATGCCATGCTCAACGATGATCTGAAGAACAAAGTCCTGGAGGACATCGTTTTCCTCCGCTGTGCCGGCATGCGTCCGGTGGTGGTCCACGGGGGCGGCCCGGAAATCACCGCCATGCTGAAGGCAGCCGGGAAGAAATCCGAATTCATCAGCGGTCTGCGGGTCACGGACAAGGAAACGGTGGAAATCGCTGAACTGGCCCTGGTGGGCAAGACCAATACGGATCTGGTCCGCCGGCTGAACATGCTGGGGGGCAAGGCCATCGGCCTGAACGGCAAGGATGCCAAGCTCATCGAGGCCCGGAAGCATCTGGCGGATGTGTATGAAAACGGCCAGGTGAACCTGGTGGACATCGGCTTTGTGGGCACGGTGGAAAAGGTGAATACGGACCTGATCAACCTGCTGCTGGAAAACGACTACATTCCGGTGATCGCTCCTACAGGGATCGGACCGGACGGGGAAACCTACAACATCAACGCGGACAGCGTGGCCGGGGAAGTGGCCGGCGCCCTGAAGGCGGAAAAGCTGCTGATGCTCACTGACGTGCGGGGCATTTACGAAGACCACAAGGATGAAAGCACCTTCCTGTCCACCCTGACCTTTGAAAAGGCTCAGGAACTGATTGTGAAGGGAAGCATCGACGGGGGCATGATCCCCAAGGTGAAGGCCTGCATCTCCGCACTCAGCGGGGGCGCGGTGAAGACCCATATCATCGATGGGCGGCAGGAACATTCCATTCTCCAGGAGATCTTCTCCGACGAGGGTGTGGGCACGGAAGTTGTAAGAGACTGAAAGGGAGCGCGAACAATGGATACGAAAGAAATCATGGATACCACGGAGAAATATTATCTCCCGGTCTTTGGACGGAGCCCCATTGCCCTGGACCATGGGGAAGGGGTTTACCTGTACGACACGGACGGGAACAGATACACGGATTTTCTGGCGGGCATCGCGGTGAACGCCCTGGGGTATGCCTATCCCCCTCTGGTGAAGGCGGTCAGCGACCAGGCGGCCAGGATCATGCACGGCTCCAACCTGTTCTATTATGAAATCCAGGCCAAAGCGGCCAAACAGCTGTGTGAAGTGACCACCTTCGACCGGGTGTTCTTCTGCAACAGCGGGGCGGAAGCCAACGAAGGGGCCATCAAACTGGCTCGGAAATACGGCCACAGCAAGGATCCCAAAAAGTTCAAGATCATCACCGCCAGGGATTCCTTCCATGGACGTACCATGGAAACCCTGACGGCCACCGGCCAGGATCACTACCATGAAGGGCTGAATCCCCTGCCGGAAGGGTTCGTGTACGTGCCCTTCGGGGATACGGCAGCCATGGAAGCGGCCATGGATGATGAGGTGTGCGGGGTGCTGCTGGAACCGATCCAGGGCGAAGGGGGCGTCCATGTACCTCCTGCCGGCTATCTGGAAAAGGTGAAGGAACTGTGTGAAAAGCACGATGCCCTGCTGATTTTCGATGAAATCCAGACCGGGGTGTGCCGGACCGGCTACTGGTTCGCCTGGATGCACAGCGGTGTGAAACCGGATGTGCTGACCCTGGCCAAGGCCATCGGCGGCGGCTTCCCCATGGGGGCCTTCCTGGTCCAGGAAAGACTGGCCCATGTGTTCGCACCCGGGGACCATGGTTCCACCTTCGGGGGCAACGCCCTGTCCTGCGCTTCCTGCTATGCGGCCATCAAGGCCATGAAGGAAGGGGAACTGGACAAAAAGGCAGGGGAAACCGGGGCCTATTTCAAGAAGGGCCTGGAAGCCCTGAAGGCCAAGTATCCGGACAAGGTGACGGATGTCCGGGGCCTGGGGCTGATCCTGGGACTGGAACTGGCCAAACCCGGCGCGTCCCTGGTCCAGGGAGCCCTGAAGAAAGGGTTCATCATCAACTGCACGGCGGGGAATGTGCTGCGGTTCGTGCCTCCGCTGATCATCGGAAAAGAAGATATTGATGCACTGCTGAAGGGATTGGATGAGCTTTTGGCAGAATTCTGACAAAAAAGAGGGTATATTATGGCTTTAAGAAACAAGGACTTGATTTCCATCCATGATCTGTCTGTGGGGGAAGTGGCCACCATCCTGGATGTGAGCAGAAAACTGAAGAAAAAACAGAAACTGGGGGAACCCCATGAATATCTGAAGGGCAAGACCCTGGCCATGATCTTTTCTAAAGCCTCCACCCGGACCCGGGTGTCCTTTGAAACCGGCTTCCATCAGCTGGGGGGCCATCCCATTTACATGAGCGAGGCCACCTCCCAGATCGGACGGGGGGAACCGGTGAAGGATACAGCCCGTGTGCTGTCCCGTTTCGTGGACGGCATCATGATCCGGACCTTCTCCCATGATGCAGTGAAGGAACTGGCGGATTATGCCACGGTGCCGGTGATCAACGGCCTGACGGACCTGCTCCATCCCTGCCAGGCCCTGACGGACATGTTCACCATCCTGGAATACAAGGATGTGCTGAAGGGCCGGAAGCTGGTGTATGTGGGAGACGGGAACAACATGGCCCATTCCCTGATGTTCGCCTGCGCCAAGGTGGGCATGAACATGGTCTGCGCCAGCCCCAAGGGCTACCAGCCGGATCCCCATATCGTGGCCCAGGCCAAAATGGATGCGGCCATCACCGGCTGCACCATCACCGTCCAGGAGGATATGGAAGACGCGGCCAAAGGAGCCGATGTGCTCTATACGGATGTGTGGGCCAGCATGGGTGAGGAAGCCCAGCGGGAAGAACGGAAAAAGGCCCTTCACGACTACCAGATCAACCAGCATCTGCTGGACCTGGCCCGTCCGGACGCCATGGTGCTCCACTGCCTGCCCGCCCACCGGGGAGAGGAAATCACCGATGATGTGATCGAAGGACCCCAGTCCGCGGTATTCGACGAAGCGGAAAACCGTCTCCATGTGCAAAAAGCCATTATGGCCTTGCTGATGAGTGACGCTGTGCTGTAAAATAAAAGGATAGAACAAATAAAGGAGAGACCTGCAATGGATAAAAAAGACATCAAAAAAGTTGTCCTGGCCTATTCTGGCGGCCTGGATACCTCCTGCATCATTCCCTGGCTGAAGGAAAACTACAACAACTGTGAAGTCATCACCGTAACGGCGGATATCGGACAAGGGGAAGAAGTGGCTCCCGTCCATGACAAAGCCATCAAATCCGGGGCCAGCAAGGCCTACATCCTGGACCTGCGGGACGAATTCCTGAGAGAATACGCCTGGCCCATGGTGAAATCCGGTGCCGTTTACGAAAAGAAATACCTGCTGGGGACTTCCATTGCACGGCCCATCATTGCCAAATACCTGGTGGACATCGCCCTGAAGGAAGGGGCGGACGCCATTGCCCACGGGGCTACCGGCAAGGGCAACGACCAGGTCCGGTTCGAACTGGGCATCAAGGCTCTGGCTCCCCAGCTGAAGGTAATCGCTCCCTGGAGAGAATGGAACATCAAATCCCGGGATGACGCCATCGACTATGCAGCCGCCCACAACATTCCGGTGCCTGTCACCAAGAAAAAGGACTACAGCATGGACCGGAACATCTGGCACCTGTCCCATGAAGGCAGCGACCTGGAAGATCCCTCCAACGAACCCAAATCTGAAATCTACATCATGAGCCAGACTCCGGAAGCCGCTCCGGACAAGGACGAATACCTGACCCTGGACTTTGAACAGGGGGTTCCTGTGGCCGTCAACGGCAAGAAGATGGAACCGGTGGAAATGATGGAAACCCTGAATGAAATCGGCAAACGGAACGGCATCGGCATCGCTGACATGGTGGAAAACCGGCTGGTGGGCATGAAGGACCGTGGGGTTTATGAAACGCCCGGCGGCACCATCCTCTACTACGCCCACAACGAACTGGAAAACCTGTGCCTGGACCGGGCCACCTACAACTACAAGGAACAGATCGGCATCCGGTATGCGGAACTGGTCTATGACGGCATGTGGTTCTCTCCCCTGCGGGAAGCGCTCCAGGCCTTCGTGGACGAAACCCAGAAGACCGTCACCGGTACCGTAAAGATGAAACTGTACAAAGGTAACATCATCACCGCCGGCAGCACCAGCCCGTACTCCCTGTACAGCAAGGAATACGTCACCTTCGGGGAAGACGAAGTGTACAACCAGGCCGATGCCCAGGGCTTCATCAACCTGTTCGGTCTGCCGCTCACCGTAAGAGCACTGATGAAACAGGGGAAACTGAAATAATGAGCAAGACGAAACTGTGGGGTGGACGGTTCAGCAAGGATACCAATGCCCTGGTTGATGCCTTCAACGCGTCCATCGATTACGACAAACGGCTGTACCATGAGGATATCCGGGGGAGCATCGCCCATGCCCATATGCTGGCCAAGGTGGGGATCATCAGCCAGGAGGATGCGGCAGCCATCGAAAGGGGACTGAAGGAGATCCTGGCAGAGATCCAGGCCGGGAAATTCGACTTCAGCACCCAGCTGGAAGATATCCACATGAACATCGAGGCAGCCCTGACGGACAAGATCGGGGACGCCGGGGCCCGGCTCCATACGGCCCGGAGCCGGAACGACCAGGTGGCCATGGACATGCACATGTACATGAAACGGGAAGTCACCGAAATCATGGATCTGCTGATCGCCTTTGAGGAAGCCCTGCTGACCATGGCGGAAAAGCACCTGAAGACCCTGATGCCCGGGTATACCCATCTCCAGCGGGCTCAGCCCATTACCTTTGCCCATCATATGCTGGCCTACTTCAACATGCTCCGCCGGGATTTCCGCCGGCTCCAGGGCGTGTGGGACGGGGCGGACATCATGCCCCTGGGGGCCGGTGCAGTGGCCGGGACCACCCTGCCCATCGACCGGTTCCAGGTGGCGGAAGAACTCCACTTCTCCCAGGTGTATGGGAACAGCATGGATGCGGTCAGCGACCGGGACTATGTGCTGGAATTCCTCAGTTTTGCTTCTCTTTTGATGATGCATCTGTCCCGGCTCAGCGAGGAAATGTGCCTGTGGTCTTCCACGGAATTCGGGTTCATCGAGCTGGATGATGCTTTTGCCACCGGCTCTTCCATGATGCCCCAGAAGAAGAACCCGGACATCTCTGAACTGGTCCGGGGGAAGACCGGCCGGGTGTACGGCCACCTGACGGCGCTTCTGACCACGCTGAAGGGTTTGCCCCTGGCCTACAACAAGGACCTGCAGGAAGACAAGGAAGGGTTCTTCGATGCCATCGACACGGTGAAGTTCTCCCTCCAGGTGTACCGGGACATGATCCTGTCCACCAAAGTGAACAAGGAACGGATGGCGGAAGCGGTCCACAAGGATTATTCCAATGCCACGGACCTGGCGGACTACCTGGTGCGGAAGGGGATGCCCTTCCGGAAAGCCCATGCGGTGGTGGGCAAAGCAGTGGCCAAGGCCATTGCCGAACACAAGCTGCTGGGGCAGCTGACCCTGGAGGAATACAAGGAAATGAGTCCTCTGTTCGAAAAGGATCTGCTGGAATGCCTGAAACCGGAAAACTGCGTGGCGGCCCGGACCAGCTACGGCGGCCCCGCTCCCCAGAACAACGCCAAACAGGTGGAACTGGGAAAAGAAGCGGTGGAAGAACAGAAAAAAGTGCTGGAAGAATTGAAGAAGAGGATATGAAAAAGGGGGTGTGAAAAAATGCTTTTTCACACCCCGTCACTAGTCACTAGTCTCTAGTCACTAGCCGATGGAAGCCAGCTGACGCAAGCGAAATAAAGGCGCTGTGGATGATTTTTTCACAGCGCCTTTTTTGACAGCCGACTGTTGACAGGGGTGTGAAAGTTATTTTCACACCCATCTTTATACATTCCTCCTGGCCAGCCGCTCCACCGGTTCCGGGTTGGGAGTGAATTCCGGGTCGAAGTCGGTGTTCAGGAAGGCCAGGGCGTAGGCTACGCCCATGGCGGCACCGGTCATGAGCCCCCGTTCATCCATGTCGAATTCCGGAGTGTGGTGGTTGGCACCGCAGCCTTTTTCCGGGTTGGCGATACCGGTGAAGGCCAGTACCCCCGGGTATTCCTGGAGGAACAGAGCAAAGGATTCGGAGGCCATCCAGGGCTGGGGATCCTGGAGGGCGTCCTTCCCCAAGGCATCTTCCACGGCCTTCCGTCCCAACCGGGCACAGGCCGGGTTGTTCCGGGCCTCGAACAGGGCTTCGGGCATGTGCTGGATTTCCGCTTCACAGCCGTAGATTTCCGCATTGCCGGCCAGGGCTTTTTTCAGGAAGTCTGCAAAGGGTTTCCCGGCTTTTTCGTAGCTGAAGAACCGGGCGGTGCCCCCGAAGGTCAGGTCTTCCGGGATCACATTGTATTTTTCTCCGCTGTGGACGAAGCCCAGGGAGAAGGTGAGACATTCGAAGGGATCCACCTTCCGCTGGCGGAATTCGTTCAGCTGCTGGTACAGGGCGGCGAAACAGTCCATGGGGTTGTTGGCCAGGTCCGGCCGGGCTCCGTGGCCGAAGGTGCCTTTCAGCCGGATCACAAAGGAACAGCCCCCTCCCATGACGGCCCCCGGGGTAATGGAAACTTTCCCGGCAGGCAGGTCCCAGCGCACATGGGTGGCGTAGCAGCCGTCGATGGTGAGGCCGGATTCTTTTACGATGTAGGGGAGCAGGTTCTGGATGTCCCCGCTTTCTTCTTCCCCCCGTTCAAAACACAGCACCACTTTGCCGGAAAAGGCCTCTTTGTGGGCCGCCAGGATCCGGCCGGCGGTGAGCAGCATGGCCATGTGGCCGTCGTGGCCGCAGGCGTGGGAGACTCCGGGCACATGGGACAGGCAGACTTTCTTTTCTTTCAGGTTCTCCGGGCTTTCGGCAATGGGCAGGGCATCGGTGTCCGCCCGCATGAGCAGAGTCTTTCCGGGTTTTCCGCTGTCGATGATCCCCAGAAGACCCCCGTCGGGCACGTTGACGGTGGGGATCTCCAGCTCTTTCAGATAGGCTTCCAAAAAGGCGATGGTGTTCACTTCCCGGCAGCTCAGCTCCGGGTTTTCATGGAAATGGCGGCGGAGCCGGACGGTTTCCGGAAATTCGGCCCGGGCCAGGGCAAGGATGTTCATAAGCAGGTTCCTTTCTGTGCAAATGGGATTTGCCCACAGTATACCACGAATGATTGTCATTTTTTCGTCTTCATCGTATAATTATCATATTATATTGTAGGTGAATTTCTGTACCATTTCTGATAGAGGAACCTGCCAGAAGGAGGACAAAGTATGGGAGGACATGTGATTGGCCTGCTCCACACCATTACCATGCTGGATGTGATCGACATCCTGGTGGTGGCGTTTTTTCTCAATAAGCTGTACCAGATGCTGAAGAATACCCGGGCGGCATCCCTGGTGAAAGGGCTGCTGATGCTGCTGGTGATCATGCTGATCAGCAAATGGCTGAACCTGTATGTGATCAACTGGATCCTGGAAAAATTCATGACTATAGTGATGTTTGCTCTGCCCGTGGTGTTCCAGCCAGAACTCCGCCGGGCACTGGAACAGATCGGCCGGGGGAAACTGTTCCGCCGGAGCACGGTGCTCAATGAAATGCAGGTGGAAAACATGCTGGAAGCGGTGGCCACCACCGCTGACGACCTGAGCCGGAACAAGATCGGGGCCCTGATGGTGTTCGAACGGGAAACGGGACTGGACGACTACATCGAAACCGGGATTCCCATCGATGGGCTGATCAGTACGGCCCTGTTTGAAAACATCTTCATCCCCAACACCCCCCTCCACGATGGGGCGGTGATCATCCGGGGGGACCGGATCGCGGCGGCCAGCTGTCTGCTGCCTCTGACGGAAGCACGGAACCTGAGCCAGGAACTGGGCACCCGGCACCGGGCGGCCATCGGCCTTTCGGAACAGACCGATGCTCTGGTGCTGGTGGTCAGTGAAGAAACCGGGACCATTTCCCTGGCCCGGGGCGGTGCTCTCCAGCGGTACCTGACCCATGGGGATGTGAAGGATCTGCTGCGGCCGGTGATGAAGACCCCCATGCTGAACTGGAAGGACACCATCCTGGCCAAGCTGGGGAAGAAACACCCATCCTCTGATGACCAGAAGGGAGGCGGCAGCCATGGTGAAAAATAATCAGAACCCCAACCGGAACTCCTGGCTGATGCGGATCATGTCTGTGGTCTGTGCCTGCATCCTTTGGGTCTATGTGATGAACGAACAGAATCCCATTACCACCAAGACCTTCCAGGTGCCTCTCACGGCTCAGAACCTGGCGGAGGACATGGTGGTGAAGGACCTGCCGGAAACGGTGAGCGTGAAGGTCAGTGGGACCCGGTCCCAGATTGCCGTGCTCCGGGAAGGGGACATCAAGGCCTTCATCGACTTTACGGATGCCCCCAAGGGGCGGAACACCTACAACGTCCAGGCCACGGTGAAGGTGGGAGAAGTGGCGGAAGTGAACCCCAGCCTGCTCCAGCTGGAAACTGATTCCCTGGCGGAGAAAACCATGACCCTGGAACCCCGGATCGTAGGGGTGCCCAACAGCGGGGTCACAGTGAGCCAGATGGATCTGGCCCCCACCAAGGTGACCATCAAGGGGGCCAGCGGACGGATCTCCCAGGTGGACAAGGTGCTGGTGATGGTGGATATCAGCCACCACGACCGGAACTTCTCCACGGAAGCCACGGCTGTGGCAGTGGACCGGACCGGACGGGAAATGTATGATGTGAAGGTGGTGCCCGGGAAGATCAAGACCACGGTGACCATCGTGCGCCAGCTGGGGACCAACGATTTCACGGTGAAGGCCAACATGTCCGGGAAGCTGCCGGACGGGGTCACCATCAAGAGCGTGAAGATCACTCCGGAAAGCGTGCGGCTGACGGCGGAGCCCAAGGTGCTGGGCGGCATCCGGGAAATCCTCACCGCCCCCATCGTCCTGAACAACATTACCAGTGACGTGGAACTGAAAATGCCGCTCCAGATCCCGGATCAGGTGCTGGCGGATCAGCACAGCGTCATTGTGGAAATCACCTTGCAGAAAGGAACGGAACAGCAGGATGGCAAAGCCAGTGGAAATCAGAATCAATAATCTCCGGGTGGGGCTGGACAGCAGCCATACCCTGGAACAGATCATCGGGAAGAAGTACCATCTGGCCCCCCGGGCCATCCGGCAGGTCCAGGTGGTCCGGAAGGCGGTGGATGCCCGGCGGAAAAGCAGCATCTGCCTGGTGTACCATGTGCGGGCCCGGGTGGAAGCAGCGGCCGGGGTGCTGGACCGGCTGCTCCGGGATCCCCAGGTGAGCCTGTGGCAGGAAAAACCGGAACCGGCGCCGGTGCTGGGAACGGAAAAACTCATGGGACGGCCGGTGGTAATCGGCCTGGGACCGGCGGGCCTTGTGGCGGCCCTGGAACTGGCCCGGCAGGGGTACGCACCTCTGGTGGTGGAACGGGGCCGGGACCTGCAGCACCGGGTGAAGGACGTGGAAACCTTCTGGAAAACCGGGAAACTGGATCCGGTGAGCAATGTGCAGTTCGGAGCCGGTGGCGCCGGGACCTTTTCCGACGGGAAGCTGACCACCCGGGTCAACGACCCCATTATGGGCCATCTGCTCCGGACCTTTGTGGAAGCCGGGGCCCCGGAAGAAATTTTGACGGAACAGAAACCTCATGTGGGCACGGACAAACTGCGGCTCATGGTCACCGGGCTGATCAGCCGGATCAAAAAGGCTGGTGGCGAGATCCGGTACGAGACCCAGGTGACGGATTTCCGGGTGGATCCGGAGCGGGGGCTGACGGCGGTGGAACTGAATGGCCGGGAGTGGCTGGATACCAACGGAGTGATCCTGGCCTGCGGCCACAGCGCCCGGGACACCTATGAGACCCTGCTGAAACGGTCCGTCCATCTGGAGGCCAAGGCTTTTGCGGTGGGAGTGCGGATTGAGCATGAACAGGCTCTGATTAACCAGGCCCAGTACGGGAAGTTCGCCAACCATCCCAAACTGGGAGCGGCGGATTACGCTTTGATCTTCCACGATAAGGAAACCGGACGGGCGGTGTATTCCTTCTGCATGTGCCCCGGGGGCCAGGTGGTGGCTTCCGCTTCGGAACAGGGAGGCCTGGTGGTCAACGGCATGAGCCCCTTCAAACGGGATACGGGCCTGGCCAACAGCGCCCTGGTGGTGAGTGTGGACCCGGGGGATTTCCCGGCGGGACCGCTGGGGGGCATGGAATTCCAGCGGAAGTATGAGCATCTGGCCTGGCAGGTGAGCCGGGATTACCGGGCACCGGCCCAGAGCAGCCGGAGCTTTGTGGAGAAAACGGCGCCGGATTTGAAGGTGGGCTTCCGTCCCAGCTACCGGCCGGGGCTGGTGCCGGCGGACCTGCGGAAGATCCTGCCGGATTTTGTGACGGAATCCCTGGAGCACGGGCTGGCGGATTTTGAACGGAAGCTGCCCGGATTCAGCACCAGGGGGCTGATGATCGGGGTGGAGACCCGGACTTCGGCGCCGGTGCGGATCCTCCGGGGAGAGGACGGCCAGTCGGTGAACTGCCGGGGGCTGTATCCTACGGGAGAAGGAGCCGGCTACGCCGGAGGCATCATGAGCGCCGCCATGGATGGGTACCATCAGGCCAGAAGGCTGATGGGGAGGTTTGCGGTACCGGAGGAATAGGATGCGGCTGAGGGGCAGCCGAAGGCTGCGTTTTCATTCAATGCAAAATGCCTGTGGCGTTTTGCTTCCACGGGCTCCCGGGACTGTGGTATAATATATCGGTTCAAGTAAAATACAAGGAGATGCTTTTATGGAAAACATCATCATCACCGGGCACAAGAACCCGGATACGGACTCTATCTGCTCTGCCCTGAGCTATACCTGGATCAAGGGCCAGCTGGGCGAAAAGGTCACTGCCTGCCGGGCCGGGAACGTGAACCCGGAAACCCGGTTCGTGCTGGATTACTGGAAAGTGGACGCTCCTGCACTGGTGGAAAAGGTGGAAGAAGGCCAGAAGATCATCCTGGTGGACCACAATGAAATGAGCCAGGCTGTGGACGGGCTGGACAAGGCGGATCTGGTGGAAATCATCGACCATCACCGGCTGGGCGGCATCGTCACTTCCAACCCGCTGTTTGTCCGGATGCAGCCGGTGGGTTGCACTGCCACCATCCTGTACAATGTGGCTGTGGAAAACAACCTGACCCTGCCCAAAGAAATCGCCGGGCTGCTGTTCTCCGCCATCAGCTCCGACACCCTGTACTTCAAGTCCCCCACCACCACGGAAAAGGACAAGGAAGCTGCTGGTGCCCTGGCCAAGATCGCCGGCATCGCTGATCCTCAGGCCTATGCCCTGGAAATGCTCCAGGCCGGTTCCGCCATCAACTCCATGACCGCTGACGAAATCTGCCATGGGGATATGAAAGAATTCGACTTTCCCCAGGGGAAAGTCACCGTGGCCCAGGTGAACGTAATGAACGGGGAAGCCGCCAAGGCCAAATGGCCGGAACTCCAGAAAGCCCTCCAGGCCATGGTGGATGGCGGGGAAGCCGACACCAGCCTGCTGATGGTCACCGACATCATGGATGAAGTCACCGAACTGCTGTGGGCCGGGAAGAACCAGGACATCCTGGACAAAGCCTTCGGCAAGGCCGAAGCCGACGGGCATTATCACCTGCCCAAGGTGCTGTCCCGGAAGAAACAGATCGTACCGCCGCTGACGGATGCGTTCAAAGGATAAGAAAAAGAGGCTGTTGCATGAGCAACAGTCCCTTTTTTTGTCAGCTGTCAACGGTCAACGGTCAGCAGCTGATGGAAATCAATTTTTGCAAATTGAATTTGAAACAGCATAAACTGTAGGGGGCACGCAACCAGGCTGGCAGGGCGCCGGGCCTGCGCCCCCTGCGGTTGGGGAGCAGATGCCCACCTGACCACTGAATTCCCCACCCATAAATTTATCCGATACCAGCCCTCGGATTTTTTGTATGTTTCCTTTTTTCCTGACTGTGGTATCATAAGGACAGATATGGATGTGCTTGTTTTGCAGTTGGAAAGGAGTGTTCCCATGGCTGATAAAATCCAAATGAAAACCCCGCTGGTGGAAATGGACGGGGATGAAATGACCCGGATCCTGTGGAAGATGATCAAGGATATCCTGATCCTTCCCTATGTGGACCTGAAAACGGAATATTACGACCTGGGGATGAAGCACCGGGATGATACAGACGACCAGGTGACCATCGATTCGGCCCTGGCAACGAAAAAATACGGGGTGGCGGTGAAATGCGCTACCATTACGGCCAATGCAGCCCGGGTGAAGGAATACAACCTGAAGAAAATGTGGGCCAGCCCCAACGGTACCATCCGGGCCATCCTGGATGGAACGGTGTTCCGGAAACCCATTATGGTGAAGGGCATCCGGCCCCTGATCCCCACCTGGGAAAAGCCCATTACCATTGCCCGGCACGCTTATGGGGACATCTACAAGAACACGGAAATCCGGGTGGAGGGCCCGGCCAAGGCGGAACTGGTGGTCACCGGGGCGGACGGGAAGGAAACCCGCCGGACCATTATGGACTTCCAGGATGCAGGGATTGTCCAGGGGGTCTACAACACGGACAAATCCATCAGCAATTTTGCCCGGTCCTGCTTCAACTATGCCCTGGAACAGAAGGAAGATCTGTGGTTTGCCACCAAGGATACGGTGTCCAAGATTTATGACCATCGGTTCAAGGATATTTTCCAGGCCATTTATGACGCTGATTACAAAGAAAAATTCGAAGCCGCCGGTATCGAATATTTCTACACCCTGATCGATGATGTGGTGGCCAGGGTGGTCCGCTCCAAAGGAGGCATGATCTGGGCGTGCAAGAACTATGACGGGGATGTGATGAGCGACATGATGGCCACCGCTTTCGGCAGCCTGGCCATGATGACTTCCGTGCTGGTGTCTCCGGACGGCTGCTATGAATACGAAGCGGCCCATGGCACGGTACAGCGCCATTACTACCGGTATCTAAAAGGGGAAAAGACCTCCACCAACCCGGTGGCCACCCTGTTTGCCTGGACGGGAGCCCTGCGGAAACGGGGCCAGCTGGATGGGCTCACGGATCTGGCAGACTTTGCGGACCGGCTGGAAAAAGCTACCATCCAGACACTGGAAGAAGGAATCATGACCGGGGATCTGGTGGCCGTATCCACCCTGCCGGACAAAAAGAAGGTCAACAGCGAGGAATTCCTGGAAGCAATCCGGGAGCGGTTGGAGGAAAGATAAAAGGAGGCTGTTGCATACGCAACAGCCCCCTTTTTCAATAGGCCCTTTTTCCATATACCGGGTGCTCCGTGGGCTTCAGGGTCAGGCGTTTGGCCAGTTCCACGGCTTCGGCCAGGTGCAGATCGGTTTTGTTCCCGTGTTCTTCGAAGATGCATACAGGGTCGTCGCTGCCGATTTCGCTTCCGGGCATGTACAGGTACTGGTCATTGTCCCGGTCGCCCAGGATCAGGCCGGCACGGAGTTCTTCTGCCATAATGACGGACATGGGGTATTCCTCCTTTGTTATCCCCTCATTCTACCAGTCCCGGCTTTCCCTGACAAGGGAATCTTGGTATAATAGGGGTACTTGTATTCTGGGCAGAAAGGGATGTGGTACCATGAACAGACCCATTGCAAGCATCGATGTGGGACGGGCGGCTTTGCGGATGGCCCTGACGGCCACCCGGGAAGAGGAAGACCGGCTGAAGGAACAGCTGCGGGAACAGGGGTTCCGGGCAGCGGCGGTGGATTTCGGCGGGGAGTTTCTGCCTTCCATCAAAAAAATCGTGGAACGGGCGGTGGTGGCAGCCGAGCGGCAGAACATCGTCACCGATACCCATGTGGGAGCCGGCACCGTGGCCGGCGCGGCCCATGAAGCCCTGGAACAGATGATGGAAAAAGCCATCGGGTTCAATGTGGGGGGCAAGATCGGGGTGGCCCGGTATGGGGAACATCTCTGTGTGGCCGTGTACATGAGCGTAGGGGTCCTGAACCTGAACGAACTGGGAGTGGGCCTGGCCCATCGGAGTCTCGCCGGGATCGACTAAAAAAAATCTGCGGAAAGTGGAAAAAAGCTATTGACACTTTCCGCCTCTCCATGCTAGAATAAGTGAGTCGTCGGATGGCGGCACTAAAGAAAATATGGTGGATATGGTGAAGCGGTTAACACACCGGATTGTGGCTCCGGCACGCGTGGGTTCGATCCCCACTATCCACCCCATATTTTTTTTTACCTTTTTGGGGCATAGCCAAGTCGGTAAGGCACGGGACTTTGACTCCCGCATGCGTTGGTTCGAGTCCAGCTGCCCCAGCCAAGTGATTCACTAGCTCAGTTGGTAGAGCACCTGACTTTTAATCAGGGTGTCCCGGGTTCGAGTCCCGGGTGGATCACCATTTTTTATACCCAAATGCGGCTGTGGCGGAATTGGCAGACGCGCCAGATTTAGGATCTGGTGTCCACGACGTGCAGGTTCAAGTCCTGTCAGCCGCACCAAATAGAATAGAGTAAAAGAGGCTGTGAAAAAATGAGAAATCATTTTTTTCACAGCCTCTTTTTTACAACACCACAAACAGATTGTACAGCTTCAGCAGGCGGATGTATTCTTTGGAGATGGTGAGCTTCTGGGCCAGATCCTTATTGGTCAGGGCCCCGTAATGGGTGATCCGGCCGGTGTAGGTGTGCTGGCAGATCTGGATGTTCTCCTCGTCAGGATGTCCATATACATCCGGATGTCGTAATTGGCCTCTCCGGGCACCTGGGCCGGATGCTGTTCTTCCCATGGCCACCTGCCTGAACTCTTCCGGGGATACGGTGGCTTCCATGATGATCAGCCGGATGGTGGAAGGCAAAGGCTGGATGGACAAAAAGTCCGAGCGGAAAACCGATCCGGAAAAAGCTGCCATTGCCGCCCAGATCGGGGGCTGTGGCTGCGGAACCAAAGAATGACTGGAAGAATCCCTGTTCAATAGTGTACAATAAAGGAGCGATCATTATGCAGATCAAAGTAATCGGCAGCCACTGCTGCCCTGACACCCTCTATGCCCTGAACCAGCTGGCCGCCGCCGGCGCGGAAATCGATTTCGTGGATATCCTGGCCAGCCATGCTGACCTGAAACAGTACCTGGCTCTCCGGGACAGCGACCCGCTGTACGCTGAAATCCGGGGGACGGAACGGAGAAAACCATTGTGGACATTCTCCAGAACAAAAACAGAAACCAGCAAGAGGAGGAAAACTGATATGGAAATCCGTTGTGCAAAACCCCAGGACGTGGACGCCATTGCCCATCTGGAAGCCGTCTGCTTCCCTCAGGCAGAAGCGGCTACCCGGGAATCCATCGAGGAGCGGGTGAAGGCCTATCCCAACCACTTTTTCCTGATGTGGGACGGGGACCAGTTGGTCTCCTTTGTAAACGGCCTGGTGACGGATCAGCCGGACCTGACGGACGAAATGTATGAAAAAGCGGACATGCATCAGGAAGACGGGGCCTGGCAGATGATCTTCGGGGTGGACACAGATCCCCATCGCCGGAAACAGGGCCTGGCCGGCCAGGTGCTGGAAAAATTCATCGATGCGGCCCAGAAGGAAGGGCGGCAGGGGGTGGTGCTCACCTGCAAGGACCGGCTGGTCCATTATTATGCGAAATTCGGGTTTGTGGATGAAGGGATTTCTGATTCCACCCATGGGGACGTGGTGTGGCATCAGATGCGGCTGACCTTCAACCGGAAATAAGAAAAGAGGAGCGGAAAAAATGGAGAAGACCGATAAAAAATATGGAACCTATGTACAGATCCTGAAGGAAGAACTGGTGCCGGCCATGGGCTGCACCGAACCTATCGCCATCGCCTATGCGGCGGCCAAGGCACGGGAAATCCTGGGTACACTGCCGGATAAGGTGGAAATCGGGGTCAGCGGTAATATCATCAAGAACGTGAAGAGCGTGGTGGTGCCCAATACCGACGGGCTGAAAGGCATCCAGGCTGCGGCAGCCGCCGGCATCGTAGGTGGCAAATCGGAGAAGCAGCTGGAAGTCATTGCGGAAGTGACCCCGGAACAGAAGCAGGCCATGAAGGAATTCCTGAAAAACGTGCCCATCCAGGTGGAAGCGGTGGACAACGGGCTGATCTTCGACATTATCGTGAAGCTCCTGAAAGGGGACCATTCCTCTCTGGTACGGATCGCCCAGTACCATACCAATATCGTGCTGATCCAGAAGGACGGGGAAACGGTCTACGAAGCCAAAAAGGACGGGGGCGCCGGCTGCCAGGATGAAACCAAAGAAGTGGGCCTGGCGGACAAGAACCTGTTGAACATCCGGGACATCCTGGATTTCGCCAACACCTGCGATGTGGGAGACGTGAAACCCATGCTGGATCCCCAGATCCAGTGCAACAGCGCCATTTCCGAAGAGGGGCTGCTGGGGAACTACGGGGCCAACATCGGGTCCGTGCTGCTGCGGACCTACGGCAGCAACATCAAGAACCGGGCAGTGGCCAAGGCGGCGGCCGGGTCCGATGCCCGGATGAACGGCTGCGAACTGCCGGTGGTGATCAATTCCGGCAGCGGCAACCAGGGAATCACCGTATCGGTGCCTGTCATCGAATATGCCAAGGAACTGAATGTGGACAAGGAAAAGCTGTACCGGGCCCTGGTGCTGTCCAACCTGATCGCCATCCACGAAAAGACCGGCATCGGCCGGCTGTCCGCTTACTGCGGGGCGGTCAGCGCCGGGTGCGCCGCTGGCTGCGGCATCGCCTATCTCCACGGGGAAGGGTATGAAGCCATTTCCCATACCCTGGTGAATTCCCTGGCCATTGTGTCCGGGATCATTTGCGACGGGGCCAAGGCTTCTTGCGCCGCCAAGATCGCTTCCAGCGTGGAAGCCGGGCTCCTGGGCTATGCCATGTACAAAAGCGGCAACGAATTCAAAAGCGGGGACGGAATCGTGAACAACGGGGTGGAAGCCACCATCCGGAACGTAAGCCAGCTGGGCCGGGAAGGGATGAAGGAAACTGACAAGGAGATTATCCGGATCATGCTGGCGCCCCAGCCGGAGGAGAAGGAATAAAAAAGGGGCTGTGAAAAAATGAAGAATCATTTTTTCACAGCCCCTTTGATTTACGTCTTACAACAACACATATTTCAGCACAAACAGGATGGCCAGCACGTACATCAGGCCGCTGATCTTGTCTTTGTGGCCGGTGAGCAGGTTCAGGATCACGTAGGTGATGACCCCGAAGGAGATCCCTTCGGAGATGCTGTAGGCGAAAGGCATGGCGATGATGGCGATGTAGGCCGGGATGGCTTCGCTCAGGTCGCCCATGTCGATCTTGGTCACGGAAGAGAACATCAGGAAGCCTACGATCACCAGGGCCGGAGCGGTGGCGAAGGAGGGGATGGCCATAAAGAAGGGGGAGAAGAACAGGGACAGCAGGAACAGCACGGACACGGTAATGGCAGTGAGCCCGGTGCGGCCTCCTTCGGATACCCCGGAAGCGCTTTCCACAAAGGTGGTCACGGTGCTGGTACCCAACAGGGCCCCGGTGCAGGTGGCGCAGGCGTCGGCCATGAGGGCTCCCTTGATCCGGGGCAGGTGGCCTTCTTCATCCAGCATGTCACTTTTTGCGGCCACCCCGATCAGGGTCCCCAGGGTATCGAAGGTATCCACGAACAGGAAGGCGAAAATCACGGCGAAGAAGTTCAGGCTCAGCACATGGGAGAAGTCCAGCTGGAGGAACAGGGGCGCCGGATTAATGGGGGCAAAGGAAGCCAGTCCCCCGGACAGGTTGGGGAACACGCTGAAGGTGCCCAGTTCCGGATTGGGCACGTAGAGCCCGGTGGCTTCGCAGATCATCCCCAGGATCCAGGTGCCCAGGATGCCGAACAGGATGTTCCCCCGGACGTTTTTGATGATCAGGAAAGCAGAGAGCAGGATCCCGGCCAGGGCAATCAGCACGGTGATCCCCACACTGTGGAAGGTGCCGTCCGCCACGGATTTGGTGAAGGAATACAGGGACACCTTGGTGGCCGGGTTGGCCACGATGATCCGGGCGTTCAGCAGGCCGATGAAGGCGATGAACAGACCGATCCCCACGGAAATGGCCTGTTTCAGGGTCATGGGGATGGCGTTGAAGATGGCTTCCCGGATGGAGGTCAGGGACAGGATGATGAAGATAATCCCTTCCACCAGCACGGCGGACAGGGCCATTTCCCAGGTGTTCCCCATCTGGAGGCAGACTGTGTAGGCAAAGTAGGCATTGAGCCCCATTCCCGGTCCCAGGGCGAAGGGGTAGTTGGCAAAGGCTGCCATGAAGAAGGTCCCCAGGGCGGAGGCAATGGCGGTGACCGTCAGCAGGGCCCCTTTGTCCATGCCGGTGGCGCTCAGGATGGAGGGGTTCACGATCAGGATGTAGGCCATGGTCATGAAGGTGGTGATCCCGGCGATGATTTCCGTCCGCATGGTGGTGTGGTTTTCCTTCAGGTGGAAAACTTTTTCGCAGAATTGTTCCATTGATAACTTCCTTTCTCAAACAGGTTCAATTGAAGGATTCTTCTATTATAGCAAAAAAACACCGAATCTGTTAGAATATTAGGGAATAAAACATAGAATCGAGGAAAAAATGAGAGACCTTTTAGCTTCATTGAATGAACAGCAGGCTGAGGCAGTCCGTCAGATTGCCGGGCCTATTTTAATTTTGGCCGGGGCCGGCAGCGGCAAGACCAAGGCCCTGACCACCAAAATCGCCTATCTTCTGGAAAAAGGGGTCAAGCCCTGGAACATCCTGGCCATCACCTTCACCAACAAGGCGGCCAAGGAAATGCGCCAGCGGGTGGATGCCCTGGTGGGGCCTTCCGCAAAGGATGTGTGGCTGTACACCTTCCACGGATTCTGCAACCAGCTGCTCCGCCGGGATATCAATGCACTGCCCGGATACACCACTTCTTTTTCCATCTATGATCCCTCCGACTGCAAGAATGTGCTGAAGGAAGCCCTGAAAAAACTGAACCTGGACGAAAAATTCTATCCTCTTCCGGGGCTCCTGGCCACCATTTCCAACGCCAAGAACGCTCAGGTGGACGCGGCGGCCTTTGCCCGGCAGGCGGAGGACTATCACGCCAAAAAGGTGGCGGAGATCTATGCCGAATACCAGAAGCACCTGGTCCAGAGCAATGCGGTGGATTTCGATGACCTGCTGCTGCTGACGGTGAAACTGCTCCAGACCGTACCGGAAGTCCGGGAAAAGTACCAGAACAAGTTCCACTACGTGCTCATCGATGAATATCAGGACACCAACCATGTCCAGTACCTGCTGGCCAAGCTGCTCTCCGCACCGGAAAACAACCTGTGCGCCGTGGGGGATATCGACCAGAGCATCTACGGCTGGCGGGGGGCGGACATTAGCAACATCCTGGATTTCGAAAAGGACTACCCTCAGGCCCGGATCTTCAAACTGGAACAGAACTACCGGTCCACCCAGGTGATCCTGGATGCGGCCAATGAGGTGATCAAACACAACGCCGCCCGCCGTCCCAAGAACCTGTGGACGGAAAACGGCAACGGCCAGCCCATTGCCTATTACCAGGCCCGGGACGACCGGGAAGAGGCGGAATTCGTGGTGGGCCAGATCCGGAAGCTCCAGCGGGAAGGAACCAAACTGGGGGATATGGCCATCCTGTACCGGACCAATGCCCAGAGCCGGATGTTCGAAGAAAACCTGATCAACAACGGGGTCCCCTATGTAATGGTGGGAAGCCTGAAGTTCTACGACCGGAAGGAAGTGAAGGACACCCTGAGCTACCTTCGTTTCCTGTCCAACGAACGGGATATCCAGGGGCTGGAACGGATCATCAATGAACCCAAGCGGGGCATCGGGGCAGCCACGGTGGCCAAGGTCCGGACCCTGCTGGAAGACAGCGGCATGACCCTGCCGGAAGTGCTCCAGACCGTCCAGGCCCGGGAACTGCTGGGCCGGGCCTTCCCCAAGATCCAGGCCTTCAGTGACATGATCCAGGAACTGGCCCGGGTGAAGGATACCCTGCCGGTGAAGGATCTGATGGAGCAGGTATTGGAAAAATCCGGTTACCTGGAAGCCCTCCGTCTGGAAGGATCCGACCAGAGCAAGAGCCGGCTGGACAACCTGAACGAATTCCTCCGGATTGCCGACGAATTCGCCAAGGATCCCGGGGAGGAAAACAACAAGACCCTGGAAGACTTCCTGAACCATGTGGCCCTGGTGGCGGACATCGATGACGCCAAGCTGACCCAGGATTCCGTCACCCTGATGACCCTCCATTCCGCCAAGGGTCTGGAATTCCCGGTGGTGTTCATCGGGGGCATGGAGGACGGTCTGTTCCCCAGCCAGCGGAGCCTGGAAGACGAGGACAAACTGGAAGAAGAACGGCGGCTGTGCTATGTGGGGATCACCCGGGCCAAGAAGCGGCTGTATCTCACCAACTGCCGGAGCCGGATGGTGTACGGCCATGTGGTCATGTACCCGCCTTCCCGGTTCCTGGAGGAGATTCCCCGGAACCTGATCGAAAACGTGGCAGTGCGCCGGAGCACCTATGGGGGATACGGGGGCCAGCGGGGCCATCAGGGCAGCACCGGTACCCATGCCAGTCTGCGGACCATTGCCCGGAGCCGGGGCGGCAGCATCCTGGATACCCCGGCTCCCCGGAGCCGGTTCGTGCCGGAAGGAGGAGCGGTGCCTGAATTCCGTCCCGGGGACAAATGCCGGCACAAGAAGTTCGGTACGGGGACCATCATCGAGGCCCGTCCCGACGGCAGCGAAGGACAGCTGGTGACCGTGGCCTTCCCGGGCAGCGGCATCAAACAGCTGGCCACCAAGTACAAAATCCTGGAGAAGATCTGAGGAGCGGTGCAGTATGAGTGAAATGACCAAAGAGGCGGCGGCAGCCCGGATCGACCAGCTGCGGGCCGTCATGAAAAAAAATTCCTATTTGTATTATGTCCAGGACAATCCCCTGATCACCGACGCGGAATACGACGCCATGATGCGGGAACTGAAGGCCCTGGAAGCAGAGTATCCGGAACTGGTGACGCCGGATTCTCCCAGCCAGCATGTGGGGGGCTATGCCAAGCCCGGGTTCACGGAAGTCCGGCATATGACGCCTCTGTTGAGCCTGGCCAACGCCTTTTCCCCGGAAGAGATGGAAGAATTCGACCGGAGGGTCCATGAAGGGCTGCCTCAGGATGCCAAAGTCCAGTATGTGGTGGAGCCCAAGATTGACGGGCTGGCCTGCAGCATCATCTACGAAAACGGCCGGTTCGTCCGGGCTGCCACCCGGGGGGACGGGGTGGTGGGAGAAAATGTCACAGAAAACGTCCGGACCATCGCCAACATCCCCAAAGTGCTGAAGCCCATTCCGGGGATGGAAATCCCGGAACTGCTGGATGTGCGGGGAGAAGTGTACATGCCCCGGCAGGCTTTCGTGAAGCTGAATGAGGAACGGCAGGAAGCCGGGGAGCAGGAATTCGCCAACTGCCGGAATGCGGCGGCCGGTTCTCTGCGCCAGCTGGATCCCCGGGTCACCGCCCGGCGGTCCCTGGCCTTCTTTGCCTATGGAGTGGGGGTGGGAGCCGGCAACCTGCCCACCCACAACGCTTCCATGGATATGCTCCAGCAGTACGGGTTCACCACCACCGAAGGACGGACTCTGGTGGACACCATCCAGGAAGCCAATGAACTGATCAAAAAGCATGGAGAGCGCCGGGCCGTCCTGGGCTACGATACAGATGGGGTGGTGGTGAAGGTGAACGACGTGTGGCAGCAGAACATCCTGGGAGCCACCGGCAAAGATCCCCGCTGGGCCATGGCTTACAAGTTCCCGCCGGAACAGGCGGAGACTCTGCTGGAAGACATAGTGATCCAGGTGGGACGCACCGGGGTGCTGACCCCTACTGCAGTGCTCCGGCCGGTGCGGCTCTCCGGCAGCACCATCAGCCGGGCCACCCTCCACAACGAAGATTTCATCAGGGAACGGGACATCCGGATTGGGGACCATGTAATCATCAACAAGGCTGCGGAAATCATCCCGGAAGTGCTCCGGGTGGTGCCGGAAAAGCGCACCGGGGAAGAAAAGGAATTCCACATGCCGGAAACCTGCCCGGAATGCGGCTGGAAGGTGGAACGGAAAGCCGGGGAGGCGGCCTGGCGCTGCACCAATCCCCACTGCCCGGCTCTGGGACGGGAAGGACTGATCCATTTCACCAGCCGGGACGCCATGAACATCGACGGCTGCGGGCCCAGCGTGCTGGCCCAGCTTACCGCCGCCGGACTGGTGAAGGACCCGGGGGACCTGTACCTGCTGACCCGGGAACAGGTGGAGACCCTGGACCGGATGGGGCCGAAAAGCGCGGACAACCTGGTGAGTGCCATTGCAGCCAGCAAAAACCAGAGCCTGGACAAGCTGCTGTTTGCCCTGGGAATCCGCCATGTGGGGGCCAAGGTGGCCCATACCCTGGCCCGGAAATACGGAACCATGGACAAGCTCATGGCCGCTGACCAGGAAGACCTGGCCCAGACACCGGACATCGGGCCGGTGATTGCGGAAAGCGTGGTCACCTGGTTTGCCGATCCCATGAACCAGGCCTATGTGGAACGGCTGAAGGAACTGGGGCTGAACATGGAGATGACCTCCGGACCGGCCCAGGACGAGAACCATCCCTTCTATGGGAAGACTCTGGTGTTCACCGGCACCCTGCCCACCCTGGACCGGGCCACTGCCAAAACCATGGCCCAGGAAGTGGGAGCCAAGGTCACCGGCAGCGTGAGCAAAAAGACCGACTATGTGGTGGCCGGCGCCGACCCGGGCAGCAAATACACCAAAGCCCAGAGCCTGGGTGTGACCATCCTGGACGAAGCGGAGTTCCTGCGGATGATGGGGAGGTAAAAAAGGGGGTGTGAAAAAATGCTTTTTCACACCCCGTCACTAGTCACTAGTCACTAGCCGATGGAAGCCAGCTGACGCAAGCGAAATAAAGGCGCTGTGGATGATTTTTTCACAGCGCCTTTTTGTTGGAGTGATGAAAAAAGACTGCCCGCGGGGGCAGTCTTTTTGTTATTTGTCGGCAACTTCCACCTTGCCGGTGAACAGTTCCTTGGTGCAGCTCCGGACCACGTTGATGGCCAGGAACATCAGGCACAGGGCCACTACCAGCTGGAGGCCTTCCACCATGGGGAAGAACACGCCGGCCATGGCTTTCTTGTAGATGCCATAGATGGACAGGCACAGGGCACTCATGGTCACGAAGAACATGAAGGTCATGGGCACGTAGAGCATCCAGCTCTTCCGGCCGGTCATCTTCAGGAATACTGCCAGGGCAACCAGGCACAGAGCACTGAGCAGCTGGTTGGCAGCACCAAACAGCGGCCAGATGTTCATGTAACCGCCCAGGCACAGCAGGTAGCTGGGGATCAGGGTCACGATGGTGGCCACATAGGTGTTGCTCAGGAATTTGGCCACAGAACCCTGTTCCTTGCCTTCTTCCGGAGCCAGGATTTCCTGGAGCATCATCCGGCCGATACGGGTTACCGCATCGATGGTGGTCATGGCCAGAGCGGATACGCACATGGTCACGATGCAGGTGCTGTAGTATTTGGGAATACCGAACATGGTGAAGTACCCGCCGATGGCGCTGCCGAAGATGGCAAACGGAGTGGCTTTGGGCAGCTGGCCGTTTACAGCCACGGAGCAGGCGATAACCAGGGAAACCACACCCAGGGTGGATTCAATCAGCATGGAGCCGTAGCCAACAGGCAGCATATCTTTTTCATTGGAAATGGTCTTGGAGGAAGTACCGGAGGAAACCAGGGAATGGAACCCGGATACAGCCCCGCAGGCGATGGTGACGAACAGGATGGGGAACAGAGGCTTGCCGGCCACATCAAAGGAGGTGAAGGCAGGCATATTGATGGAAGGATTCCCCACGATAATCCCTACAACCCCGGCCAGGATCATCCCAAGCAGCAGGAATACGGACAGATAGTCACGCGGCTGGATCAGCAGCCACATGGGCATGATGGAAGCAGCAAAGCAGTACGCGTAGGTCACATACAGCCAGGTGGTACGGGAAGCGTAGATGGGATGGGCAATGCCCAGGCTCACCATGGCCACCATGCACAGGATCCCCAGAATCAGTTCCTTGGAACCGTGGATGTTGAAACGGCGGGTCACTACACCGAAGACCATGGCTACGGCAATGTAGATCATGGAAATGGAAGCGGCGGAGGCGTTGGGCCCCATCATTTCGCCGGTCTTGGAGAAGCCGTTGAAGGTGCTGGCCATAATGTCAGAGAAAGCGGCGATGACCAAGAGGGAGAACAGCCAGCCGAACATCAGGAACATTTTGCAGCCGGTATGGCCCACGTATTTTTCAATCAGGGCACCCATGCCTTTGCCGTCGTTCTTCACGGAAGCATAAAGGGCGGTGAAATCCTGTACAGCCCCGAAGAATACGCCGCCTACAATAATCCACAAGAATGCAGGAACCCAACCGAACATGGCGGCGATAATGGGACCGGTTACAGGGCCGGCACCAGTAATGGAAGAAAACTGATGGGCAAATACCGTGAAACGGGAAGCGGGAGCAAAGTCCTTGTCATCCCGGAAGCGATAGGCAGGAGTCTTCGCATCCGGTTCAATTCCCCAGGTCTTGACCAGCCAGCGTCCATAAAACATGTACGCACAGACGAAGATTACAATGGCAAGACACACAAGCGTTAATCCGTTCATCATCATCACTCCTTCGTAAAAAATCCGACACCTGAGTGCAAGTGCCGTGATCAAATCGGATGCTTGTTGATGGTACGTAATTTATCACTTGTTCACGCTCTTGTCAACAGTTTTTTGTATACTTCATACATTATTTTTTCAAAGTGTTATCACAGTAAAGACAGATGCGGGAATTAACAGAGAATTTGTCCGTATGGAAAGGAACTTCACCAATTAGAATCAATTTATTGTGCAGTGGGAATGGACAAAAGGGGCTGCCGCATGGGCAGCCCCTTTTTCATTCGTAATGGTTCAATATGTTCCGTACCCGCTCTTTTTTGCTTTTGGGCACTTTCCATTCGTAGTTCCGGTAGTTGTTTTCTCTGTGGTCAGTGGAATAGTCGGCGTAGTCGATATCCCAGTTCCGTTCATAGCTCCGGTTGTAATCCCCGTGGCCGTCATCCAGCTGATACCCGGCAAACATGGCATCGTCCTCCTTTATAAAAAGAAAACCCTTCTATAACATTATGGTTTACAGTTAGAGAGATTTCCCTCATATACTGGTAATTTTATCACAAACATTGTACAATGAATACATAAGACTATAAAATTCTGGATGGACAATCTGGAACAGGGGAGTGGAGCGCCATGAAAATCGTAACCTTTGAATATGACAACGACGTACAGGTGGGGATCATTTCCGAAGACGGGAAATTTGTGATCCCGGCCAACAAGTATGAAACCATGTATGATCTGATCCAGCAGACGGATTTTGAAGAACTGCTGGCCATTGCCCGGGTGGACATGGGGGCGGTTCCTCTGGATCAGGTGAAGATCCTGGCGCCCATTACCCATCCCCGGAACGACATTATCTGCCTGGGGATCAACTACAAATCCCACGACGATGAACTGCCTGATGAATACGTGCCGGAAAAAATCGTACAGCGCCAGGTGCCCGTGTACTTCTCCAAACGGGTGGACCGGACAGTGGATCCGGAGGGCACCATCGACGGCCATTTCAATGTGGTGAAGGAACTGGACTATGAATGTGAACTGGCCGTGATCATCGGGAAAGAAGCCAAGGATGTGGAAGAAAAGGACGCGGCGGATTACGTGTTCGGCTATACCATCATCAACGATGTAACCGCCCGGGACGTGCAGGTGGCCCACAAGCAGTGGTACTTCGGAAAGAGCCTGGACACCTTTGCCCCCATGGGACCCTGCATCGTTACGGCGGATGAATTCGACTTCCCGCCGGCCCTGTCCATCCAGTGCCGGGTGAACGGGGAACTGCGCCAGGACAGCAATACCAAATACCTGGTCCATGGGATCCCCTACATCATCAGCGAACTGAGCAAAGGGATGACCCTCCGGGCCGGGACCATCATCGCCACCGGGACCCCGGCCGGTACCGGCATTGGTCTGAATCCGCCCCAGTTCCTGAAGAGCGGGGATGTGGTGGAATGTTCCATCGAAGGAATCGGAACCCTGCGGAATACGGTGAAATAAGAAAAAAGAGGCCTGCGGGCCTCTTTTTTGTCGTGCTGTCAACAAAAAAGGCTGCCTTCCGGCAGCCTCTGCTTTTTAACTGGTGGAACTAACTGGACTCGAACCAGTGACCCCCACGATGTCAACGTGATACTCTAACCATCTGAGCTATAGTTCCATAAGCAACAAAATTATTTTAAACGATATCCCATTTTTTGTCAAGTGGGTTTCCTGTTTCTTTTTTCTCCGGGAAACGATATAATGAAAAGAAACAGTCAATCTATCTTTGCACCCAAACAGGAGGAAGAGAATTTGCCTGAAGTGACGGAAAAACGGTTTGAATTCCAGGACGCCCGGGAAATGGTGGCGGTCCTGGGTGAAACGGATGAATATCTGAAAGAAATGCAGCAGAGCCTGGGCTGCCGGCTGATTCCCCGGGGCAACCAGCTGATCGTCCAGGGGACTCTCCAGGACGTGGAACTGGCGGAACGGCTGGTCCGGGAACTGTTGTTCCTGTACCGGCAGGGGATGCCCATTACCCAGCACGATGTGAAATACAGCCTGCGGCTGGTCCGGGAGGGCCAGGAGGAGCAGCTCCACAAGCTGTTTACGGACACGGTGCTCACCACTGTCCGGGGCCGCCAGGTGAAGGCCAAGACTCTGGGCCAGATGCGGTACCTGAAGACCATAGCCCAAAGCGACATCACCATTGCCATCGGGCCCGCCGGCACCGGGAAGACCTATCTGGCGGTGGCCATGGCGGTAAAGGCCCTGAAGAACAAGGAAGTGGAGCGGATCATCCTGACCCGTCCGGCGGTGGAAGCCGGGGAGAAACTGGGCTTTCTGCCCGGTGACCTCCAGGAAAAGGTGGATCCCTACCTGCGGCCCCTGTACGATGCCCTGTACGAAATGCTGGGGATGGAAGCTTTCCAGAAGAATCTCCAGCGGGGAATCATCGAAGTGGCACCCCTGGCTTATATGCGGGGCCGTACCCTGAACGATGCCTTCATTATCCTGGATGAAGCACAGAACACCACGGCGGAACAGATGCGGATGGCGCTCACTAGGTTCGGGTTCGGCTCCAAGCTGGTGGTCACCGGGGATGCCACCCAGGTGGACCTGCCCAGCGGCCGGCAGTCCGGGCTGGTGAATGCCGCCCAGGTACTGGACGGGGTGCCGGGCATCGGCATCGTCCGGTTCTCGGAACAGGATGTGGTCCGGCACGAAATCGTGGGGGCCATTATCCGCGCCTATGAAAAATATGACCGGGCCCGGAAGGAACACCGGCAGGCCCAGGCGGAGAAAAATAAAGGAGAAGGAAAATGATCGTTACCCTGGAAAACAACCAGACGGAAATCGCCATTCCTGAAGAACTGGAAGAGACCCTGAAAAAGGCCATGGACATTGTGGCCCGGAAGGAGAATCTGACGGACAATACGGAAGTGGACATTACCATTGTGAATAATGAAGAAATCCATACTCTGAACCGGGACTACAGGGGCATTGACCGCCCCACCGATGTGCTCAGCTTCGCCCTGGACGAAGGGGACGAGGAACCGGAAGTGGAAGACGGGGAAGCGGAACACCTGCTGGGGGACGTGATCATCTCTGCGCCCCGGGCGGTGGAACAGGGAGAGGAATTCGGCCACGGGCTCACCCGGGAAATGACCTACCTGGCGGTCCACGGCATGCTCCATCTGCTGGGCTATGACCATATGGAAGAAGCGGACAAACGAGTGATGCGGGCCCGGGAGGAAGAAATCCTCCGGGAACTGGACCTGGCGGAGGAAAAGTATGGAGGCTGAACTGGACCGGGAACTCTTTGAAGCAGCCTGTGCCGTGCGGGAACATTCCTACAGCCCCTATTCCCGGTTTGCCGTGGGAGCGGCGGTCCGGGCGGCGGACGGGCGGATTTTCACCGGCTGCAATGTGGAGAACGCCTCCTACGGCCTGACTCTTTGCGCCGAACGGTGCGCCATTTTCGCCGCGGTGAAGGAAGGGGTCCGGGAGTTTGCCGCCCTGTGCGTCACCGCCGATACCCCGGGACCGGTGTCCCCCTGCGGGGCCTGCCGGCAGGTGATGGCGGAATTCCGCATCCCCCGGATCTATTTGACCAATATCCAGGGCCAGTATCGGTCCGCCACGGTGGCGGATCTGCTGCCCGATGACTTCAGTCTGTAAACAGAAAGGAAATCCATGGAAGAACAGAACAAGAACCGGCACCGTTCCGGCTTTGTGGCCGTAGTGGGCCGTCCCAACGCGGGAAAATCCACCCTGGTGAACCATCTGGTGGGAGAAAAGGTGGCCATCATCTCTGACCGGCCCCAGACCACCCGGAACCGGATCCTGAGCATTTTAAGCACGGAGGAGGCCCAGATGGTGTTCCTGGACACCCCCGGTCTCCACAAACCCCAGGACAAACTGGGAGAGCACATGGTCCAGGCGGCTCTCAACGCCATCAAGGAAGTGGACGTGGTGCTGTTTGTGGTGGACGCCTCAGAAAAACGGGGCAAGGGAGAACAGGTGATCCTGGAACGGCTGAAGGAAGAATGCCATGCTCCGGTGATCCTGGTGCTGAACAAAATCGACCGGCTGCCGGACAAGGCTGTGCTGCTGCCCATCATCGACAAATTCCGGAAGGAATATCCCTTCCGCAGTGTACTCACCCTCTCCGCCCTGGAAGATGAGGATTTTTCGCCCCTGCTCCAGGAAATCGTCCGGTGCCTGCCGGAAGGGCCCAGCTTCTATCCGGAAGACATGTACACTGACCAGCCGGAACGGGTGATGGCGGCGGAAATCGTCCGGGAGAAAATCCTCCAGCTGACCCGGGACGAAGTGCCCCATGCAGTGGCGGTCCAGGTCCAGGAAATGAAGACCCGGCCCAACAACCTGGTGTACGTCCGGGCGGATATCTACGTGGAACGGGATTCCCAGAAAGCCATCCTGATCGGGGCAAAAGGGAAGATGCTGAAGGAAATCAGCCAGCGGGCCCGTGAGGATATGGAAGCTTTCCTGGGCAACCGGGTGTACCTGGAACTGTGGGTAAAGGTACGGCCCAAATGGCGGGAAAAGGAAGGGGACCTGAAACGGCTGGGCCTGGCGGGAGAACGGTCCCAATATTGACCGGGCCCCCGGGAGAAGTGTATAATTGAGAGATACAAACCGCCGGGGAACGGCCCGGCAAACTGATCAAAGGAGAGATGTCCTATAGACGCGGGACCTGCGCTTGGGCGCATATTGAAACCAATCCTATATCCTTTTGCTTTTGTGTTCTGGCACCTGGGGGCAGCCCTGTACCGGTTCATGGGGGTGGAACCCCAGACGGCCGGCACCAGCCATTCGGAAGACGACATCCGGAAGATGGTCAGCGCCAGCGAAAAGGGAGGCAGCATCGATCCGGTGGAAAGCCGGCTCATCGACAACGTGTTCGACTTTGCAGACCGGGTGGCCCGGGAAGTGATGGTGCCCCGGCAGGACATGGTGTGCCTGTTCGTGGACGATCCCATCGAGGAGAACATGAAGGTGATCCGGGAATCCGGCCACACCCGGTATCCTCTCTGTGAAGAGGATCGGGACCATATCCTGGGGATGGTCCACATCCGGGAGTTCATGAATGCGGACTACAAACAGCCCGGGTTCGACCTCCGGTCCATTATGCGGGAAATCGACGTGGTGCCGGAAAGTATGTCCATTGCCAAAATCCTCCAGCTGATGCAGCACAAGCATGTGCAGATGGCGGCTGTGGCCGATGAATACGGAGGCACCGCAGGTCTTGTGACCATGGAGGACCTGCTGGAAGAAATCGTGGGCGACATCCAGGATGAACACGATACGGACATGCCGGAAATCAACAAGATGCCTGACGGATCCTATGTGTTCGATGGGCTGGTGCTCCTGGACGAGGTATCGGAAATCATGGGGATCCAGTTCGATGATCCGGAAGAAGATACCATCGGCGGCTATGTGTTCGGCCTCATCGGCCGGCAGCCGGTGGTGGGGGACAGCGTGGAGGAAAATGGCTGCAAGTTCGAAGTGCTGGATTCCACCGGGTTCCGGGTGCTCCGGGTCCGGGTGATCCCCCTGAAAAAAGAAAAGAAGGAAGCGGCTGGCCATGAGCAGTGAAGTGTTTCAGGACGAAGCAGTGATCCTCCGAGTGAAAAACTGGCAGACTGCGGACAAATACGCAGTCTGCTTTTGTCGTGAACACGGGAAAATCTCCTTCGTGGCCTATGGGGCGGCCTATCCCCGGAGCCAGAGCGGGAGACTGGTCCAGCCTTTTGCCCATCTGCGGCTGACCCTGAATCCGGGCCGGAAGGTGGCTTCCTTACGGGGCTGCGAAAGCCTGGAGATGCCCCTTGCCATGGACTGGGAGAACCTGGCCTACGGAGCCATCATCGGGGAGGCGGCAGAGCATCTTCTGGGAGAAGAGGAGCCCCAGGAAGAGGTGTTCCAGCTGCTGCTGGAGGCCTTCCGGCTGCTGGGGAAACGGAACCGGCGGCTGGTTACTGATAGCACCCTGCTGAAGCTGCTGGCCCTGTGCGGGCTGAACCCCATCCTGGACCAGTGCACCAGCTGCGGGGAGTCGGTGACGGAAGACGGGTATTTCAGTCTGGTCCAGGGGGGCTTCCTGTGCAAAAAATGCGCCATGGGGGACGAACTGCCCTTTACGGTGGCCACCCGGGATCTGATGGACCGGCTGCTCCATCTGGATCTCCAGGCTCCCCCGGATTTCACCGTCCGGGGCCGGGAACTGATGGCCATGGAGAAGATCCTCCACCAGTTCATCCTGTACCAGACGGACCGGCCCCTGCGGAGCCTGGAATTCCTGGCGAAAATGGAGAATACGGCCCATGGATAAAAGGCAGCTGGGCAAACTGATCCTGCGGCAGCGGAAGGATCTGATCTTCTGGGTGGTGCTGCTGTTCAACACTCTTACCGCCTTTGCCACCCCGGCGGTGGACTGGTATTTTCCCCTGAAACTGGTTCTGCTCCTGTGGGTGGGGTCCGGGGTGTGGCTGGCCCTGCCGGTGATCGAGCGGCTGAAAAAGCGGAAACGGGCCTGGCAGCTGGCGGCAGCGGCCCTGGTGCTGGGAGTGCTGTATCTGTTCCCGGCAGCCTGGCCCCTGAAGGTGGAATATCCCCTGCTGGAACTTTGGTTCCTGGTGATGGTTCCCTGCACCTGGTACAGCCTGTGGCATTTTTACGGAAAGCGGAGGATGCTCAGGCCCCGGGGAATCCTGTGGACCCTGTGGCCGGTGCTCCAGACCGCCGGGGCCCTGTGGGCGGTGGCTGACCCGGACCGGGGCGCCCTGGGGGCCGCCTTTCTCCAGCAGCTGTTCTACCTGGCCCTGGGGGTGGAATACGCCCGGTGCGGGGCCCGGTACCAGCACCGGATTCTGTTCAACGGAGGGCTGGGGCTGATCACCGCGGCCTTCTGGAGCTGCCTCACCTCTTTCCAGTTTGTCCTGCCGGAACCGGCCTACCCGGTTTTGTGGGCCGCAGCCCTGGGGGTGATGAACTGGATCCTGCCGGAGCTTGCACGAGGAAAGAGTGCAGAGTGATGAACCATGAACGACCAACGATTCACGATGAACGACACACGAGGTATAACCCATGAAACTGATTACCTGGAATGTAAACGGGCTTCGGGCCTGCATGAACAAAGGATTTGCTGATTTTATGACGGCGGCGGGGGCGGACATTGTCTGCGTCCAGGAAACCAAGATGCAGCGGGAACAGGCTTCCTTCGATTTTCCCGGCTACCATGAATACTGGAACAGCGCGGTGAAAAAGGGCTATTCCGGTACCGCCGTATTTTCCAAAACGGAACCCCTGTCCGTCACCTACGGCCTGGGGCAGGAAGAACATGACCAGGAGGGCCGGGTGATCACTGCCGAATACCCGGATTTCTACCTGGTGAACGTGTACACCCCCAATTCCCAGCGGGGGCTCACCCGGCTGGAGTACCGGATGCAGTGGGAGGACGTGTTCCAGGATTACTGTGCCGGGCTGGCCCGGAAGAAGCCGGTGATCGTGTGCGGGGACCTGAATGTGGCCGCTCAGCCCATCGATCTGAAGAACCCGGACAGCAACCACAAGAATGCCGGGTTCACCGATGAGGAACGGGCCAAGTTCCAGCAGTTCCTGGACCACGGGTTCGTGGATTCCTTCCGGAGCCTGTATCCCGACAAGGAATGCGCATACACCTGGTGGTCCTATATGTTCAAGGCACGGGAACGGAACGCCGGGTGGAGGATCGACTATTTCCTGGTGTCCCAGAACGGAAAAGACCGGATCCAGGATGTGATCATCCACAACGAAGTCATGGGCAGCGACCACTGCCCTGTGGAACTGGAGTGGAAATAGGAGGTCCCATCATGGAAGGTGCTTTTATTGGCGATATTGTGGGCTCGGTGTATGAATGGTCCGGGCACAAGGGGAAGGCGTTTCCTCTTTTCCAGCCGGGCTGCCGGGCTACAGACGATTCTCTCATGACCCTGGCGGTGGCCCGGGCCTTTCGGGAGGCCCAAAAAGCCGGGAAGCTGCTGGAGGCGGAGACGGTGCTGCCTCTCCTGGCCCGGTATATGCGGCAGCTGGGGCAGAAATACCCCAACGCCGGATTCGGGGGCAAGTTCCGGCAGTGGCTCAGTGATCCGGCCATGGGGCCCTACGGCAGCTTCGGCAATGGGGCGGCCATGCGGGTGTCCCCGGCCGGGTGGTTCGCTTCCACCCTGGAAGAGGCCCAGCATCTGGCGGTGCTGTCCTGCCAGGTGACCCACAACCATCCGGATTCCTACCGGGCAGCCCGGGCGGTGGCCGGGGCGGTGTTCCTGGCCCGGCAGCACAAGACAAAGGAACAGATCCGCACTTACCTGCGCCAGTACTATCCCCTGGATTTCCGGCTGGAGGACATCCGGGACAGTTATCAGGGGGACGCCACCTGTGAAGGTTCCGTACCCCAGGCCCTGGAGGCCTTCCTGGAGGCGGAGAATTTCGAGGACGCCCTGCGGAACGCCGTCTCCCTGGGCGGGGATACCGATACCCTGGCCGCCATGGCCGGCAGCATCGCCGAGCCCTTCTTCGGGATCCCGGAGAAAATCCTGGAAGAGGGACGGAAGTATTACCTGCCGGAGATGGGGGAAGAAGTGAAATAGGGGGGGCTGTTGCATGAGCAACAGCCCCCCTTTTTCACGTAAACTCCTTCACCACCTTGATGTATTCCTGGGCGTGGAAGGGCAGATAGCCGTTTTTCCGGTAGGCGGCCACGAAGGTGACGGTGGTGCTGGGACTGCCTACGGAAAACAGGGCCAGCTGGCTCCGGTCGGGGATGTACTTCAGATGGGTCTCGGTGATGAAGGTGAACCCGTATCCCCGGGCAGCCAGTTCCGCCTCAGCCTGGATGTTCTTGGTCTCCAGGATGATCCGGGGCTCCATGTGCTGCTGACGGAACAGCCGGTCCACCACCTGCCGGGTCCTCTGGGTGGCGTTCTGGAGGATGAACCCCTGGTCCTTCAGCAGCTTCAGATCCATGTGGGGATACCGGCAGTCCTTCTTTTTCCGGCCGAACCGGGTGAATTCGCTGTCCCTGTTCATCACCAGCACCACTTCCTCCCGGCTGATCACCGTGGTGGCCAGTCCGGGCTCCGGGTCCAGGTAGTTGAAAAAGGCCAGGTCGATGTCCCCGTCCAGCAGCAGTTTCACCAGATGTTCAGAATTGGCCTCGTGGACGTCGATCCGCACATTGGGATACCGGTCGTGGAAAATGGGCAGGGTCACCGGCAGCATATAGGTACCCCGCATGGTGGGGAACCCGATCTTCAGGTACCCTTCGTTGTTCTTGATGATGTCGCCCATTTCCTGGTCCAGGGCCCGTTTGGCCTCCAGGATCTCCCTGGCCCGCTGCAGGTACCGTTCCCCTGCGTAGGTGGGCTGGTACCGGTTCCCCAGACGCTGGAACAGGGGCTGGTGGAGTTCTGTTTCCAGGGCCTTGAGAAATTTGGACAGGGTGGGTTGGGTGAGATGGAGGGCCTCGGCGGCCCGGGTGATGTTCTGGTGCCGGGCAATGGCCAGCACATAGGTGAGTTCTTTGAAATCCATGGCATCCTCCCTGCTTTTTTCTTCGATTATACCGTAAACCATGGCAAAAATCCATGATAAGTATGGATTTCATGAATTGAATCTATTTTACGGAAAATAAAAAAAGTACAGCTCCTGTTGGACTCTGTATAGGACTATATTACAATCTATAAAAATCAAACAACGGACAAACCAGAAAGTGTAGCATAAGATTCGGGCTGTCCGGTTTTTTCTGCCTAAAAACATGAATTTAATTCATGATAAAACAATGAAAGATGAATTTAACCTATTCTGATAATTCTGGTACCATAAAGCCATGAAAAGAACTGGGGGTTCGGAACGAATCCAGAGAGGGGTACACCATGGAGAAAGTATACAGATTACCGGTAACGCTGCTGCGGGGAGGTACCAGCAAGGGGGTCTACCTGCTGGAAAAAGATCTGCCGGCCAACCGGAAGGAATGGGACAGCCTGCTGCTGCGGCTCATGGGCAGTCCGGACAAGAAACAGATTGACGGGCTGGGAGGCAGCCAGTCGGTGACCAGCAAGGTGGCCATCCTGCGGAAATCGGACCGGCCCGATGCGGATGTGGATTACACCTTCGCCCAGGTGTCCGTGGACAAGGCAGTGGTCAGCTACGGGGGCAACTGCGGGAACATCTCTTCCGGGGTGGGGCCCTTCGCCATCGAGAAGAAACTGGTGCCTGCCCTGGAAGGGAGTACCCTGGTGCGGATCTACAACACCAACACCGGCAAGGTGATCCAGGAAGAAGTCCCCACTTCTGAGGGCCAGGTGAAATACGAGGGAGATTTCCGGATCGCCGGGGTGCCCGGTACGGCGGCGCCTCTCAAGCTGCGGTTCGTGGATCCTGCCGGGACCCTGGGGAAAGGGCTGCTGCCCACCGGGAATCCGGTGGACGTGCTGGAAGTGCCCGGCCGGGGAACGGTGGAGGTATCCCTGGTGGATGCGGCCAATCCCCTGGTGTTCGTCAAAGCGGTGGATCTGGGGCTCACCGGTACGGAACTTCCGGACGCCATCAACGGGGATCCGGAACTGCTCCGGCTGTTGGAAACCATCCGGGGCCTGGCAGCGGTGAAGCTGGGGCTGTGCAGCACCCCGGAAGAAGCGGCCTGGGTCACCCCGGGGCTGCCCAAAATGACCCTGGTGGCCCCGCCCCAGGAATACACCACCTCCTCCGGAGAAGAGGTACAGGCGGACCAGGTGGACCTGGTGGCCCGGATGATGTCCATGCAGAAGACCCATCCCAGCTATGCCATGACAGGTGCCATGTGCACCGCAGCAGCTGCGGCGGTTCCCGGAACCCTGGTCCGGCAGGTGCTCCGGCCCGGCTGTGATCTCCAGAACATCCGGATCGGCCATCCGGGAGGCATCCTGCCCTGCGGGGTGGATCCGGAAGGGGAGGGCCCGGTGCCGGTTATCCGGGACACCTTCGGCTACCGCACTGCCAATCTGCTGCTGGAAGGCCTGGCCCGGGTACGGGTCTGAGCCCTGAGGAAAGGAGAACGTACCATGGATTTCCGTATCATCTCGCTGCTGGTGCTGGCCCTGGTGGTCGCCATCGGCTTCATCAAAAAAATCAACATCGGCTTCTTTTCCATCGGAGCGGCATTCCTGCTGGGCATGGCCGGGGGCGTACCCGTAAAGGCCATTGTGGGAGGCTTTTCCAGTTCCATGTTCGTCACCCTGGTGGGGGTTACTTTCCTGTTCGGCATGGCCTCCGCCAACGGCACCCTGGACCTGTTTTCCAAAAAGGTGGTGGCCCTGGTGGGAAAACGGACCTATCTGATCCCCATCCTGATGTTTGTGCTCAGCGCCTTCATTTCCGCCATCGGGCCCGGCCACATCGCCGCCGGGATCCTGATGACCACCTTTGCGGTGTACCTGGCTTTTGAACTGAAGATCAATCCCATGGCCACTGCCCTGTACGCCAAGTTGGGGGCCAACGCCGGCTGCGCGTCCCCGCTGTCCCTCACCGGGATCCTGGCCCGGAACCTGTCGGAACCCTACGGGATCAGCGGCTTCGGTCTCCACCTGTTCCTCACCACCCTGCTGTCCGGGTTCGTATTCACCCTGGTGGTCTATCTGCTGTACAAAGGATACAAGGTCAACGGAGACAATCCTCTGAAACTTTCCGATATTCCCGCTTTCAACCGGGAACAGAAAATCACCATGGCCGCCATTCTTGTGATGGTCATCTTCTGCATCGGCTTCAAGATGGATACGGGCCTGTTCGCCTTTGTGGCGGCTGCGATACTGATCCTGCTGAAATGCGCGGATGAAAAACAGGCCATCCGGCAGATTCCCTGGGGCACCCTGATGATGATCTGCGGGGTGGGGGTGCTGGTCAGCGTCATCACCAAACTGGGAGGCGTGAAACTGGTGTCCGACTTCCTGGCTTCTCTCATGACCGAAGCCTCGGCGGTGCCCATTATGGCCGCCACCAGCGGCATCCTTTCCTGGGTCAGCTCCACCACCGGTGTGGTGATGCCCGCCCTGTATCCCATTGCCCACCAAATCACCGGAAACTTTGCCGGGCAGGTGGGGTATGTGGAACTGATCTCCGCCATTACGGCCACTTCCTTTGCGGCGGCCATCAGCCCCCTGTCCACCGGCGGCGCCATCATCATGTCCTCCTATTCGGCGGCCCGGGAAACCACTACCTATGAAATGAACAAAATGTTCAAGACACTGTTCCTGCTCAGCGTGGCCAATGTTGGGGTCAATGTGCTCATGGCGGCTCTCCACGTGTTCAATCTGGGCGGCCTGTTCCAGTAATCTGTCAATGAGGTGAATGAAATGGAATTGTACAAAAACGGAGCCTATCTGCTCAACGGCCGGGACCTGTTCCCGGAAGAAAACCAAGCCGCCGCCCAGGCCAGAGCCGGGCAGCCTGTGGACCGGGAAACCGGCCGCCAGGGGACCATTGCCTGGAGCATCCTCCAGAGCCACAATACCAGCGGGGATCCGCAAAAGCTGAAGATCCGCTACGATGCCCTGACTTCCCATGACCTGACTTATGTGGGAATCATCCAGACCGCCCGGGCCTCCGGCATGGACCATTTCCCCATGCCCTACGTGCTCACCTGCTGCCACAACTCCCTGTGTGCGGTGGGGGGCACCATCAACGAGGACGACCATCTCTTCGGCCTTACCGCCGCCAAAAAATACGGGGGCATCTTCGTGCCGCCCCATGTGGCGGTGATCCACCAGTACATGCGGGAAATGCATGCCGGCTGCGGGAAGATGATCCTGGGGTCCGATTCTCACACCCGCTACGGGGCCCTGGGTACTATGGCCGTGGGAGAAGGGGGCGGTGAGTTGGACAAGCAGATCCTGGGGGACACCTGGGATACGGACTATCCGGAAGTGGTGGCCGTTTATCTGACCGGCCGTCCCCAGCCCTGGGTGGGGCCCCAGGATATCGCCCTGGCCCTGTGCCGGGCGGTGTTCCAGAACGGCTATGTCAAGAACAAGGTAATGGAATTCGTGGGGCCGGGGGTTTCGTCCATGACCACCGATTACCGGAACGCAGTGGATGTGATGACCACGGAAACCACCTGTCTGTCCTCCATCTGGCGGACCGATGAGGACACCCGGGCCTTCTTGAAAGAACACGGCCGGGAAGAGGACTACCGGGAACTGAATCCGGGGGCCGTGGCCTATTACGACGGATGCATCACCCTGGATCTGTCCACGGTGAAGCCCATGATTGCCCTGCCTTTCCATCCCTCCAACGCTTATACCATCGACGAACTGAACGCCAACCTGGAAGACATCCTCCGGGAGACGGAAAAGAAAGCGGCGGAGGTGGCCCGGGGACGGGCGCCCTACACCCTCACCGACAAGATCCGGGACGGGAAGCTCCAGGTCCAGCAGGGGGTCATCGGAGGCTGCTCCGGGGGCAACTATTCCAATGTGGCGGAAGCGGCCGCTCTGCTCCGGGGCCGTTCCATGGGCAGCGGGGAATTTGCCCTGAACGTGTATCCTTCCTCCCTGCCGGTGTACATGGATTTAATGAAGAAAGGGATGCTGGGTGATCTGATGGCCGCCGGGGCCGTGGTGAAGACCGCCTTCTGCGGACCCTGCTTCGGTGCCGGGGATACCCCGGGCAACAACGGCCTGTCCATCCGGCACAACACCCGGAACTTCCCCAACCGGGAAGGGTCCAAGCCGGGCCAGGGACAGATGGCTGCCGTGGCATTGATGGATGCCCGGAGCATCGCCGCCACTGCCGCCAACAACGGCATCCTCACTTCTGCGGAAGAATTTGCCGATGTGTTCGGGAAGGTGCCGGCCTACCACTTTGATGACAGCGCCTACAAGGCCCGGGTCTACAACGGATTTGGGAAGCCGGAACCGGAAGAGAAGCTGTTCTACGGTCCCAACATCAAGGACTGGCCGGAAATGCCCGCTCTGGGGGATAATGTACTCCTCCAGGTGTGCTCCAAGATCCTGGATCCGGTGACCACCACGGACGAACTGATTCCCTCCGGAGAGACTTCTTCCTACCGGTCCAACCCGCTGGGACTGGCGGAATTCACCCTGAGCCGCCGGGATCCGGAGTACGTGGGACGGACCAAGGCGGTGAAGGAACTGGAACTGGCCCGGGAAGCCGGGAAGGATCTGCCGGAACTGGCGGAAGTGCTGGAACGGATCCGGGAACTGCCGGGAGATGCCACCCGGGCCAATACGGAAATCGGGTCTCTGGTGTACGCCACCCGGCCCGGTGACGGATCTGCCCGGGAACAGGCCGCCAGCTGCCAGCGGGTGATCGGGGGCCTGGCCAACATTACCCAGGATTACGCCACCAAACGGTACCGGAGCAATGTGATCAACTGGGGTATGCTGCCCCTGCACCTGAAAGGGGAACCCACGGCTTTTGAGGTGGGAGACTGGATCTACCTGCCGGAAATCCGGAAGGCCCTGGAAGGGGATCTGGACAACATCCGGGGCTACGTGGTGAAAAAAGAAGGCCCCGTGGCCATCGATCTCTACTGCAAGCCCCTGACCCGGGAAGAAAAGGAAATCATCCTGGACGGGTGCCTGATCAATTACAATCGGAAGAAATAAAAAAGGGTATGAGAAAAAAACCGGCTGCATCACGCAGCCGGCTTTTTTCTCATACCCACCCATACAAACAGCGCCAGTGCCACAGTAAAGGACACCAGGGCCGTTACCTGGGCGCTTTTCAGGCCCCACAGCATGGGTTCCACGTAATCTCCCCGGAGAAATTCCAGGAAGAACCGGAGCAGGCTGTAGAGCATCACATACAGACAGCAGGGCTGTCCTTTTCTGGGCTTGGTGGTCTGGAACAGCAGCAGCAGGGCGAACAGGATCACATCCACCTGTCCTTCCCACACTTCCGCCGGCCACAGGGGCACCGCCCCATAGGTGGAACGGGCCAGGGTCCCTGCCGGGTACAATATGCCGAAATCTCCGCCGGTGGGGGCCCCGAAGGCGTCCCCGTTCAGCAGATTGGCCATGCGGCCCACGCTCTGGCCGATGAACAGAGCCGGGCAGATCACGTCCAGCATGTCAATCCAGTCCACCTGGTGGCGCCAGCAGTACACCGCACCGCCCAGCACTCCGCCCAGGATGCCTCCCTGGATGGCCATGCCCCCCTGCCACACAAAGGGGATTTCAGCAAGGTGCTGGCTGTAATAGCCCCAGTCAAAGAAGAACACGTCCCACAGCCGGGCCCCGATGAGTCCGCAGAAGCCGCCGTAGATGCCGAGGTCCGGCAGGTATTTCTCCCAGCCCCGGCCATCCCGCCAGGCCAGGAAATAGGCCACCGCCGTGGCCATGAAAATGGCGGTGCACAGCATCAGGCCGTACATCCGCACAGGAAAATCGCCGATAAAAAACAGATATTGATGCACAGTAAAGTCCTTTCTTACACTTATAAGAGTCACTAGTCACTAGTCGACAGCCAAAGAAGAAAATTTGCTGAAGCAAATTTTAAAGGATTTCCAACCTGCCAGCTATAGCTGGCTTCCTTTGGCTAGTGACTGTGGACGAATGACTAGTGACTGATCAGGGATTGACGAGTCAATCCCTGATCTTCACCAGACGGAAATCCACGTAATCCGCAGCCACCAGCCGGTACCGGGTGCCGTCCCGTTCCCCCTGGAACAGGTTCAGGAAATGGGCTGCGTCTCCGTGGACGTGGCCGTAGATGCACTGTTCCACCTGGTACTTTTTGCACAGCTCCGTGAACCCGGTGACTTCTTCCGGATTGTACAGGGGAGGGTAGTGGAGGGCGGCGATGAGATGCTTGGCCCCGGCTTCCCGGGCTCCCGCCAGGCTCCGTTCCAGCCGCTGGCATTCCCGGTCGTACACCAGCTGGTCGTGTTCCCCGAACCCGGGCATGCTGGGCAGGTTCCAGCCCCGGGTGCCGCACAGGGCCACGTCTCCGGTCTGGAAGAAGGTGTTGTGGAGAAAATGCACCTTGGGGGGCAGGGCGGCTTCCATTTTCTTTAAGGAATTCCACCAGTAGTCATGGTTTCCCTTGAGAATCGCCAGCTCCCCGGGCAGGGCCGCCAGAGGCCCCAGATCCTTTTCCACTGCGTCCCTCAGGTCCATGGACCAGGAAATGTCTCCCACCAGGAGTACAGTGTCTTCTTCCTTTACGGTTTCCTTCCAGTATGTGATGACTTTTTCCCGATGGCCCAGCCACTGGGCTCCAAAGACCTCCATGGGCTTGGTGGGGGGCTCTCCGGAAAAATGCAGATCCCCCATGGCATAAATTGCCATAGTTCCCACTCCTTCCTGCGTTGACTTTATGAGATGTGAAATATATAATGAATCTATTGCACAGACAAAAACCACTGTAATACTCATATGTTACTGAATCCAGAGAACTTATGCAAGGTGTTTCAGACGGGTTTTCTTTTTTAGGAGGTATGTTCATGTTCAAGGAAAAGTACGAGCCACACGAGATCGAAGCCCGGTGGCAGCAGTATTGGGAAGACAACAAGACCTACCAGGTCAGCAATGAGGATCCCCGGCCCAAATCCTATGTGCTGGAAATGTTCCCGTATCCCTCCGGGAACCTGCATATGGGCCACGTGCGGAACTATTCCATCGGGGATGTGGTGGCCCGGTTCCGGACCATGCGGGGCTTCAACGTGCTCCATCCCATCGGATTCGACTCTTTCGGCATGCCTGCGGAAAATGCCGCCATCAAACACAAGATCCCCCCTGCCAAGTGGACCATGGAAAACATTGCCAACATGACCCGGCAGCTGAAGGAACTGGGGCTGTCCTACGACTGGGACCGGAAAGTGGTCACCTGCCAGGAAGACTACTACAAATGGACCCAGTGGTTCTTTGAACTGATGTACAAACGGGGCCTGGCCGTCAAGAAGGAAGCCTCCGTCAACTGGTGCGACACCTGCGGCACCGTGCTGGCCAACGAACAGGTGGAAGACGGAAAATGCTGGCGCTGCCACCAGCCTGTGGAAAAGAAACAGCTGAGCCAGTGGTTCTTCAAGATCACCGACTACGCGGAACAGCTGCTGGACGATCTGGCCAAGCTGCCGGGCTGGCCGGACCGGGTCAAGACCATGCAGAAGAACTGGATCGGCCGCAGCGAAGGGCTGGAATTCGGGTTCGACGTGCCCAGCCTCCACAAAAAGCTCATGGTGTACACCACCCGTCCGGATACCATCTACGGGGTCACTTTCGTGGTCATTCCGCCGGAACATCCCATGGTGGAAGAGCTGCTGAAGGACAACCCCAGAAAGGCGGAACTGGAAGCCTTCTGCAACAAGGTGAAGAACACTTCCGACATTGAACGGACCAGCAGCGAATCCGAAAAACTGGGCATGTACACCGGTGTGGACTGTATCCATCCCCTTACCGGCGAAAAGGTCCAGATCTGGATCACCAACTACGTGCTGGTGGATTACGGCACCGGCGCCGTCATGGGTGTGCCCACCGGGGACCATCGTGACTGGCTGTTTGCCACCAAATACGGCATCAAAAAGATCCTTACCCTGCAGCCCAAGGACAAGGAACTGAAGCTGGAAGAAATGACCGATGCCTATGAGGACAAGGACGGGGTGCTGGTGAACGCCGGTCCCTTCACGGGCATGGAAATGCACAAGGCCATGAAGGCCATTATCGACTACATGGAAGAAAAAGGCCTGGGCAAACGGCGGGTCAACTACCGTCTCCGTGACTGGCTGATCAGCCGGCAGCGGTACTGGGGCTGCCCCATCCCGGTGGTGTACTGCCCTCACTGCGGAGAAGTGCTGGTGCCGGAAAAAGACCTGCCGGTGAAGCTGCCTCTGGATGTGAAATTCGACGCCGGTGCCTCTTCTCCTCTGGCTACCAGTGAACAGTTCGTCAATTGCACCTGCCCCAAATGCGGCGGCCCGGCCAAACGGGAACTGGACACCATGGATACCTTCCTGTGCTCTTCCTGGTACTACATGCGTTACACCGATCCCCACAACGACAAGGCTCCCTTCAGCGAAGAAGCCGTGAACCACTGGATGCCGGTGGATCAGTACATCGGGGGCATCGAACACGCCATCCTGCATCTGCTGTATTCCCGGTTCTTCATGAAGGTTCTCCACGACGCCGGCCTGGTCAAGGCGGACGAACCCTTCACCAACCTGCTGACCCAGGGCATGGTGATCAAGGACGGGGCCAAGATGTCCAAGTCTCTGGGCAACGTGGTGTCTCCGGAAGAAATCGTCGGGAAGTTCGGGGCCGATACCGCCCGTCTCTTCATCATGTTCGCCGCTCCTGTGGAACGGGAACTGGAATGGAGCGACCAGGGAGTGGAAGGGTCCTTCCGGTTCCTGAACCGGGTATGGCGGATCGTGTACCATTTCAAGGATGTACTGGCTAAAAAGGCCACCTCCTATGATACCGCCCACCTGAATGAAGCGGATGAGGAACTGCGGCACATCCTCCATGTGAGCGTAAAGAAAGTCACCGAGGACATCGACCAGCGGTTCAATTTCAACACCGCCATTTCCACCCTGATGGAACTGGTGAACGCCCTGTACGCCTACCGGGAAAAAGCCGAACCGGTGAACGACGGACTGGTGTACGAAGCCATTTCCAAGCTGCTGCTGATGCTGGCGCCCTTCACGCCCCACATCACGGAAGAACTGTGGCATGACGCCATGGGCAGCGAAACCAGCATCCACAAGGAATCCTGGCCCACCTACGACCCGGAAGCCATCAAAGTGGAACAGGTGGAAGTGCTGATCCAGGTCAACGGCAAACCCAAGGCACGGATCATGGCTGCTCCGGAAATGAGCAAAGAAGATCTGGGGAACCTGGCCCTGGAACAGGCAGAAGTCAAAGCCGCCATCGGAGACAAAAAAGTGATGAAAGTCATTGCCGTCCCCGGCCGGCTGGTGAATATCGTGGCAAAATAAAAACGGCAGCTGCCGTATGGGTAAAGCTTTCACCCATGCGGCAGCTTTTTTTGCCCTTTTGCTTCTGTACTTTCCCACCTTTCTCCCATATGGTACAATAAGATATTGCCAAGGAGTGAAACCATGAACGCAAAACGACCTTTACTGACGGCGGTGGAAAACTACCGTCTTCAACATGTATATCCTCTCCATACCCCCGGACACAAAGGGGGACGGGGAGCGGATCCGGTTCTGCGCCATCTGGTGGGGGATGTGGCCCTGGAGAGCGACGTGTCCCTGATGGCGGAGCTGGACGACATCCATCATCCGGAGGGATGCATCCGGGATACGGAAACCCTGGCGGCCCGTCTGTACGGCGCTGACCGGTGCTTCCTGGGGGTCAATGGCACCACCGGGGTCATCCACGGGATGCTGCTGGGGGCCCTGAAGCCCGGAGAAAAGATCCTGATTCCCCGGAACAGCCACCGGAGTGTACTGGGAGCCCTGGTGCTGGGCGGATTCCATCCGGTATATCTCCAGCCGGCCTATGATCCCCAGTGGAGACTGACCCTCCAGGTGACGCCGGAACAGGTGGAGCAGGCCCTGGAGCAGGATCCGGAAATCCGGGCGGTGTTCCTGACCACCCCCAACTATTTCGGCCTGGCGACGGCGACCCGGACCATCGCGGAGATTGCCCACCGTCACGGGGCCCTGCTGCTGGTGGACGAGGCCCATGGACCTCATCTGGGGTTCACGGACCAGCTGCCTCCGGGGGCCATGGAATCAGGAGCGGATGCGGCGGCTCAGAGCACCCATAAAATCCTGGGGGCCATGACCCAGTGCAGCCTGCTTCAGGTGCGGTATGACCAGATTTCACCGGAAGCCATGGAAGGTGCCATGAGCCTGGTGACCACCACCAGTCCCAACTATCTGCTGATGGGCGCCCTGGACGCAGCCCAGGCCCAGCTGACGGAACAGGGAAAAGCCATGGGAGAGGCTTCGGTACAGGCGGCTCAGATCCTGCGCCGGGCTCTCCACAGGATTCCCGGCCTGCCGGTGCTGGAACAGGAACTGGTGGGCAAGGGAGGCGTGGCGGCACTGGATCCGGGGAAAATCACCCTGCAGGTCAGTGCCCTGGGCGTGACCGGGCCGGAAGCGGCGGATGCCCTGCGCCAGGCGGGAATCGCCGTGGAACTGGTGGACGAGGACCATGTACTGCTGCTGGTGACCTATGCGGACCTGGGACCGGAACTGGAACAGGTGGCCGGGACCCTGGTCCGGGTGCTGGAAGCCATCCGGAAACCGGAACGGGAACTGAAACCGGTGCCGCCGGTGGCGGACCTTCCGGAAATGGTGCGGCTGCCCCGGGATGCTTTTTTTGCCCGGCATGAGCCGGTGGAATTTGAACAGGCGGCGGGAAGGATTTCCGGAGAGACCATCAGCTTCTATCCTCCCGGGATCCCTCTCCTGATGCCAGGGGAACGGATCACGGAAAAACTGATCCGGTACTGCCGGGAAATGCAGAAAAAGAAACTGCTGGTCAGCGGTCCCAGGGACAGTGCGCTCCGGCAGATCGAGGTATTGCTATGAAACAAAAAGGACTTTTCATTACCCTGGAAGGGCCCGACGGAGGGGGCAAGACCACCCAGGCCCAACAGCTGGCCCGCTGGTTCCGGCTGTACGGCCGGGAGACGGTGATCACCCGGGAACCGGGGGGGACGGCTACGGCAGAAAGCATCCGGGAACTGGTGCTGGATCCGGCACTGGACCTTTCTCCGGAAACGGAGACCCTGCTCCAGCTGGCGGCCCGGGCGGACCATGTGGACCAGGTGATCCGGCCGGCCCTGGAAGCAGGCGAAGTGGTGATCTGTGACCGGTTCACCGATTCCACCATGGTGTACCAGGGCATACTCCGGGATATGGATCTGGACCAGCTGCGGAAGCTGAATGACTTTGCCACCCGGGGCCTGCGCCCGGATGTGACACTGCTGCTGGACGGAGATCCCCGGGAACTGGTGAAGCGCCGGGAAAACCGGGGAACCGTGGATAAATTCGAACTCCAGGGGCTGGCCTACCAGGACCGGATCCGGGCGGGCTACCTCCGTCTGGCCCAGGAAGAACCGGAACGGATCCTGGTGGTGGATGCCCTCCGGGAACCGGAAGTGGTTACGGAGGAGATCATCTGCAGCCTGGAAAGATTTGTGTGACCGGCAGGAGAAGAAAGAGAACACCATGTGGGAATCCATCATCGGACATGAAACTAACAAAATCTTTCTGAAAAACATGCTTACAGGGGAGCGACAGACGCCTTCCCTGCTGTTCTGCGGGCCGGAAGGCATCGGCAAGAAAAAAATGGCCAGAGCCTTTGCCCGGAGTTTCCTGTGTCTGGAAGACCCTCTGGTTCCCTGTCACTGCCGGAGCTGCCAGGCCATGGATAACGGCAGCCATCAGGATTTCATCCAGGTGGAGCCCGGAGGCAAAAGCCGGACCATCGGGGTGGATGCCATCCATCAGCTGGCGGCCAGTGCCGCCTTGGGGCCGGTGCTGTCTCCCTTCAAAGTGTGTCTCATCGATGAGGCCCATACCATGCGGGAAGAGGCCCAGAACAGTCTGCTGAAGCTGCTGGAGGAGCCGCCGGATTACTGGCTGTTCATCCTGGTGGCGGATGACCGGGAAAAGCTGCTGCCCACCATCCGGTCCCGGGTGATGGAACTGCGGTTCGATCCGCTGTCCATGGAGGATACGGAACGGGTGCTGGAAACCATCCGGCTGCAGGAAAACGACCGGCCGGAAAGCCTGAAAGATGCGGAACTCTCCCAGGCGGAGGCCCGGTGGCGTGAGCAGCTGCCCATTCTGGCCCGGCTGGCCGGCGGATCGGCAGGCAAGGCCCTGAAGTGGTTCCGGCTGGACGCCCTGACCCTCCGGGAAGAAATCCTGGACCTTGTGGAACAGGCCGGCCGGGAGGATATCCTGGTCTATGCGGACGGGCTGCCCTGGATGCTGAAAAACGACCGGCAGGAGAGTCTGGTACTGATGGAACTGCTGCTGCTCCTGTTCCGGGACGGCCTGATCCTGGAAACCGGACTGTCCCAGCCTTTATACAATGAGGATCTGCGCCAGCGGCTGGCCATGTGCTTTGCCGGCTGGACGGAAGGGATGCTCCGGAAGGGCCTGGAGCTGGAAGAAAAATGCCGCCGGGCCATCGCTTCGTTCGTAACCCGCCGGATGGCGGTGGAGGCGCTGGCCCTGGAAATCCATCAAATGCTGTAAAAAGGAGATAAATCATTGGTTACCATCGTAGGAATCCGGTTCAAACGGGCCGGTAAAATCTATTATTTTTCCCCGGGAAAGTACGACCTGGAAAAGGGCGACCATGCCATTGTGGAAACGGCCCGGGGCATTGAATACGGGGAAGTGGTGATTCCCCGGCAGGAAGTGGAGGAAAGCCAGATCGTTTCTCCGCTGAAAACGGTGATCCGCAAAGCCAACGAGGCCGATGCCCGGAAGGTGGAGGAAAATCACCGGAAGGAAAAAGAAGCCTTTGTGATCTGCGAAAAGAAAATCGCCGCCCGGAAGCTGGATATGCACCTGGTCAATGTGGAATACACCTTTGACGTGGGCAAGATCATCTTTTACTTTACCGCCGACGGACGGATTGATTTCCGGGAACTGGTGAAAGACCTGGCTGCCGTATTCCGTACCCGGATCGAGCTGCGCCAGATCGGGGTACGGGATGAAGCCAAGATGCTGGGGGGCATCGGCTGCTGCGGCCGGCCTCTGTGCTGCTCCACCTTCCTGGAGGATTTCGAACCGGTGTCCATCAAAATGGCCAAGGAACAGAACCTGTCCCTGAATCCCACCAAGATTTCCGGGATCTGCGGCCGGCTGTTGTGCTGTCTGAAATATGAAAGCGACATGTACTGCGGAAAATGCTGCAAAAAGCGGGAAAAGAAGAAAGAACAGAACCTGGTGCCCCGGCCGGGGATGAAAGTGGTGACCCCCAGCGGGGAGGGGATGGTCATGACCATCAGCCGCCGGGAACAGACGGTGACGGTGGAATTGTCCCCCGGGAACCGGGTGGTGGTCTCCTGGGATGAGATCGTGGAATCCGCCCGGACGGAGAAATAATGGAAACCACGGAACGGCTGGACTGCCTGCCGGACGGCAGGACGAAAATCTGGCAGGACAGCCGGGAATTCTGTTTCACCACGGATGCGGTGTTCCTGGCGGCGTTCCCTCATCTGGTGCGGAAGGCGAAGGTGCTGGAACTGGGCTGCGGCACCGGCGCCGTGAGCCTGCTGCTGGCCAACCGGGGGGCGGAAAAGGTGCTGGGGGTGGATGTGAATCCCCATGTGGTGGAATTGTTCCAGCGGAGCATCCGGGACAACCATCTGGAAGACCGGGTGGAAGGAAGGGTCTGTGACCTGCGGGATTTCCGGGACGGTCTGCCCTGCGATGCCCTGGACCTGGTGGCGGCCAATCCCCCTTACCGGATCGGAGGACGGCGCCGGCAGGTGGGGCAGGCGGCCTGTCACGAAGTGGGCACCACCCTGGAGGATTTCTTCGCCGCGGCAGCCTGGTCCCTGAAAACCCGGGGACGGTTCGCCCTGGTCCAGCTGCCGGAACGGTTCACCGATGCGGTGAAGCTGGGGATCCGGTATCAACTGGAACTGAAACGGCTCCAGTGGGTCCACGCCTATGTGGACCGGCCGGCCTGGATCTTCCTGGCAGAATTCGTCAAGGGAGGAAAACCGGGACTGGAAGTGCTGCCGCCTTTGTGCATGTACAATCCGGACGGTTCCTTCAGCCGGGAAACCCTGGCCTATTATGCGTTGAAAGGGGACGAAACCCATGGAAAATAAAAAAGGGACCCTGTACCTGTGCGCCACCCCCATCGGCAACCTGGAGGACATGACGCCCCGGGCGGTGCGGGTGCTCCGGGAAGCGGACCTGATCGCCGCGGAAGACACCCGGCATACCCGGCAGCTGCTGACCCATTTCGGAATCCACGGCCAGCTGATCAGCTATCATGAACACAACAAGGAAAAACAGGGGCCGGTGCTCCTGGCGGCCCTGGAAGAAGGGAAGGATATCGCCCTGGTCACCGATGCGGGATTTCCCGGGATTTCCGATCCGGGGGAAATGATCGCCCAACAGGCCATTGCCGCCGGACTGCCGGTGGTGCCGGTGCCCGGAGCCAATGCCTGTCTCACGGCCCTGGTGGCATCAGGGCTGCCCAGTACCCCGTTCTTTTTCGGGGCCTTCCTGCCCAAAAGCCGGAAAAACCGGAAAGAGAAACTGGAAGAATGGAAGAACATCCCGGCTACCCTGGTGCTCTATGAAGCACCCCACCGGATCCTGGATGTGCTCCAGGATATGGAAGAAGTGTGGGGGGACCGGAAAATGACCCTGGGGCGGGAGCTGACCAAGCTCCATGAGGAATTTTTCCGGGGAACCATTTCCACCTGCCGGCAGCATCTGCTGGAAAATCCGCCCCGGGGAGAATTTGTCCTGGTGGTGGAGCAGGGGACGGTGGAAAAACAGGAACCCCAGGGGGATCCCCTGGATGCGGTAAAGGACCTGATGGCCCGGGGCACGGACAAAAAAGAGGCCCTGGCCCAGGTGGCCAAAGCCTACAAAGTGCCCAAACGGGAGCTCTACAACCGTCTGGTGCGGGAATGAAAAAGGGGGTGCTGCACGGATTGTGCAGCATCCCCGTCAACGGCCAAAGGAAGGCGCTGTGAAAAAATCATCCACAGCGCCTTTATTTCGCTTGCGTCA
>OLFV01000416.1_pt1 | contig 51196 bp, 42 predicted proteins | sample 1605551 | NCBI WGS metagenome assembly OLFV01 (sample SAMEA3888922, study PRJEB22519) | human gut metagenome | biome: human gut; feature: human-associated habitat; material: faeces | place: Denmark | collected 2011 | reverse complement strand
TGGGTGCTATGGAAGCTGATTCCGGCATTAAGCTGGCTGCCCTGAAGGTAGACGGCGGTGCTGTTGCCAACAACCTGATGATGCAGTTCCAGGCTGATATTCTGGGCGTACCTGTAGACCGTCCTCAGATTATCGAGACTACTGCTCTGGGTGCTGCTTATCTGGCAGGCTTGGCTGTAGGCGTATGGACCAGCAAGGAAGAGCTGAAGACCGCTTGGAAGCTGGATGTACGCTTTGAGCCTGTAATGGCAGAGGCAGAGGCAGCCAAGCTCTACAAGGGCTGGAGAAAGGCTGTTAAGCACGCTATGCATTGGCTGGATGATGAGGAGTAATCTGGCAGGCTGATAAGCTGACAAAATCTGATAATCAACATCCTCACTTGTATTTTTTGCAGGTGGGGGTGTTTTGGATTTACAACCATGAATGATGTTCAAATATAGGGAGGTTATTATTGTGAAAAAGATTATTAATGCTGTAGAGAATGTAGAAGAAGAAATGATTCTTGGTCTGGTAAAATCTGCACCAGATAAGCTCCGCAAGCTGGACTGCGGCAACGTAGTTGTGCGTGTACCAAAGAAGGAAGGCAAGGTTGCTCTGGTTAGCGGCGGCGGCAGCGGACATGAGCCAGCTCATGGCGGTTATGTAGGTGAGGGTATGCTGGATGCAGCAGTAGCAGGTGCAGTATTTACCTCCCCAACTCCTGATCAGATTTATGAGGCTATTAAGGCTGTAGCTACTGATGCAGGTGTGTTGTGTATCGTTAAGAACTACACCGGTGATATTATGAACTTTGAAATGGCTATTGATATGGCTAAGGACGAGGATATCAAGGCTGATTATGTAGTTGTTAATGATGATGTGGCCGTAAAGGATTCTCTGTACACCACTGGACGTCGTGGTGTGGCTGGTACTGTGCTGGTGCACAAGATAGCAGGTGCTTTGGCTGAAACTGGTGCAAGTCTGGAGGAGGTAAAGGCTGTAGCTGAAAAGGTTATTGCCAATGTCCGCACTATGGGTATGGCTATTACTGCCTGCACTATGCCAGCAGCTGGTAAGCCAGGCTTTGAGCTGGGTGAGGATGAGATGGAAATCGGTATCGGTATTCATGGTGAGCCAGGTACCAGCCGTGAGCCACTGAGATCTGCAAATTCCATTGCTCAGGAATTATTAGACAGAATTGTGGAGGATATAGACTATACAGGCAAGGAAGTTGCTGTTATAATTAACGGTATGGGCGGTACTCCATTAATGGAGCTTTATATCGTGAACAATTTTGTAGCAGATTTCCTGGCAGAAAAAGGTATCAAGGTATATCATACCATGGTAGGCAATTATATGACCTCCATTGAAATGGCAGGCTTCTCTATTACTCTGCTCCGTCTGGATGATGAGCTGAAGAAGCTGTATGATGCCAAGGCTGATACTCCTGCCTTGAAAAAGTAATTTCAAGAGGTGTATGACGAATGATTAACAGTGCAAAGACAATAGAGATTTTGAAGGCTATGGCTGACAGAATCGAAGCTGAAAAGGACTATCTCACAGAGCTGGATAATGAGATTGCAGATGGTGACCACGGTGTTAACATGGCCAAGGGCTTTAATGCCGTGGTACCTAAGATTTCCACTATGGTAGGCAAGGACATTGGTTCTCTGCTGAAAACCACTGGCATGACTCTGGTATCCACTGTGGGCGGATCTGCAGGTCCTCTCTATGGTACAGCTTTTATGAAGGCTGGTGCAGCTCTCCGGGATAAGATGGAGATTGATGGTAAGGATTTGGTAGTTGCCTTGGAGGCAGCTATTGGCGGTATTCAGATGCGTGGTAAGGCTACCGTAGGCGAAAAAACCATGTTGGATGCTATTTGTCCTGCCTACGATACTATCAAGGCAGCTGTAGAGGCTGGGGATGATATTAAGACTGCTCTAACCAAGGGAGTGGATGCGGCCAGAGATGGTGTGGAATATACCAAAACTATCAAGGCTACTAAGGGCAGAGCCAGCTATATCGGCGACCGTAGTATTGGTCATCAGGATCCTGGTGCTACTTCTTCCCTGTATCTAATGGAGGCAATGCTGGAGCAGCTTTGATAGATGTTGCTTTGGCGTAACGGCTGAAAATGTACAAGCACAATGAAGCAGGAAAGCGAGTGGGCTTCTTTGAGGAATGCTTTGCCTGCTTCGTTGGTTTGTAAGGATTTTGAAAACCATAGAAGGGGATATTCATCATGGTAGGTATTGTTGTAGTTTCCCATAGCCAGAAATTGGCAGAGGGTGTTGTGGAGCTGGCAAAATTAATGGCAGGAGATGCCAATATTGTAGCAGCTGGTGGCTTGGATGATGGACAGGCTGGTACCAGCTTTGAAAAGATTATGTCAGCAGTGGAAGAGGTTCATGAGGAGGATGGTGTAGCTGTGCTGATGGATATGGGCAGCGCAGTTATGACCACAGAAATGGTGATTGAAGCCTTGGGCTATGATGATGTAGTCATGCTGGATGGGCCTATAGTTGAGGGTGCTATTGTGGCAGCTTTGGAGTCAGCCTTAGGAACTCCTTTGGAAAAATTACAGGCCAAGGTAGATGAAGCTAGAGAAACACGAAAATTAGATTTGACAAAATAAAATGGTGAAGAAAATCTCATTGCCAGCAGGTAATGAGATTTTTTATTGTGTCTTTTGTTTTGAGTATGATATAATCATAAAGATATGGAGAGTGATTACTTGCGAGGATATTTGTGTTTATTAATGACATCCTTCCTGTGGGGCACAACCTTTGTGGCTCAGATGGTGGGCATGGATGATATTGGTCCCTTTACTTATTGTATGGGAAGATTTGTTGTAGGTTTCTTTGTGGTTTTGGCAATTTGGCGGGCCTTGGCTGGTCAAAGAAAAAAGGCGCAGCAGCTGGGACAGTGGCAGTCTGGCTGGAAGTACGGTATTGGTGCAGGTTGTATCATGTTTGTAGGTTCTGCCCTGCAGCAGATAGCTTTGCTTTATACTACAGTGGGTAAAACAGGCTTTATTACCTGCTTGTATATTATATTGGTGCCTCTTTTTGCCAAGTTGATTGGCAAAAGAATAAGGCCTGAAAACTGGCTGGGAGCTGTTATAGCCTTAACAGGATTGTATTGCCTGAGCATCAAGGGAGATTTAAACCTGAACTTTGGTGATATATTGGCCTTTGTGGGGGCATTTTTCTGGTCTTTCCATATATTATTTATAGATAGATATGCATCTAGAGCTGATGGTGTGGAGATTTCTGCTGCCCAGATAGGTGTATGTGCTATATTGAATACCATAGCCTGCTTTTTGTTTGAAAGCTTCACCTGGCAGCAGCTGGTGAATGCAGCGATTCCGATTCTTTATGCGGCAGTATTGTCCTCTGGTGTGGCCTTTACCTTGCAGATTATAGGACAGCAGACAGCGGAGCCAGCTCCTGCGGCTGTAATAATGAGTTTGGAATCAGTATTTGGTGCCCTGGGCGGTTGGCTGGTGCTGGGAGAAATCATGAATAGCACAGAAATATTGGGGTGTTGCTTGATGCTGGCAGGTATGCTGGTGACACAGGCAGGATTGCTTCTAAAGAAAACAAGGCGGCCTATAGGCTGATAGTATAGATTATAGGGTTAGAGTGGATTTGTGGAAATATGAAAAAGAGGAGGCACAAGCATGATTGATGTGCAGGATGATATTAAGGGAGCAGTAATTACCATTAAAATTGTAGGCATTGGCGGCGGCGGTAATAATGTACTGCGGAGATTGGCTGCCAGTGGCTTTAACAAAAGCCAGCTGTTGGCAATTAATACTGATGTGCGGCAGTTAAAGACTTTGGATGCAGAGGGGATTCCTTGTCTGCTGATAGGTGGTGCCTTGACTAAGGGCAGAGGTACTGGCGGTAATGTAGAAAAGGCTCAGAATGCAGCTATTAGCGAAAAGGACGAGATTGCCAAGGCTATTGCTGGGGCAGATTTGGTTTTCCTGACTGCTGGTATGGGCAAGGGCGTAGGTACTGGTGCTGCACCTGTAGTGGCTAAGATTGCTCATGATATGAATATTCTTACTGTAGGCATGGTGACGCTGCCATTTTCCCATGAGGGTGAGCGTAAGATGAACACTGCCAAGGACGGCGTGGATTTGCTGCGTCAGAATATGGATGCCCTGGTAGTAGTAAATAATGATAATATTGAAAAGCTGCCGGAATTCCGTCGGATTACTGTAGGAGAAACCTTCTCCACTGTAGATGAGGTGCTTCGTCAGTCCATTGGCAGTATTGTAGAAATGATTGAAACTACTGGTTTTATTAATGTGGATTTTGCCGATGCCAAGACTATTCTCACTCAGGGCAATACCAGCGAGGCTATTCTGGGCACCAGTGTAGGCAGGACTGCTCTGGAGGCTGTCCAGAATGCCATTAACAGCCCATTGATTGAGCTTTCTATTCATGGTGCTCGTGGTGTTATTGTTAATATTACCGGTAGTGAGGATTTGACCTTGGATTCTGTTCGGGAGGCAAATGACTACATTCTGGAGAATATTCACCCAGAGAGCAATAATATCTGCGGTTTGGTAGTGGATGAAGCTATGGGGGATAAGGTACGGGCTACCATTATTGCTACGGATTTTGATCCTCAGATGCTGTCTGATTACCGCAATGGTATTAAGCCTATTTCCTTCGGCCAGCCTCCTGCTGCTGCCAAGGAGATTCCAAGCCTTTATGATGAAAAGAAGCCTGCTAACGACAATGGACTTTTTGGTGCAGATGAGAAGCAGGCTGAGGCAAAGCAGGAGAATAATATCAATACTGTAGATGTACCTGCCTTTATGCAGAAGAAGCCAAAGCCATTGATTTTTGGCAAAACAGATAGAGATTAATTTTTTACTTCGTAAAATATGCATCCCAGGCTTTCACCCTGTAGAGATAAGGAGAAGCATATATGTTAGATCAGTTTTCCCGCAGTCGGATTTTGTTAGGCACAGAGGCTATGGACAAGCTGGCGGCCAGTCGAGTTATTATCTTTGGCGTAGGGGGCGTAGGCTCCTATGTGGCCGAGGGCTTGGTTCGCTGCGGCGTTGGACATTTTATTCTGGTGGACAACGATGATGTGAGCCTTACCAATGTAAATCGCCAGATTCATGCCACTACTAAAACTATAGGACAGCCCAAAACCACTGTGATGGCAGAGCGTATGAGGGAAATCAATCCCCAGGTGGAAATCCGGGAGATTAAGGATTTTTATCTGCCTGATAATAAGGAAAAGTTCTTCAAGGAAGAGTACGGCCAGATTGACTATATTGTAGATGCCATAGATACGGTAAAAAGCAAAATAGATTTGGCGGTAGAGGCTCAAGAGAGGCAGATTCCTATTATTAGCAGTATGGGGGCTGCCAACAAGCTGAATCCCGCCATGCTGCAGGTATCTGATATTTACAAGACATCTGTGTGTCCTTTGGCCAGAGCTTTGCGCCAGAAGCTGAAAAAGCTGGGGGTAAAAAAGCTGAAGGTGGTATACTCTCAGGAGGAACCATTGAAGCTGTTGGAGATTGAAGGGCAGATGGAAAAGCCGGCCGGGGCAAAATATACCACCCCAGGCAGTGTGTCCTTTGTGCCATCTGTGGCAGGCATGATTGTGGCCAGCGAGGTAGTCAAGGACCTTTGCGGCATCGTAAAAAATAGATAAAAAGTTTATGTAACAATGAGGTTGCGAAAGGGACAATGTTCCTTTGCGTAGCCTCTTTTTGTTTTTGGGAGGGATAATTATGCTAACCTGTGGTAATTTGGAAATTTGGTGGGCAAAATATGTATTTTTTGAGATTGCGTTTGAATGGATATACAAATATAGGTATAAACGCCTATTTACTGATTTATTTCGCTAAAGTAATATACGGTATATAATATATAAATGTCTGAAAGTTGGTGCAATTTTGAAAAGACATAATTTTTTATGTAGAGCGATTGCGAGTTACCTAGTTTTGGGGATAATAGCGCATCCAGTATGTTTTGCAGAAGATATATCGGCTAAAAGCATTGCGGATCCTGTTAATGGTGCAGATGTGGTTAATGCTGCAAATGGCGGTACAGTTATCAATATTAATGCGCCGAATGGTAAAGGGCTTTCGTATAACAGATACAATAATTTGCAGGTTGGCAAAGAAGGTTTAATATTTAACAATAGTTATGGTATTAGCAAAACTGAACTTGCTGGGTGGATCGAGGGAAATTCACACCTTGCCAATGGCGCAGCTAAATTAATTCTAAATGAGGTTATAGGCGATGTTCCAACTTGTCTGAATGGTTTTTTAGAAGTTGCTGGCAATAGAGCAGCACTTGTCATAGCCAATGAGAACGGCATAGCAGCGGATGGCTTGGGGTTCATTAATGTAAGTCGGGGCGTTTTGACAACTGGCAGACCGGATTTTGCAGTTGATGGAAATTTGTCAGGATTTTTCGTAGAAAAAGGTCGTATTGAATTTGCAGGACAAGGAATGGATTCTCGAAGTACACCAGTAGATATTATGGCACAAGCATGTAGTATCAACGCTGGCATATTGGCAGGGGAGATGAATGTTGCCAATGGAAAAAATAGGATATTATATGAAAATGGCATAAAAGATATAGAGCGGTTAGCTGATGAACATACAGGTGTGCTGCTGGATGTATCGGCAGTAGGCGGCATGTATGCGGATAAAATATCTCTCCTTGGGACAGGAAAGGGTGTTGGTGTCAATAACGAAGGCATTATGGCTGCAAAAGATATTAAAATTTTGCAAGATGGAAGCATCATTAACATAGGTACAGGTAGTATTTATGGAAATAAGATAAATATGTCGGCAGGAGAGATTTCCAATCTTGCGGATGAGTTTGGAAATGCTGCTCTTGTTGCAGCAGCTGATGAATTGGATTTAAAGTCTAAAAACGTGACCAACGAGGAACATTCTATTTTTAGAAGTAATGGAAACATGCACATACAAGCAGATGTACTGAAAAATAAGTCTGCCTTGATAGAGGCAACTGGCGATTTGGACATTTCTTCGACTGAAATTTATAATGCCAATGAGCATTTTGCCTCAGAATTGCAAGTTAGCAATGTAGAACATATTGTGGAATATGCAGGCAGTGGTTCATCGATACGCTATAAGGCTGGTACGCCGAATCTTTGGGTATATAATGATGAATCTGACCACCTGCATACACCGGCTGGAAATTATGAAGAATGGTGCAAATATGTATATACACGTACTACGTCAAATAGCGTTATTACTCAAAATGATCCAGCGGAAATATACAGCGGCGGCAATTTGTCTCTTAATGCAGATTTAGTATATAATGATAAATCAAAATTGTCAGCAGGGGAAGAACTGTCTATAAAAACAGGAGATTTACAAAACATTGATTTTCAGGCAACTCAAAAGGTGCATGAACAGGGGCGTGTTGAAAGTTATTGGCGGCACTATAAATCAGGTAGGGACAATACAGGCTCAAGTTCTACTATGTATAACCCGTCAGATAAATATACAAAATATATGGTTAAGACCACAGAGATGATAGGTGATTCTATGAAAGAATTGCCTGATTTGGATGTAGAAAATAATATGAAATCAGATGGCGGTATAGCATATAGAAGGGAAAATGATCCTAGGTATGCTGATTATGGCAGGTGGATAACTTCTGATCGCATGATAAATTATTTAGGACTAGATGTAGCAACGTTGAATAGAAGATTGTCGGCATCGGAGTCAGCACATTCAGGCCTCAATGGTTCGGATGTAAGAATAGATGCTGATATTGTGCATAATAATGGCAATATCTCCAGCAACGGGACAGTTGAAATCAAAGGTGCTCGAATAGAAAATAGCGGCTTAATAAGTGCTGAGGATATAGATATAACAGCAGATGGAGATGTTATAAATAATGGTGGCACTATTTCGGCTATAAAAGATTTGAATATAAAGGCTGGCAGGGATATTATCAATCAGGCCGACATGACATATAATGGCAATGGCAGTGAGGTTCACAATAATATATTTGCCACTGGACAAATTGAATCAACAGGTAAAGAAAGCAATATAAAATTGTCTGCGGACAGAAGTATCGTAGTTAAGGGAAGCAGTGTGTCGGCTAGTGGTGAAAATGCGTCACTGTCTATATCGGCAGAAAATATAGAGATTGGTACAGTGGTGGAGAAGATGTCAGAGCATACAGCATGGTCTGACGATAATTATCGTAATGTCAGCAAGCAGGAAGATGTTGGTAGCCATATATCGGCAAATGGCAACATGACTTTTGTTTCAGATAAAGACATTTCTGTGCGTGGAAGCAATGTCGTCGGCAAGAATATAAATTTTACAGCTGGCGATGATATAGAAGTCTCTGCTGGTAGGTATAAAAGTATTGCGGAGGAACAGCATCATCACAAGGGGGAAACAGGTGGAGGAAACTCTATGGATATACGAAGCTTTGACGGCACAGATGTAGATGGTGCGGTTGTTTCATCTGTGGTAGGAGAAAACATTGCATTCAAAAGCGGCAATGATATAAAAATTCAGGGTAATGTTTTATCCAATAATAAGATTGATATGGAGTCAGTTGGTTCGGTCAATATCACGGCAACGGAAGAAAAGTTAGAAAAGAAGCATACTGAAAATATACGAGAAAGCGGTATTTTTTCTTCAACAAAAATTGCAGAGAAAAGTGGTGCGAAAAATAAAGGGCTTGTATCTTCAAGTGTTAGTGGCGGTGAAGTAAATATCTCTACTGGCAGAGATATTGCAATTAATGCTTCTGATATAGTGGCGGATAAAAATGTTGATTTATCTGCTGGTGGCAATATAGACATAACAAGCGGCGAGGAAAATGCTGCCAGCTATGAGGATTATCAGAGAGAAACAAGCGGTATTCTTGCTAGTGGAATTTCAGTGACTATAGGCAAGGAAAAGCAAAAGGATAAGTTTAATAATATTTCTGTAGAACAGAAAAAATCTACTGTTGGCAGTATCAATGGCAATGTAAGCATTGAGTCTAGCAAAGACACAAACATTATGGCCAGTGATGTATTGGCTGGCAATAGTATATACATAAGCGGTGAAAACGTGAATATTGCAAATGCAGATAATTCCTACCACGAAGATGAACATCATGAGTATGAGCGGACGGGACTATCACTAGGAATTGGCGGCACGGTGATTGATACGGCTAACAATATATTAAATATGGCAGATAAAGCCATTGGCTCAAAGGATGACAGGCTGAAGATACTGTATGGCGCAAAGCTGTACGAGGAAGGAAAAGAGGCTGTAGATACGGTCAAGAATATTAAAAATATTAGTGATTCACTATCCCTAAATGTTAGTTTTGGTACGGCAAAAAGCGATAGCCGCTTGGAGAGCGATACTGTATTGGCTGTTGGCAGCAATATATCTGCTGATGGAGATGTGGCAATTAATGCTAGGAATGGCAATATTGACGTAAAAGGTTCACAAGTAAACGGCAATAATGTTGACCTTTCGGCTTCGCAGGATATAAAGTTGACTACTGCCTCAAACACTAATGTAGTAGATTATGAAGGAAGCAGTTCGTATGTCGGTGTAGGTGCAGGATTTAATTTGGCTGGCAACCTGACTAATATAACAGGCGGTGTTAGTCGTGTAGAAGGAAATATTAAAGAAAATACAGTTTCGCATACGCCGACAAAAGCTGTTGCTGAAAATAAACTGCATATTAAATCTGGAGAAGATACTGACATCATAGGCTCGCAGGTATCTGGCAACAGAGTAGAAATGGAAGCTGGAGCAAATCTGAATATAAAGACCTTGCAAGAAAGCAAGCAGTATTATGAGCATGGAAATTCAGCCAGCATGGGTATAAGTTCAGCTAATTTGCCGAATGGGAATGGCCTTTCTAAGGCAGATGGCACAGCTTCAATAGGTAAAACTGACGTAGAATCTGATTATAAATCTGTGCAAGGGCAGGCTGGCATTTATGCTGGTACAGACGGATTTGATATTTCAGTTGGCAATAATACGGACTTGCAGGGGGGCGTTATTGCCAGTGAGGCATTTGCGGATAGAAACAATTTGAGCACTGGCAGCTTGACGTATTCTGATATAGAAAACAAGGCGGCTTATGAAGCATCTAATATTGGTGCAGAATTTAACAGCAGGCAGAATCTGAAAAATGGCAGTGCCGAGGTGAAAAATACGCAGGGAATAACTCCTGTCATCGGTATTCCAGCCAAGGATGAAAGCAGTAGTGCAACTAAATCAGCTATAGCAGCCGGTACTATCGAGATAAGGGATAATCCCAATCAAGATATATCGGATTTGAGCAGAGATACGGGCAGTGCATTGAACAGGCTGGAGGAAATATTTGACAGGCAGACCGTAGAAGAACAGCAGGAAATGGCAAAAATATTTGGTGAGTTGGCATATAAGCAGATTCATATCTTGGCAAAGAAAAATGGCTGGAGTGAGGGCAGTCCAGAAAAAACAGCTTTGCATGCGCTGGTAGGAGGCATTATGAGCGACATGACAGGAGCTGGATTTATTAGTGGAGCGGCAGGAGCAGGCTTGAACGAAATGTTGCAGAAGGAACTGCAAAAGCTGAAAGACCCGACACTGCATCAGATAGCCAGTGCGGTTATTGGTTCAGTGGCAGGAGAGATAGCTGGCGGCAACGCACAGATAGGTGCAGGAACAGCAGCTAGTGGAACAAGAAATAATGTTTTATTAGAATATATTATAGGTTTGGACAATTTGGAGAAGGTTTCTAGGCTTCCAGAGGGATATTGTGAGTTTCTATCTATGGGAATAGGAGATGCAACTGAAACAATCATGGTTTTTCATATAGGAGATGACAAGGACAATTATCCTGTCTTTATTTGTGATTCTGTCTCTAAGGGGGCATCTAGATTTCCAGTTGGTGCAGGTTTTGGAAAAGGTCATTTGATTGATCCAGCGGGCAATATTGTAACAGATCTAAATACATTGCTAGAGAAGTTAACAGGTTCATCAATTGATATGTCAGGGGCATTGATTTGGCAAAATGGTATGGGGATAGGTTTTGGTGGGGAAGATGTTGAACCATCAGGGTATAAATTTGTATCAGAAGGTATAGAGTTAAATGCAGGGGTGAGTGGAGGTGTTTCGTATACATATTATGTTGGTACAGCACGAAAAGTAGATGAAGAATTGAGAAAAAAGTCAATTATAGACTTTATAAAAGAAAGTATTTGGGGGTAAGTTTGATGCTTGAGTTTAGAAAATTACATCTCAAATTATTTGCTAGGGTATTTATTGCCTTACTGATATATGGAGGTGGAATAGTGTGTACTGTATATTCCATGATATTGTCAAATGAAGAGAAGGCAACTTACAGCACAGACATAGACTATCAGTATAAAAGGATGCATGAATACCACATTAAGCCGTATTCTGGTAATATAACTAACAGGCTAGGCGGTTCATATTCAGCAGATTTGAAGTATGCTGAATTATCTAAGGAGGAAGTGGAAGCATTGGCTTTAGATTTACAAAATGACGGATTTATGGAATACCCTGATAGTTACAAGCAGGGGAGAAAATTTCGTAAGAATAATATTGCAGTGATTATTTACTATAAAAGTGCTCAGGTATTGATAGCAAGGTATAAGGAAGAATAGTAAATATCCTGAAGGATGGTAAAAGGACAATGAATAAAATTATATGTGGGATATTTTGCACGTTTTTTATATACAATGTCAATTTTGCATATGCTGGACAGCTGCCAAATATACAGCAGGAACAACAGATGATTTCGAGAGAAAGGGATTCTGAACGTGAGCAGGCATTGCATCAAAGGGATGAATTGCAAGACCATGCAAACATGTCTGAGGATATATTGCCAGAAGAAAAGATTGCTTTTCAAATAGATAATATCTCTATTGAAGGGAGCGACGAGCATAGATTTCAATTTTTGGACAAGATTGCACGGAAATACGAGCAAAATAAAATTGGTGTACGTGGGTTGCAGGTCATAGTCAAAAAGCTAGAAAATGCCTTGCTGGAAAAGGGATTTGTAACGAGTCATATCAGTGTGCTGCCGCAAAATCTTTCTGATGGTAATTTGAAGTTGTTATTGGTCAAAGGGTATGTAGATAATATCAATTTTGTAGGCAATGCTGATAATTTGAGTTATCAGCAGGCATTTCCAGTCAGAAATGGAGATGTTTTGAATTTGCGTAGTTTAGAGCAGGGGCTAGAGCAACTGGCACGCATGAACAGTATTAATGCTAAAGTTGAGCTGCTTCCTGGCGGCAGCCTTGGCAAAAGTATAGTTAATATCAAGGTTGAGCAGAAACGTAACATTCATGGCATGATTACTTTGGATGATGGCGGCAATAAATCTACTGGCAAAATTTTGGGTGGCTTGTATTGTACAGTGGATAGTTTTTCTGGCAGGGATGATATTTTTACAGCATATTTTAGCAATGACGTAATGAATGGCAGGGCGGATAAAAGAAACAATGCCGGTTACGGTTTTTCGTGGAATATTCCTGATGGATATGCTTCGTATAGTATAAGCTATAGAGATGGCAGTTATGATAATCCTCTATATGTACTAGGCAACACATTCATGTATAGTGGAAATAGCAATGTTTTTAGCATTAATGCCAGCAGGGTGATAGAGAGAAGCCGTTCTACTAAAACATCTGTACATATTGGCATGGAAACACGGCGTTCACATAATTATTTGGAAAATGTCGAGTTATCAAATCAACGGCGCAGTACGGCAGCAGTTGCTGCTGGTGTCGTTCATAGGGCATATCATGGGGATGATATGTGGAATATTTCAGCTTTTTATAAGCGAGGTGTTCCATGGTTCAATCCGCAACATGATGCAGGAAAACGCACTAGCAGGTATAATTTATGTTCGTTGGGTATAGATTATAGGCATCCGTTTATGCTGTTTAAACAAAAGAGCCGCTACACAATGAGCTTTTATGGGCAGTATACAGATGACTATCTTTATGCCGTGGATGGAATGAGCATTGGCAATCGGTATACTGTACGAGGATTCGATGGAGAAAATACATTGCTGGGCGATAGCGGATATTACATTAGAAATGAGGTGGCGATAGAATTGGGCAGCTTACCTGTAGAATTATATGCAGCAATGGACTATGGCAAAGTATTTGGTAAAAATACGATTGCTTATAATAGTTGTGATCTACTTGGCACAGCAGTTGGATTGCGTGGTAAAGTAGGAAGGAAAGCCTATTGGGAAGCTTTTGTCAGTTGGGCATTAAAAAAGCCGGCAGATATACCCAATGGCAAGCAGGTATATGGATTTAAGTATATGATGGAGCTATAACACTATATATTGGTATAGTCGATAGTATTAAACTTAAAAAAATAATATTTAGAAAGTTCTTCTATGATATAGAGTACAGCCAAATATTTTGTGCATAGTGGACAAGAAAAATTGTTATAAATGTACACAATAACCAAAAAATAAGGAGTTATTTGACCAAAGCAGGATAGCTGTTTATAATCCTAATCATAAAGTTGAAAAAACATAGTGAACAAGGTTGTTCCCATAGACAGGCCATATCTGTCTGTGGGAATTTTTTGTAGAAGGAAGTTGTGATTTATGAAGAAAATATATAAAAATTGTCATTTGGCCGGCCAGGATACAATGGTAGATATTCTCGTGGAGAATGGCAAATTTGCTGCTATTCAGGAGCATATTGAGGCCGGGGAGGTAGAAGCCATTGATATTGGTGGCAAATTGGTAGTACCTCCCTATGTAGATCCTCATCTTCATTTGGATTATGTTTATACTGCCAAAGGGGCTGGGGCCAGAAATGATACAGGCACCTTGTTTGAGGGGATTCAGCGTTGGAGCGAAACCAAGGCTGGTACTTCTTCTGAGGAGCTAAAGGCTAGAGCAAGACAGGCTGTAAAGGAGGAAATGCTGCATGGCGTTCAGTATATTCGCAGTCATGTAGATGTTACAGATCCGGCTTTGACTGGAATGAAAGCCATGCTGGAGCTGAAGGAAGAATTGAAGGATATTGTTACTATTCAGCTGGTGGCTTTTCCCCAGGAAGGCATGTATGCCTACAAGGGGGGAGCAGAGCTGGTAGAGGAGGCTCTCAAAATGGGAGCTGACTGTGTGGGCGGTATTCCCCACTTTGAATTGGCTAGAGAATTTGGCGAAAAATCTGTCCATAAGGCAGTGGAGCTGGCTGTAAAATATGATAAGCTGGTAGATCTTCACTGCGATGAAACTGATGATGAGCAGTCAAGATTCTTGGAGTTGTTAACAGCCCTGGCTATTATGGAGGGGATTGGAGAGCGCACTACTGCCAGTCATACCTGTTCCTTCGGCTCAGCCAGCAATGCTTATGCTTTTCGTATGATGAATAATTTCCGCAGAGCAGGGATTAATTTCATTTCCTGTCCTACAGAGAATATCTATCTGCAGGGACGACAGGACAGTTATCCCAAGAGGAGAGGCCTGACCAGAGTCAAGGAGCTGCAGGAGGCGGGTGTTAATGTGTGCTTTGCTCAGGATTCCATTTCTGATCCTTGGTATCCATTGGGTAATGGCAATATGATGAATATTCTTGACCACGGTATTCATATTTGCCAGATGATGTCCTTTGAGGAAATTGACAAGGCATTGGATTTGATTACTGTTAATGGCGCCAAAACCATGCATCTGTCAAATGAATATGGTTTGGAGGTAGGCAAGCCAGCCAGCTTCCTGATTTTGGAGGCTGATTCTGCCTTTGAGGCCATTCGGCAGCGGGCTGATGTGATTCGGTCTGTGCGCAATGGCAGAGAACTGTTTGTAAAGCAAATTGCCCCGATAAAGACAGAGATTGACCTGCTGAAATAAGGTCTTTTGTGCAAAGGTGATAATGAAAAAAATGGTTTTTGGTCAAAGCTGACAAATAATCAAGATTTTGTTGACGCAGTTATCATCCTTTGCTATAGTGTACACATAAGGAAAAACAAATAATCCTTGGACGATGTAGTCCCAATCAGGCTAAGGCCTGGTTGGGACTTTTTGCTTTTTAGATTGAATAGGAGGAATTTATTATGGCTACTTGGGAAATTATGTTAGGTGTAGAGGCAATTAGTGCAGGTATTTCTTTGGGAGCAGTGCTTATGTTTATGTTCCGCAAGGAGGAGGTTGCAGAAGATACTGCAGCTATGGATTATGAATCTGGTATGAACCATATGCTTCATGCTTAATGAAACGAGAATGATTAGAATATGAATTTGTGGCTGAAATGAGGTTCAGCATGGCATTTATGCTGTACCTCTTTTTCTTTTTTGCTTTTTTCAGGTTTTAGTGATTTTGGAGGGAATGTTATGACACTGCAAACAATGTCGGTTGCATTTTTTGTGGCCTATCTGATATTTGTTACCTTTGTAGCTTGGTGGTCAAGCCGTGGCGGTGGTGAAGGAGCAGCTGATGTAGAATATTATTTGGGAGGGCGCAGTACTCCTACGGTGGTATTGGCTTTTTCCTATGTAACTTCTTCAGTTAGTGCTGCTGCCTTTATGGGAGATCCTGGTGTTATGTCCACCATAGGCTGGCCATATTATTGGGTGGTTATCGGTATTATACCGGGTTTGATTTTACCAGCAGTATTGCTGATGCGCCGTATGAGAATGCAGGCGGACAAGCTGGGTTCCCTAACTATTCCGGAATATTTGGGACAGCGCTATAATAGCAAGACTCTACAGTTGATAATCGCTGGTGTTATCTCCGTATTCTATATCTTTCCACTGGTAGCTCAGTTCAAGGGTGCAGCTATATTGCTAGAAAGCTTTACAGGAATTTCCTTTGATATGGGCTTGGTAATTATTACTGCTATTATTATTTTCTATGTTATTGTAGGAGGCCTGCGTTCCGTAGCTTGGACAGATTTTGCTCAGGGCTTTCCAATGCTGATTATCAGTATTACCTTGCTGGTAGTTTCCTTGAATGCCGTAGGTGGATTCTCTGGTCTGGAAGATAAGCTGGCAGCTATTAATCCTGATATGCTGCGGGTGGTAGAGGCTGACAAGCCAGATGCTCAGATGACCATTAGCGGTATTATTGGTAATTTCGTGTTCTGGTGTGTAATTTTTGTTAGTCAGCCATATCTTTGCTCCCGTTTTTTGGCCATTCCAGATGTAAGCCGCAAGACCATTGGTGTATTTCTGATTACCGCCCTGATATTGACTGTTATCTACAACAGCTTCTATATTGCTGGTTTGACAGGCAGAGTTTTGTTCCCAGATGCAGATCCAGATCATTTGACAGTTATAATGGCTATTAATCTGTTGCCACAGGCTATGGCTGCTTTGATGATGGTAGGTATCTTTGCTGCCATGATGTCCACCGCTACTTCAGTCCTGTTGGTGGTAGGTCAGGCTATTGGCCGTGATTTCTATGCCAAGACTATTAACAAGAATGCTTCGCCTGAGAAGGAGGTTCTGGTAACCCGTATTGCTGTTGTAACTGTAGCCTTGATTTGTATGTTCTTTAACTATGCAAATCCACCTCAGTTCCTGTCCATTTTCCTGTATCTTGGCCTTAGTGGTATTGGTTCCTGCATTGGTGTACCTCTCTTTACCGGTATTGTTAGCGACAACTGCTCCAAGCAGGGTGCTATTGCTTCTGCAATTCTTGGCCCAGTAGCTTATATGATCTTTACCTATGCACTGGATATAAATTTCTGGGTATCTTGTTTGCTGGCTGTAGCCGTAGCTGCTTTGGCCATGGCTATTTGCTCAAAGCTTTGCCCTGGGGATAATTCCCTGCCCGAGGCTGTTTAAGGAGGAAAAAAAATGACTTGTATGATGAGAGAAATGACCTGGCCGGAATTTGCGGCCAGAAAGGATGATATAATTATTTTGCCAGTAGGCTCTACGGAGCAGCATGCCCAGCATTTGCCATTATGTACGGATGCAGTTATTGCTGAGGAATTTGCCAAGGCTTTGGCAGAAAAGGTCCATGGGGTAGTAATGCCTACTCTGTCCTATGGCTACAAATCCAAGCCCCTATCTGGTGGCGGCCCTTTATTTCCCGGTACCATTGATTTAAACGGGGAAACTGTTATCAAATTAACCTATGATGTACTGATGGAACACATAAGGGATGGCTTTCATAAGATATTGCTGATGAATGCTCATTTCGAGAATGAAGCCTTTTTGGTGGAGGCTATGGATTTGGTTAATAGAGATACTCAGGGGACAGCAACCATTGTAGAAACTAATTGGTGGGATCCTATGCCAGAGGATGTTATTGACAAGGTTTTTGACGAAGTGCCATTCCCAGGCTGGGCCTTTGAGCATGCAGCTGTGACAGAGACTTCTCTCATGTTGTATTTTGCCCCTAGTCTGTGTCATATGGATAGAGTGGTGGATATTGCCAATGCCAAGGCTTTGCCATATTTCCGTTATCCATTGTATAAGGGAGATGTGCCAGAAAGCGGTGCTCTGGCCAGTGCTAATTCCTCATCAGCTCAACGGGGCATGATTATCGTGGATAGCGTTATTCCTGAGCTGGTAAAGATATGCCATAAGGAATTTGGTGTTTAAGGATATTTAGAAAAATATTTAGTTGCTCCTGAAAAGGTATGTTATAATTACATCATAGTAATTTACAACAATTGCAGGGAGTGATAGATATGAAAAAGCTTTTGGCCATAGGTGTAGGGGCGGCTATGTTGCCCTACAGCTTTGGCAGATTCCTTGGATCCTTGGCCACCAGATGAAGGATCGGCTCGACCAGATTGGTTTGATAATCGCACCAACCCTTGGGTAATGTCCAATGGCCGGCTGATAGCTGAGTATGAGAGCATGGAAAAATGGCGCAGCTATGCGGAGGAAAATGATATTGGTTGGCTGGAACCGGATATGTGCCGCTATGAAGAGCTGCTGGATGAAATACGATGCCGTATTAGAGCCATTGACCGTTATGCTGAGAATGTAGATGCAGGTTGGATGGATATGGCTGCTGCTAATACTCAAGCACCAGAATATAAGCGAGCTGTAGGCAGTAATATAGAACCATTACGGTCATTCGATCTGGATATTGACTCATCCATAGTACTGCCAGGTTATCACCCAGAGATAAATTAATGCATTGTAATAACATATAGACAATTACTTAGACAAGCCTTAGAAGTTATGTTTTACTTTTGAGGCTTGTTGTATATAGTAAAGCATATGATATTCCCTGTGTGGAATTACCACATCTATTAAAATGAATAATTATTGTAGCATTAATTCCATATGTGATAGAATACATAAAAGGGGGAATATCTATGGGGGAAAAGGATATTACGCAGAAAAATTTTGAGGCTTACAATGATGTGGCGGCGGATATTATAAATGGCAGCCTTTTTAACGGAGAACAGATTATTTCACCAGATAGTTTGATTGATGCCCAGCCATTTTCACAGTATAAGGCTGATGATAGCAAGTTGCATGAGCAGGAAAGAGATGTTTCTAAATACTGCATTGATAAAAATTGCAATATTCGCCTTGCTCTTATAGGATTTGAAAATCAAACTGCTATCGATCCGGATATGCCTTTGAGGTTATATGGTTATGATGGTGCTGCCTATAGGAATGAACTAAATCAAGACAAGATAAAAATTGACGAGTCTACAGGGATACGTCATAAAATCAGACAACGGCGCTATCCTGTTATTACCTTGGTGCTATATTTTGGCAAAAAGCCTTGGAAATATCCTTGCAGTTTATATGAGGCCATTGAAATTCCAGAAATATTTAGGCCCTTTGTAAATGATTACAAAATGAATTTGATAGATGTTCCAAGATTATCACAGGAGCAGGTAAGCAAATATAAAGGTGATTTTCAGATAATAGCAGATTATTTTGTTCAATTGCATCAAAGTAAAAACTATAATCCATCTTCAAAACCTATACAGCATGTAGATAGTATGCTTAAATTGATGTCAGTATTAACAAATGATAAAAGATATACAGAGTGGGTGCATAATAAGCATAATGGACAGGAGGTCGGTAATATGTGCGAGGTGCTAGATCGTATTGTGGCAGAAGGAGAAAATCAGGGTGAAGAGCGTGGCGAAAGAAAGGCTAATTTGGCAGCAATAAGAAATATTATGAAAAAATTTAATATTACTGCTCAGGAAGCCATGGAAACCTTGGATATATCCAAAGCTGATTTCAAAATGTATATGTCTCTGTTATAGGTGATACTATTTCGTGGTAAAAAGCTAGTGGAGGAATCTGCTGGCTTTTTTACTTTGATTTTGAAAAAGACATAAAATATTGATAATAATTATCATGTATACAGTATTTTTATAAAAACAGCTTTTATTATTTTACTTATATGCTATAATGATATATGTGATATGCGAAAAGCGAATAATATCATGATGTATTGGGCAAGGAGGAACTAAAATGAAATTATTTAGTAAATTATCCATCCTCAGTGTTCTGCTGGTGGCTGTAATCTCTGTGATTGCAGGCTGTGGCGGTGATACTGCTGGAGACAAGAAGTTTTTAAACATTGCTACTGGTGGTACTGCTGGTACCTATTATCCAATTGGCGGTGCTATGGCAGAGATTCTCAACAATAATATTCAGGGCATGAATGCCAGCGCTCAGAGTACCGGTGCTACTGTTGCTAATATCAATATGCTTCATGATGGCTCTGTTGATTTGGCTATTGTGCAGAATGATATTACTTATTATGCAGCCAATGGCATTGAGATGTTCAAGGATAAGAAGATTGATTCCATTAGAGGTATTGCAACTCTCTATCCAGAAACCTGTCAGATTGTTACTCTGGATGCCAGCGGTATCAAGAGCGTGGCTGATTTGAAGGGCAAGCGAGTAGCTATTGGTGCTCAGGGCTCTGGTGTTGAGGCCAATGCTCGTCAGATTTTGGAAGCCTATGGCATTACCTATGATGATATTGATGAGCAGTACCTGTCCTTCTCTGAGGCAGCCAGCGCTCTGAAGGATGGCAATGTAGATGCAGCTTTCCTGACTGCTGGTTATCCAACCGCTGCTGTACAGGATATTGCCTCTCAGAATCCAATCCGTGTTTTGCCTATCGAGGCAGACAAGGCTGATGCTCTGATTGCCAAGTATCCTTTCTATACCAAGGTAGTAATTCCTGCAGGTACCTATGCAGGCTTCAATGAGGATGTACCAGCTATTTCCGTTATGGCTATGCTGGTATGCACCGACAAGGTTGATGATACCATGGGTTATGATATTACCAAGGCATTGTTCACTAATCTGGATCGCATCAAGGTAGCTCATTCCGTTGGTAAGCTGATTACCAAGGAGGGGGCTATGGAAGGTATGCCAATCCAGATGAATGCTGGTGCTGAAAAGTTCTTCAAGGAATAAGTGAAGGAGAGAATGGGGCTGCGGCAGAGTTCTGGGCAGCCCTGTTTTTATTTGTTATGCATGGAAAAGGAATTCAAAAAAAATATATTATTTTTCTGATATTGGTATTAGCTATGGCAGGATTAACCTGGTGGGGCAGCCGGCCTTGGCTTTTTATTCAGGGAGAGACAGAAATGATAGCTGCAGCTCCGGCCTATCCGGGACAGGCTTTGTCCATCAGCTTTATTCATTCGGTGCAGAAAACCCCGGTGGAGGAATATTTAATGGTGGATGACAGCCTGTCAGAGCTGGTGCTGAACAGCACTCGTTATCACTCCTTTGGAGTGGGATTGCCCTTTATGGAAAGCGACGGGGAATTTTATCAGGATGGTGATGATTTTGTTATGGATCATATGAATCGTCATTTTGATAGCCTTAGTCTTCGCACAGGCTTGGGCACCAAGCTAACTCTGGAACTGGATAATCAAAGCTATCCGGTATATGAAACCCATGAGCCTGGGTATAGAGTTGATATTTTTATAGCCCCTAGGGCATATGGGATTCCTTATATTAAACATTTATTTGGGAGGTAAAGCTTATGGCTTTAGATAAAAACACTGCCAGCGATGAAGCACTGGCTCAGGACGTGCTAAAAAAGTACGATCGTGAGTCAGATACTATGGAGTATAAAGGCTTCATGGCCAAGCTGGTTTCGGCAATTGCCATTACATTTTCTATATTTCAATTGTACACAGCCTTCTTTGGGGTGCTGGATGCCCAGCTCCAGAGAGCTGTACATTTAGGCTTTGCTTTAGCCTTGTCCTATTTGCTGTATCCAACCTGCAAATCCTGGTCCAGACATAAGCTCCATCCCTTGGATGCCATATTGGCTGTGCTAGGCGCTGCTTCTCCTGCCTATATCGTTATTATGTATAGAGAGCTGGCCTTTCGAGCTGGTATTATAAATTCTGTTGATTTAGTCATTGGTGTTTTGGGCGTACTGCTGGTTATTGAGGCCACTCGTAGAGTAGTAGGCTTGCCTATGGTTATTGTGGTGCTGGCCTTTTTAGCCTATGCCTTTGCTGGCCCTTATATGCCTGGTGTACTAAGCCATCGAGGTTTGACTCCTAACCAGTTGATTGGCCATTTGTATTTTACTACGGAAGGTATTTTTGGTATTCCTTTGGGAGTATCTTCCACCTTTATTTTCCTATTTATCCTCTTTGGTGCTTATCTGGAATGCACTGGTTTGGGCAAATTCTTCATTGATATTGCCAATGCCATTGCTGGCTGGGCCAGTGGCGGTCCTGCCAAGGTAGCAGTTATTTCCAGTGCCTTTATGGGTACTGTTTCCGGCTCCTCTGTGGCCAATGTAGCTGGTACAGGCTCCTTTACTATTCCTATGATGAAAAAGTTAGGGTATCGCAAGGAATTTGCTGGTGCAGTAGAGGCAGCTTCCTCTACAGGTGGTCAGCTGATGCCTCCAGTTATGGGTGCAGCAGCTTTCTTGATGGCAGAGTTTGTAGGTGTGCCATATATTGAAGTAGTAGAGGCGGCTATTATTCCTGCTGTCCTGTATTTTGCCGGTGTATGGCTGGGCGTACATTTGGAGGCCAAGCGTACCAATTTGAAGGGTATTCCTAGAGATCAGCTGCCAAAGGCTTGGGTGATTTTCAAGGAAAGAGGCCATTTGGCTATTCCTCTGATTGTTATTGTATATCTGCTGGTAACTGGTTATACCCCTATGCGGGCAGCTTTGGTGGCTATTGTTCTCTCCATTGCTGTTTCCTGCCTGCGGAAGAATACCCGCATCAGTGTTAAGGATGTGGTAAAGGGCTTGGAATCTGGTGCTAAGGGCGTACTAGGTGTAGCAATTGCCTGTGCTTCTGCCGGTATTATTATCGGTGTCGTAACCAAGACTGGTGTTGGTTTGAAGCTGGCTTCTGGCCTGCTGGCTCTCTCTGGCGGCTATTTGCTGCCAACCATGTTCTTCACCATGATTACCTCTCTGGTGCTGGGTATGGGTGTACCTACTACAGCTAACTATGTTATTACCTCCACTATTGCAGCTCCTGCTTTGCTGCAGCTAGGGGTGTCAACCTTGGCTGCTCATATGTTTGTATTCTACTTCGGTATTATTGCCGATGTAACTCCGCCAGTAGCCTTGGCAGCTTATGCCGCTTCAGGTATTAGTGGCGGTAAGCCTTTAATGACCGGGGTCAATGCTTCCAAGCTGGCTATTGCAGCCTTTATTATACCTTATGTCTTTGTTATGTCTCCAGAGCTGTTGATGATTAATGCTACAGCAGGAGGTTTGCTGATGGCTGTGGTTACAGCTGTTCTGGGTATGGTAGGTGTCAGCTCCTCTCTGATTGGTTATTTGGCAGACAAGAGCACCATGCTGGAGCGGGTAATACAGTTTGTCAGCGGTATTCTCATGATTATCCCTGGTACATTGACAGATATTCCTGGCTTTATTCTGTTCCTGATTGTAGTATTCCTACAGACTCGTCGTAGGAAGCAGCAAGGATAAATTTAACTTTCTAATTACCGTGCCATTCTATTATGGTACGGTAATTTTTTTGGAAAAACATTGCTATTATAGTGAATATTGTATAAAATGTATCTGTTTTATACTAGTTGACGATTTTGTGTTATGGAGTTGTTACGAATGAGCAAACGATGTCGGATTCCGAAAGATTCCATATTGAAGCGTATTCAAGGTTATTTTAGATTGCTGTGTACCGCCTCTAGTGAATATTATTATGTTCAGGATATCAAGGCAAATCTCATGATGCTGTCTCCCAATATGGTAGCAGATTTTGGTCTGCCGGCTGAAGTGGTTACGGATATAGAGACTGTGTGGCTGCCTGTTATCCATCCTGATGATGTAGAGGGGTTTTTGAAGGAGCTGCACAAGAATTATACTCCGGAGGATAATGTCCATGATGCCTTTTACAGAGTGCGGGATATAAAGGGAAATTATATATGGGTTCATTGCCACGGTGTAGTATCCTTTGACAGCCGTACAGGAGAGCCGGAGCTTTTTGCTGGTGTTATCAAGCAGATGGAGCAAAAGATTCAGGCAGATGCCAATACAGGCTTGCTGGGGAAATACAGATTTGAAAAAGCTGTCAAAGAAGCCTTGGTGCGAATAGATGGCGAATATGGCCAGGGCATAATTATGATTATGGGGTTGGATAATTTCAAGATTATCAATGAATCCTATAATCGTCGTTATGGCAATATTATGTTGAAGATGGCGGCAGAGGCTATAGAAAAGGTTTTGCCAGAGGGAGTTCGCCTCTATAAGCTGGATGGAGATGAATTTGGCTTAGTAATGCCAGGCTTGGATGAGGATTCAGCGAAGAATCTTTACGAGGATATTCAAAAAGCCTTTTGTCATCCCCATATGGTGGAGGGACGAACCCTGTTCTGCACCATTTCTGCCGGTACGGTGGCCTATCCCCAGGGTGGCAAGGACTATTTGGTACTGCACAAGCATTGCGAGGCTGCCTTGGATCAGGCCAAGCGAGAGGGCAAAAATAAGAATGTAATTTTCACTAAGGAGCAGTATAACCGCTGGCTTCGCTCTGTGAATATGCGGGAAATGCTTCATGATAGCATTGAAAATAATTATGAAGGCTTTTCCTTGTTCTATCAGCCACAGGTTAACGCCAGAACCCAGAGGCTGATTGGGGCAGAGACCCTGCTAAGGTGGCGCAGTCCCAAGGGCCGCATGGTTTCTCCTATGGAATTTGTGCGGATTCTGGAAGAAACCAAGATGATTATTTTGGTGGGGCGCTGGATATTTGAAACAGCTGTAAAGCAGTGCAAGGCTTGGCAGGAGAAGTGGCCCGGCATGAGAATCAGCATCAACCTTTCCTATGAGCAGATTAAGGAAAAGGGCTTTGAGGATTTTGCCATTGAGTGTCTAAAAAAATATGATTTGCCTCCTTATTTAATTGTTTTGGAGCTGACAGAAACAGCCATTGTATCTGATTGGAACAATGTTAATGCTCAGTTCCAGAGGTTTAGGGATTTAGGCATGAGTATTGCTATGGATGATTTTGGCACAGGCTATTCCTCTCTGGCCTATATGAAGCATTTGGCCTGTGATATTGTAAAAATAGATAGAGCTTTTGTTATAAATATTATGGAGCCAGATAATGAATTTGACCGTCAGCTGGTGAAATCCACCATTGAGTTGTGTCATAGTGTGAATATTACTTGTTGCATCGAAGGCGTGGAAGCCGAAAAGGAATATTTACTGCTACGGGATTTCTGTCATGCGGATACTATTCAGGGCTATTATTTTGGACGGCCAGAGCCGCCAGAGGAGTTTGAGAAAAAATTCTTTGTGGAGCCGGGCAATCCTTACGCCATTTTTTAGTATTAGATAAAAGAAAGGTATATATAATAATTATGAGTAGAGATAGAGAAAATATGCCTGACATCACCCTTTTGGGCAATCAGCATACTAAATATGATTTTGACTACAAGCCAGAGGTGCTGGAAACCTTTGACAATAAGCACCCAGATCGGGATTATTGGGTAAAATTCAACTGTCCTGAGTTTACCAGCCTGTGTCCTATTACAGGTCAGCCGGATTTTGCTACCATTTATATTTCCTATGTGCCGGATATTAAGATGGTAGAAAGCAAATCCCTGAAGCTGTATCTTTTCAGTTTCCGCAATCACGGAGATTTTCATGAGGATGTGGTAAATATTATCATGAAAGATCTTGTGAAGCTGCTGGAGCCAAGATATTTGGAGGTATGGGGTAAGTTCCTGCCACGAGGGGGAATTTCCATAGATCCATATACCAATTATGGCAAGCCTGGCACCAAATTTGAGGAGCTGGCTTGGCAGAGATTCAGCCAGCATGATTTGGTGGCTATGGATAAGGTAGACAATAGATAAATATTTTGCATTGAGGACTGTTTCCTTGTTGAAAATCAGCAGGGAAGCGGTCTTTTTTTATTTTATTAGAAATTTGCTGAATAAATCATGTTTGTTTATATATATAATATGGCGATAATTTGAAGTATTGAAAAATAAAGTAGTTAATGCTATATTGAAGAAAATATTCGGAGGTGAGAAAAATGCCTATGTACAAGAAGGTTATGGCAGCTTTGGGAATTATATTGCTATTGGTGGCAGGAATTGGTTTATATGATTATCAGCAGTCTGGTCAGGCTGTGGATTTGTCTAGCTTATCCTCTGATGATAAGGATAAGGTCAGTGAGAGGCAGGTGGCTGTATATGTTACAGGAGAGGTGGCAAAGCCAGGGGTGGTATATGTGCCTTGGGAAGGACGGGTAGGAGATGCCATTAATCAATGTGGGGGACTGCTGCCTACTGCCGATAGCAGTCAGGTGAACATGGCGGCTACCGTTAAGGATGGCATGGAAATTCGGGTAAAGGGGAAAGCTATCTCTAAAGATGGCAATACAGGAAGCCAAGGGAATCATTCTGGTGCAGAGGGGAGTGTTGCAAGCAGGGCTTACAAGACCAGTTCCCCTGAGCAAGGAAAAAATGCCAGTGGTGAAATAGTAAATATTAATACTGCAAATGTGGAGGAGCTGAAAAAGCTTAAGGGCATAGGGCCGGCTATGGCTCAGCGGATCATAGATTATCGGGAGGCCAATGGCAGCTTTCAAGCTCCAGAGGATATTATGCAGGTTAAGGGCATAGGCAAGGCCAAATATGCCAAGCTAAAGGAGCAAATAGCTATATGAAATATGGTCAGCATCCCAAGGCCTTTGTAAATCTGCTATTGGCTGGTCTTGTGGTAGGGATTCTACTGGCTGATGCCATGAAGCTCCAGCCATATCAAGGAGTATTTTTTCTAGGCGCCTTGCTGTTACTGCTGGTAGGAGCAGTGCTTATTAAGAAGGAGCATAAAATGGCCTGGGCCTGCCTGTGGATGGGCCTGATTCTGTTAGGGGCAGGGAGATATTATTTAGCTACAAATATAGAAGAAAACAATATAATTAAATTAACTGGCCAGCAGGTAAAGCTGCAGGGAAAATTGGCTGAGCCACCCAATGTTACCATAGATGAAAAGGGCAAGCTTCATCTGCAATATGTGGTAGAGGTGGAGAAGGCTTGGCAGGGAAGCAAATATGGCAAAGCAGGCCAAGTCATGCAGGGAAAATTGCTGGTATATGGCGGGGAAGAATCTCTTAAAAAATTACCTCAGCAGGGGAAAAATAAAGCAACAGGTTTAGAAGATGATACTGTTGTTGAGTCTATAGAAGGCATCTATGGTCAGGTGGGAGATGGTATTCAATTAGTAGGTAGGATTAGTGAATTTCATGACTATGGCAATCCAGGACGCATGAATACGGTTATGAGCAATAAAGCCAAGGGTATCTGTGGCAGGGCTATGATTAGCAAATATAGTCTTGTTATAGAGCCAAGACAGGAAAAATCCTTGGCAAGGCTGGCGGAGCAGGTGCGGAAGCAATATGAGACCTATATGGCTCAGGCTATGCCAAAGCAGGATGCGGCAGCGATTTTTGCCATGCTTTTTGGTGGTTATCAGGGGATACGCCCAGAACTGTTGGAGGCCTTTACTATAACCGGCATTGTTCATATTCTTTCTGTATCCGGCTCTCATATAACTTTGATGGCTGGTACCGCAAATATTGTAGGGCGTTTTCTGCATATGTCCCCCAGGGCAACAGCAGCCTTGGCCACAGGGGTTATATTGTTTTATAGTATTTTGGCAGGGGCTATTCCCCCGGTTATTCGCTCTGCCTTAATGGGAATTTTAACCCTGTTGGCCCTAACTGCCGGCAGGGAAAGGGATGCTCAGTATATCCTGGGATTGGTGGCTTTGGGATTGCTGCTATATTCTCCCCTTTGGCTTTTTGATATTAGTTTTCAATTGTCCTTTGGGGCTACTGCTGGGCTTTTGTATTTAGCTCCCCCTCTTAGGGAAAGCCTGCGCATGAAACTGCCGGTATTTGTGGCAGATAGTTTGGCTGTAACTATAGGTGCCCAGCTGTCTGTACTTCCCATAATCGCTTGGTATTTCAATGTGCTTTCCCTTAGCTCCTTGTTAGCCAATTTGGTAATTGCCCCTATTGTGGAATGGATTATTGTGGCAGGATTGCTGGCAGGCTTGCTAGCCACTCTGCTTCCTTTGGCAGGCAAGGTGGTTTTTCTTCTGGCCAGTGTGGTGCTGGGCTTGGTTTATGAGCTTTCCCGTTGGGTGGCGGCTTTGCCGGGAAGTCAAATCTATATGCCTACCTTCAGTTGGTGGGGAGGAATGCTGTACTATATGGGACTGGGCTGGCTGATTATTGATGGTGAACACAGAAAATGTGTTGGCAGTAAATATCTGCTGGCTATGGGACAGAAGCTGCGGAGTTCAAAAGGCTGGCAGGCTGTTTCCTTATTGGGAATGTTGGCAGTGATTTTCTGCTGTTGGCAGATATGGTGCAATAATAAGGAAATGCAGGTGCATTTTATCGATGTGGGCCAGGGGGATAGTGCTCTGGTTATAACCCCACACGGCAGAGCCTTTATGGTGGATACGGGGGGAGTAAGGGAAGGAAGCTATGATATTGGCAGCAGGGTGGATGTACCTTATCTCCTGCATTATGGGGTGGAAAAGCTGGATTATATTTTTCTTACACACGCCCATGATGACCATGCGGGAGGGGTGAAAGGTATCCTGACTAAAATACCGGTAGGTGCTATCGGCATTGGTCACGAGGGAACAGGAGATTATCTTCAAGCCTTTGGCACAGGAGAGCTGGGAAAAATAAAAAAGCTGCTGGTGCCCTTGCAGGAGGGCAGTAGTATAGAATTGGATGGAGTCCGGATAGATATGCTTTATTCTCCGGAGTCAAGGAAGGTGCAGGAAAGTCAGCTGCAGGCCACTGGCAATGAATTTTCTAATCTGATACGGGTGAGCTATGGAGAGGCTTCCTTTTTGTTTACGGGGGATTTGGTGGCGGAGCAGGAACAGCAGGTATTGGCTAATGGCACCCATGTAGCCAGTACAGTGCTAAAGGTAGGCCATCATGGCAGCCGTACCTCCAGCAGTCAGGAATTTTTAACAGCGGTAAATCCTGGCTGGGCGGTTATTTCCTGTGGCTACAATAATAGCTTTGGTCATCCCCATAAGGAGGCTTTAAAACGGCTGTCTAATTGTACTCAGGCTGAGATTTTGCGTACAGACCGACAGGGTGCGATTGTTTTTACCACTGATGGTGAAAAAATCCAGGTGGAAAGTTTTGGATAAATTTTTCTAAGAAATTGCAGAAGACATTATTAGCCAAATTTATGTAAATCTGTAAAATATCAAACATAAAAAAACCTTTATTTTCGGAGATATTTTAAAATTTTCTAAAAATATGCATAGTTGTGTATAAATATTTAAGGAATATCAAAGTATGTATAGAAATGTGTTATTTGTTAAATCCCGTAAAATATGGGAGTATTGAAAGTATTTCTTAAATGTGATAAAATTGCAAGGTATGTATGGAATGGAATAGAGTATGCAATGTCTAGTTATAATGGACAAAATCCATTATTGCTAGACAGAGCATACCCTTTTTCAGTCTAAGTGTATATTTTTATGAAAAGAGGTATTTTAAGTGGAAAAGGGAACATTCAAGCCTTATATTCCTGCGGAGAAAACTCCTTTGGAATTAACGGCGGTTTCTGTATTGGTAGGTATGCTGCTGGCTATTTTGTTCGGCGGTGCCAATGCCTATCTGGGATTGCGTGTAGGTATGACCATATCTGCATCTATTCCAGCAGCTGTTATTTCAATGGCTGTTATTCGTGTCCTGTTAAAGCGTGATTCCATTCTGGAGAACAATATGGTTCAGACCATTGGTTCTGCTGGTGAGTCCGTAGCAGCAGGCTGTATCTTTACCCTGCCTGCTATGTTTATGTGGGCACAGGAGTGGGGCACTGAGACTCCATCCATGGTAGAGATTGCAATTGTAGCTTTTATCGGCGGTGTTATGGGTGTACTGTTTATGGTGCCTCTCCGCAAGGCTCTTATTGTTAAGGAGCATGGTGTTCTGCCATATCCAGAAGGAACTGCCTGCGCAGAAATCCTGCTGGCTGGCGAGGGTAAGGAATCTTCTGCCAAGACTATTTTTGCAGGTCTTGGTCTGGCAGCAGCTTACAAGTTTGTAACTGATGGCCTGAAGGTATTCCCAAGTGAAATTGCTTATAGCTTTGAGCGTTTCAAGGGTTCCGAGATTGGTATAGATGTACTGCCAGCACTGCTGGGTGTAGGTTACATCTGTGGTTATCGTGTATCTTCCGTGCTGTTTGCAGGATCTATCCTCATGTGGTTCTGCATCCTGCCATGTATCGCTTTCTATGGTGCCAATGAGGTAATATTCCCTGCAACCAAGATGATTCAGGAGCTGAGTCCTGGTGCTATGTGGAGCAGCTTCGGTCGCTACATCGGCGCTGGTGCTTTAGCTGCTGGCGGTATTATCAGCTTGGTAAAGGCTTTGCCTTTGATTGTTGACACCTTTAAGAAGTCCATGGGCAGCTTTGGCGGCGGTCATACCACTTTGCGTACTGATCAGGATCTTTCCCTGAAGTTCATTATTGGCGGCGTTGTTGCTATGGCTGCCTTGATGGTAATTGTACCTGTTATTCCAATCAGCCCAATGGGTGCTGCTTTGGTAGTTATCTTTGGTTTCTTCTTTGCTACTGTATCCTCTCGTATCGTAGGTATTGTAGGCTCCAGTAACAACCCTGTTTCCGGCATGACCATTGCTTCCCTGCTGTTCATCAGCATTATCTTTGTAGCTAATGGCAATGTAGGTCAGGAGGGCATGATGGCAGTTATTGCTATCGGCTCCATTATTTGTATTGTAGCAGCTATTGCTGGTGATACCTCTCAGGACTTGAAGACCGGTTACATTCTGGGTGCAACTCCTGTTAAGCAGCAGATGGGTGAGCTGGTTGGTGTGTTCGTTTCTGCTCTGACTGTTGGCGGCGTACTGTATCTGCTGAATGCTGCATGGGGCTTTGGTTCCAAGGAGCTGGCAGCACCACAGGCTATGCTCATGAAGATGATTGTAGAGGGTGTTATTACTGCTAACCTGCCTTGGGATTTGGTATTCATGGGCGCAGCTATTGCTGTGGTAGTTGAGCTGCTGGGCCTGCCAGTATTGGCTTTCGCTATCGGCCTGTACCTGCCAATCTATCTGACTGCTCCTCTCTTTATCGGTGGTTTGATCCGCCGTATCTGGGAGGCTAAGAAGTATCAGTCTGACAAGATTAAGGAAGCTGCTATTAATAACGGTACTCTGATGGCATCTGGTATGATTGCCGGTGAGGGTATTGTAGGTATTGTACTGGCTCTGCTGGCAGTGCTGAATGTAGATACTGATATCTCTGGCACTATTAATCTGGGTGAAATTGGCTCTATTGTTGCCTTTATCGCTTTGATTTGTGTAATGATTTACACTATCGAGTCTGGTAAAAAGAATGCTTAAATCCAAGAATATTTTTGACCTAAGGTATCATCGCAACCCTGACCTGCAATGGAAGGTGTTGGAGGATGGTACCGTGGAGCTGGCCATGGAGCATAGGGGGCTCTTTGCGGCTATAGCTCACAAGGTTTTTAAGCGGCCCTCTACCAGCTATATTAAGCTGGATGAGTTAGGCAGCTTTGTGTGGCAGGAGCTTGCATCCAGCCACGATGTGAAAACTGTATCTGAGGCTGTGCACAGTCATTTTGGGGAAAAGGCTGAGCCGTTGCTGCCTAGATTGGGACAGTTTTTCAATCTCCTGGAGCGTTATGGCTTTATTGTGAGAGAAAAGTAATTGATAGGCCATGGGGCGTGTGGCCCCGTAAAATCCGTCTGTATTGGGGAATGCAGGCGGATTTTTCATTTGATATATATTACCTAATTTGATAAAATAGACAAGGCAAGAGTGTATCTATACGGTAGGCGGTTAATCCTGCCCCTGAAAGGGGGCTATGCCTATGACTATGTACGATTTCTTTTTCGCACTAGTTTTGGTGTTGCTGATTATTATTGCAATCAAGGCATAAGAATAGACCGCCTCTGCTTCCAAACGTAGGCGGTCTTTCTATAAAACTGCTATAAAACGGGGCAACCGTCTATCGGTACCCTCTTGCTTTTATTATACATTTTTTTAGCCAATATAGCAAGATAAAGGTATGTGAAAAAATATGAACTATGGTGAGCTGATGGCAGGGCTGCGGCAGGGAAAAATTGGACATCTGTACCTGCTGGCAGGAGAGGAAGCCTATTATATAGATAAGGCTCGGGAGGCACTGCTGAAGATATGGCAATGTCCTATGGAGGATGTGCAGGTGGCAGATGGCACATCTCTTAGCGAGATTATGACCTTGGTGGAGTCTGTGCCATTTTTGACAGACAAAAATGTAGTATGGGTTAAATCCGCTGCCCTTTTTAAGGATAAGGGGGAAAGCAGTAGTAAGAAATTAGAAGAAAAATTTCATGCTATGCTGCATAATATACCTGAATTCAGCTATGTGATTTTTGAATATCATGGCAAGCCAGACAAGCGGAAAAAGCTGTACAAGATTCTAGCTGAGGCTGGTATAGTTATGGAGTCGGAGCCTATTCGGGCCAGCAATATTGGGGACTGGCTGCAGGGAAAGCTGCAGGAGCTAAATAAAAATATGGATAGGCAGGCCTATGAATACATGGTAGGAGCTGTAAGCAGTATGCAGACTGTGGATTTGGCCTTTCTTAATAAGGAGCTGGAAAAGCTGGCTTTGTTTCTAGGGCCGGAGCAGCGGCAGATTACCCGCCAGCATCTGATGCAGGCCTTTTCTGATGTGCCGGAAATTTCCAGCTTTGCTATACTGAATGCAATTGGGGCAGGGCAAACCGCCAAGGCTTTGCAATTATTTCAACGACAACTGGATAATGGTGTGTATTTTGCCTTGACCGTAGGTTTGGTGGCTAGGCAAATCCGCCTGTGGTGGCAGGCTCAGGCCTTGCAGGCACAAGATGTTCGTGGTCGTGCACTGGCTGGCAAATTGGGACAGCCTCCCTTTATTGCCGAAAAAACAGGTCGGGAGGCGGCCAGCTTTCCGCCGGGATTGTTAAAGAAAGCCTTGTTGGCACTGTCTGATGCGGATTATGGCCTGAAAACCGGACAGGCAGATTTGGTGGAGTTGGAGGCTGTGATTATCATGCTGGCCAATCGAGGACGGGATAATTTATGAAAAAGGAATTTGGTCTATATATACATATTCCCTTTTGCCGGCAAAAATGCTTTTATTGTGATTTTCCCTCCTTTGCAGGCCGGGAGGAAAAAATTGATAGGTATTTGCAGGCCTTGGAGCAGGAATTTGCTTTATTAAGGCAAAGACTGTATAAAAAAGATAATGCCGGAGATACAGAAAGTAAATTTGCTCCTCGAACCATATACATAGGGGGAGGCACTCCCACCGCCCTTAACGCCCATCAGCTGAAAAAGCTATTGGAGATTGTCCAAAAATATGTGGCGGTGGCAGAGGCGGAGGAATTTACGGTAGAAATGAATCCCGGCACCGTAGACAGGGAAAAACTATTGCTTCTGCAACAGGCAGGGGTAAATCGCCTTAGTGTAGGGGTACAGTCCTTTGATGATCATTGCTTGAAAAAAATAGGACGAATACATACGGCTCAGGATGCAGTAAATACCATTGAATTAGCTCATAATTTAGGCTTTGACAATATCAGCTTGGATTTAATCTATGGCTTGCCACAGCAGAATATGGAGATTTTAACCAAGTCTGTGGAAAGGGCTTTTACCTTGCCGGTTCAGCATATATCCATTTATGGCCTGCAGCTGGAGGAGGGCACAGCTTTTCAGCGAATGGCGGATATGGGGAAATTGCAGCTGCCAACAGATGAACTGGTGGAGGCAATGCACGATTATATAGTGGAAAAATTGCCAGAGGCTGGATATCAGCGGTATGAAATCTCCAATTATGCCCTGCCGGGATATGAAAGCAAGCACAATCTGTCCTATTGGCAGGATGTGGACTATCTGGGACTAGGTTCTGGAGCCCATAGCTATTGGCAGGGAACCCGCTATGAAAATCCTATAGGTATAGATGATTATATCTCTGTGCTGGAAGCAGGCAGATTGCCAGCCAGCGTAGAGGAACAGGTGGATAGACAGGCCCATATGGAGGAGTATTGCTTTTTGGGCTTGCGAACTGCGGCAGGCATTGACAAAAATCTCTTTCAGCGGAAATTTGGGGTGGATTTGTTTACGGTTTATGGCAGAACTATCGAGAAGCTGGTGGCGCAGGACTTGCTGCAGCATACAGCTAGGGGCATTGCTTTGACTACTTTGGGCATGAAATACGGCAATCAGGTTTTCGGGGAATTTTTATTGTAAAAAATATTTTACTTTGACTTATTGACATTTTGACAAATAAGAGGTATATTATTTTCAGAAGTTAGCACTCACCTGATTGGAGTGCTAACAAGAGGAGGCTGAAAAATGTTGAAAGGGCTTGATGATCGCAAAAAGCGAATTTTGCAGGCTGTAGTTCAGGACTATATATCCTCTGCTGAGCCTGTAGGCTCTCGAACCTTGGCCAGAAAATATGACCTGGGGGTTAGCTCAGCCACCATCCGCAACGAAATGGCGGATTTGGAAATGCTGGGATATTTGGAGCATATTCATACCTCCTCTGGCAGGATTCCTTCCTCCAAGGGCTATCGGCTTTATGTGGACTCACTTTTGCCTGTCCAGCCCATGAGCGAAGAGGAAAAGACTGTTATCAACAAATGGTACCAAAACAAGGTACAGCAGGTTGATCAGGTTTTTCAGGAAACAGCCAAAATAATCTCTCGGCTCACCAGAAATGTTTCTCTGGTGTTGGCGCCTCAGATTTCCCAAGCGGCTTTTCGCTGTATGCAGTTTCTGCCCTTAGATGACCATCGGGTTATTGCAGTGCTGATGACAGATGCAGGCTTTGTGGAAAACAGAATTATGGAAATGCCAGCCGGGGCTGCCTTTGAAGATTTTCAGCGCATGGCAGCTGTGATAAATGAATGTCTGGCGGGACATACTCTTGGAGCAATCCAAAAGAGCAGTCTAAAGCAGATTCAGGGAGAGATTGGCGATAGTGGTCTTTATGAATCCGCCCTGCAGCTTATTAACAAGGCTCTGGATTCCCAGAAGAAGGAAAGGCTTTATCTGGGAGGCACCACAGAAATGCTGGAGCAGCCTGAGTACCACAATGTGGACAAGGTAAAGGACTTGCTGATAATGCTGGAAAAGGATCAGCTGATGAAGGATATTCTCAAAGCACATTTAGGGGATGGTCTTACCGTCAGCATTGGTCAGGAAAATGATTACAGCGGCATAAAGGATTGCAGCATTATTACTGCCACCTATCATCTGGATGGGGAGCTGCTGGGATCTATGGCAGTGCTGGGGCCAACCCGCATGGAATATGGCAAGACCATGTCCTTGCTGAATTATATGAATCAAAATCTCACTGAGGTAATCAAAAGGTTGCATTGGTAGGAAAGATAGAAAATATGAAGAGGTGAAGGTTAATGCCTTTGGAGAATGAAGAAATGAAGAAAAATGAAGATATAGAACAGCAGACCACTGAGCAGGCTGAGGTAGATACAGAAGAAAATACTGCTGAAGAGCCACAGACCGCCGAAACTCAGGCTGGAGAGGCGGAAGCTTCTCAGGAGGTTACTGAGGAGGCAGAGGGTCAGGAGGCTGCCGAGGAATTGGAAGCTGTCAAGAAGCAGCTGTCTGAGGGTGTGGAGCGCATGAAGCGCTTGCAGGCAGATTTTGAGAATTTCCGCCGTCGTACCCGTCAGGAAAAGGAAGAATTGTCCAATATGGTAGTACAGGATTTTATCAAGGACCTGCTGCCAATGATTGATAATTTTGATAGAGCTATGGCTGCGGAAGCAACTGATGGCACCAAGTTCCAGCAGGGTGTGGAGATGATTTACAACCAGCTGGCAGAAATATTGAAAAACAAGGGCTTGGAGAAGATTGACACCACTGATGCCAAATTTGATCCAAATTTCCATCAGGCAGTAATGCGGGTGGAAAATCCAGACCTTGAGGATGAATCCATTGCTATGGAGCTGCAAAAGGGCTATATGGTTAAGGGCAAGGTTATCCGCCCTGCCATGGTTCAGGTTGTAGCAAATAGCTAAAATAAATTTGTAAAGGTTCTTATTTTATAAGGAGGAAATAGATTATGTCTAAGGTAATTGGTATTGATTTGGGTACTACTAACTCTGTAGTATCTGTTATGGAAGGCGGCGAGCCTACAGTTATTACAAATCCAGAGGGTAGCAGAATTACCCCATCCGTTGTTGGCTTCACCAAGACTGGTGAGCGTCTGGTAGGTCAGCTGGCAAAGCGTCAGGCTGTATCTAACCCTGACCGCACCATTTCTTCTATCAAGCGTCATATGGGTGAGAAGAACTACACAGTAACTGTTGATGGTAAGAGCTACACTCCACCTGAGATTTCTGCTATGATTCTGCAGAAGCTGAAGGCTGATGCTGAGGCTTATCTGGGTGAAAAGGTAGACAAGGCAGTTATTACTGTTCCTGCTTACTTTAACGATAGCCAGCGTCAGGCAACCAAGGATGCTGGTCAGATTGCCGGCTTGGATGTACTGCGTATTATCAACGAGCCTACTGCTGCTGCTTTGGCTTATGGTATTGACAAGGACGAGACTCAGACCGTTCTGGTATTTGACCTGGGCGGTGGTACCTTCGATGTGTCCATTATGGATATTGAGGATGGCGTATTTGAGGTTCGTGCTACCAATGGTGATACCCATCTGGGCGGCGATGACTTCGACCAGGCAGTTATGAACTGGATTGTAGAGGAGTTCAAGAAGGAGAACGGCATTGATTTGTCTGCGGACAAGATGAGTGCTCAGCGTGTTATCGAGGCTGCTGAGAAGGCTAAGATTGAGCTGTCCAACATGGTTTCCACCAATATTAACCTGCCATTTATTACTGCTGATGCCAGCGGCCCTAAGCATTTGGATCTGACCTTGACTCGTGCAAAGTTTGATGAGCTGACTGCTGATCTGGTTGAGCGTACTATGGTTCCTACCCGTAAGGCTATGGAGGATGCAGGCATCTCCAGCAGCGATATTACCAAGGTTCTCATGGTTGGTGGTTCTTCCCGTATTCCTGCTGTTCAGGAAGCTGTTCGCAAGTATTTGGGCAAGGAGCCTCATCGTGGCATTAACCCTGATGAGTGCGTATCTGTTGGTGCTGCTATCCAGGGCGGTATTCTCTCCGGTGATGAGACCAACGCCAAGGATGTAGTTCTGCTGGATGTAACTCCACTGTCTCTGGGTATTGAGACTCTGGGCGGTGTATGCACTAAGATTATTGAGCGTAACACCACCATTCCTACCTCCAAGAGCCAGGTATTCTCCACTGCAGCTGATAACCAGCCTGCTGTTGAGATTCATGTTTTGCAGGGCGAGCGTGAAATGGCTGCCGGCAATAAGACCTTGGGCCGTTTTAGCCTGACCGATATCCCACCTGCTCCTCGTGGAGTTCCTCAGATTGAAGTAACCTTTGATATTGACTCCAATGGTATCGTACATGTATCTGCCAAGGATCTGGGTACTGGCAAGTCTCAGAATATTACCATTCAGTCTGACAGCGGCATGAGCAAGGATGATATTGACCGTATGGTTAAGGAAGCTGAGGCTCACGCAGCTGAGGATAAGGCCCAGAAGGAAAGCATTGAGATTCGCAACAATGCTGACTCAATGGTATATCAGGCTGAGAAGCTCATTAAGGAAATGGGCGACAAGGCAGAGGCTGGCCAGGTAGAAAAGGCCAAGGCTGCTATTGAGAAGGTAAAGGAAGCTCTGAAGGGCACCGATACTGAGGCTATCAAGAAGGCTACCGAGGAGCTGCAGGAGCCACTGCATGCTATCAGCGCAGCTGCTTATCAGCAGGCACAGCAGGCTCAGCAGGCAGCCGGCGGTCAGCAGGGTGGTCAGGCAGGCCAGCAGCAGTCCAGCGGCAAGCAGGATGACGATGTAATCGATGCTGAGTTTACTGAGAGCAAATAATTAGACGAAATTTTGAGTATGGGCTGCCGCCCTGGTGTATGTGTCAATGTTCACTGCCTAGAGGTGGCAGCTCATATTTGTGTTAATAGGTAAAGGTGAGATAAATGAGCGAAAAGCGGGATTATTATGAGGTCCTGGGTATCAAAAAGGGAGCCTCTGATGATGAAATAAAGAAAGCCTATCGTAAAATGGCGATTAAATATCACCCGGACCGCAATCTGAACAACAAGGAAGATGCTGAGAAGCATATGAAGGAAATCAATGAGGCCTATGATGTGCTGAAGGATCCTCAGAAAAAGGCTCAGTATGACCGGTTCGGTCATGATGCTTTTGCTCATGGTGGCGGTGCCGGTGGTGCTGGCGGCGGCTTTGGTGGCTTCGGCGGCTTCGGCGGCGGTGGCTTTAGTGGCGGCGGCTTTGGTGATTTCGGCGATATTTTTGACACCTTCTTTGGTGGTGGCCGCAGTCAGGCTCGCCGTAATGGCCCAGAGCAGGGGGCGGATCTGCGCATTGATGTGGAGCTGACCTTTGAGGAAGCAGCCTTTGGTGTGGAGAGAGAGCTGAAGGTACCTCGCACTGAGAATTGTACTGCTTGTGGCGGTACTGGTGCAGCCAAGGGAACCAGCCCGGAGGAATGTCCTCAGTGTCATGGTACTGGTCAGGTTCAGTCCTATGCCAATACCCCATTTGGCCGTATGGTAAATTCTCATGTCTGTGAGCGTTGCAGTGGTACCGGCAAGATTATCAAGACTCCATGTAAGGAATGTGGCGGTCGTGGACAGAAGAAGGTTACCAAGACTATCAAGGTAAAGATTCCAGCTGGTATTGATGAGGGTCAGCGTATCAGAGTTGCTGGTGGCGGTCAGGCCGGTCGTCGTGGCGGCCCTAGTGGTGATTTGTATGTTTATGTATATATCAAGCCACATGAGCTATTTACCCGTGAGGGCTATGATGTAATGTGCCAGGTGCCTATAACCTTTGTACAGGCAGCATTGGGTGATACCATCGAGGTGCCAACCATTCATGGCAAGGTGGAGATGAAGATTGCGCCAGGTACTCAGTCCGGTACTGTAATGCGTCTCCGGGGCAAGGGTATTCCTATGCTGAGAAGAAATGGCAACGGCGACCAGCACGTAAGAATCAAGGTGCTCACACCCCAGAAGCTGTCCGATAGACAGAAGGAGCTGCTGAAGGAATTTGGCGAGCTCAGCGGAAACAAGGTTAATCCAGAACAGGACAGCTGGTTGAATAAAATTAAAAAGCTGTTTAAGGACTAAAATCTGAAGTTTACGAAATAAAAGGCAGATGTTACAATATAAATGTAATGTTTGTCTTTTGTTTTATGTATATAGAGGAGGATTTTTAATGAAGTGGTGTGAAATAAGCATTCAGACCAGCCATGAGGCGGTGGAGCTGATAGCTGAGATTTTTCGGGATTTAGGTGCCTCTGGCGTGGTTATTGAGGATCCAGAGCTGGTCAACGATTATATAACCTCCGGCAAGTGGGACTATACAGATATTCCTATTGCCAAGGAAACCGAGGTAGTTGTGGAAAAGGCTTATCTGCCAGTTAATGGAGAGCTGGAGGGAAGAATCCAGACCTTGCAGCAGGAGATTAAGGCCTTGGAAAGCCGTGGTGTCAATACGGCTCCTGCTGTGCTGACTACCGCAGAGCTGCAGGACGAGGATTGGTCAGACACCTGGAAGCAGTATTTCCATACAGAAAAGCCAGGAGAAAGAGTGGTTATCAAGCCTACCTGGGAGGAATATGCACCACAGGGTGATGAGGTTGTCATAGAGCTGGATCCAGGAGCAGCCTTTGGCACAGGCACCCATGCCACCACTTCCATGTGTATCCGTCAGCTGGAGAAGCTGGTAAAGCCGGGCATGACGGTCTTTGATGTGGGTACAGGTTCTGGTATTCTCTCCATTATCTCTGCCAAGTTGGGAGCAAAAAACATTCAGGCTGTGGATTATGATGATTCTGTGTTGAAAATCGTGGAAGAAAATCTGGAGCAGAATAATGTACAGGATATAATCTCTGTAGCCCAGAGCGATTTGATGCAAAATGTGCATGGCAAGGCAGAATTGGTTATTGCCAATATTATTGCAGATATCATTATCCGCCTCTTTGACCAGTTGGATGAACATCTGGAACAGGGCGGCACTTTGCTAACCAGCGGCATTATTGAAGACAGAATAGAGGACGTATTAGCAGACGCTGAAGCCCACGGGTACGGTGTCGTAGAACGGCTAGAAAACAAAGGCTGGGCGTGTATAACATTCAAACGCAAGGCTGATATGTAAATCAATTTTATCGCATCAAGCAAATATCCCAGGAATTGATTAAGAAGAACCATCAGGCGTATAAGGAATTGGCGTATAAATGAATAAATAAATAGATTTTCAAATCGATTTCATGAGCTGTGGATATAGCAGATGGCAAATTAGAGCCATCAGATATAGCTAACTGGTTGCATAGTAGAGAATCGGATACCTAGTAGCTATAGCGTAGCAAAAGGCTGGCCTTAGGAATCAGACCAGCCTTTTAAGGGATCATAAATGTTTTAAAATTAGGTGTCACAGAGTTTCTTAAAGATATAATCCAATAAATTGTTCAAGCAGATATTGGATAATAAGAGAAATAATCTCATTAATAACAGTTCTCATTTGATTACCTCCTAAACAATAAAATTCAAAGCATTTTATGCTTCTACTTGATTTATTACCTTTAGGAGTTTTTGATATCCACATTGAAAATAATTATTGAAAAAACATAGAATTAGGACATAAAATAATTGAGTTTGAAAATAATTTATCCTTTTAGCCAGAGGATGCTCACTTTTTAGGTAGGGATTGAATGGCGGTTTGTTGAATTTGTGTAAGCAATTGATGGCGAACAAATAGCGTATATGTTATAATTAAACTGTGGAGGCGGTACACTGAAAACTGAATAGAGGATGTACTAGCAGCCACTGAGGAGCATGGCTACAGTGTCGTAGAACGGCTGGAAAATAAAGGCTGGATTTGTATTGTTTCAGAACACAAGATTGATATGTGAAAATATGGAGGAGGTTTTTGCTAATGCCAGAAATTAGTCTTTTTTTTGGGATTCGGATTACAATATATTACAATGACCATAATCCGCCGCATATACATGCAGAATATAACGGCTACAAGGCAATTATTGATATACAGGAAGCCAGTGTTATTAGCGGCTATTTGCCGGGGAGACAATTGAAAATTGTATTGGCATGGTGTGTGATGTATCAGGATGAGCTTATGCAGAATTGGGAGTTGGTTAAGGATGGCAGAAAACCTAACCAAGTACCGCCAATGAAGAAATAGGAGTATTATTATGCGACCTTTAAAATTATGCGATGAGATACTACAAGTAGTTTTGGGAGAAAAACCATATTCGTTTTATGCATATTTTAATGATGGCACAGTGCATTATTACGATGCTGAAAACTTGATAAAAAGTGCTAGTTCTGATAGTGTTTTTGCTGCCTTGAAAGATATAGAAATATTTAGAAATAAAATTACAGTATTGTGTGGTACTGTGGCATGGGATCTAAGAGGAGATAGAAATCCCGTAGAATGTATAGATATTGCTCCAGATGTTATACATGAAGGCATGTTGGTAAGAGATCCGTTAGAAAAAATAGCTCATGTTTAACACTATAAGCGTAGCAAAAAGGCTGGACTGAGGAATCAGACCAGCCTTTTGATGTGCAGGGATTTAGGAAATGGTAAATATTGCACCTAAATTTATGGTAGCAAAATGTAGTCGGCAGAATACTTTTTGGTTATTAAAATGTATTAAGGAATTACATTTTGGGAACATAATCGTTTGTTAAAGCATGGCACTGATAGAGCCATGGAGAATTTTACATGTTGTATAAATGATACTATTAGATTTTTCTAGACTTCTATGTAGACTATTAGTATACTATGAATTATAGGTGGACAGATAACAGAACGGAAACAAAAAAATCAATGTCCGTAACATCGTGAGGTAGGGATATTTATGAATAAAACAAGCATTGTAATATTAAGCTATAATACATATAATTTAACAAAATCCTGCATAGAGAGTATCCGTAAATTTACTTCTGCAGGCAGCTATGAGATTATTGTGATAGATAATGCCTCTCAGGATGCTTCTGTGGCATGGCTGAAAAGGCAGAAGGATATAAAGCTGGTTTGCAATAAGGAAAATAAAGGTTTTCCAGGTGGCTGTAATCAAGGCATGGAGCTAGCGGAAGATGGCAATGATATTTTGCTTCTGAACAGTGATACCATTGTTACTCCTAGGTGGCTGGAGAATATGCAGATAGCCTTATACAGCGAACCAAAGGTGGGAGCTGTTAGCTGTATAACTAATAGTTGCTCCAATTGGCAACAGGTGGAAGTAAGCTATCAAAATTATGACGAAATGATTGCTTTTGCAGAGAAAATTAATCATTCTAATCCAGCCTTGTGGGAGATACGGCCAAGATTGGTAGGTTTTTGCTATCTTATCAAGAACGAAGCTTATCAGATAGCAGGCTTCTTGGATGAAAGATATGCACCAGGAAATTACGAGGATGATGATTATTCCCTAAAGCTGATAATGGCTGGATATAAGCTCCTAGTGTGTGGAGATACCTTTATTCATCATTATGGCAGTGCTTCCTTTGGCAAGCATACAACTCCAGAGGAGCAGGCAGAAAAAGCACGCAAATACGCAGCCTTGCTACAACGCAATCAAGGATTGTTTGTAGAGAAATGGCAGGTAACGTCAGATTATGGCGCCGCTCACAATGTTATTTTTGATGTAAGCATACCAAAGGAGGAAGCTGCTAGAATTTTTGTAGTTGGTTGTAATATGGGGATGGATATTTGCTATCTGCAAAATAAGTATCCTTATGCACACATATCAGGAGCCACAGAAAACTGGGCAGAGGCTGCTTTGGCAGGTAAATATCTAGATGTTAGCTATTGTCCTAATCTGGAACAGGATATCTTCACCCTGTTGATGGGAAAATATGATTATATTCTGTTAGCAGAAAAAGATAGACAGTACTTAGATTTCGATAAATACATATCGAAATTGATGAATTATTTGACGCCAGATGGCAGCATTAATATTAGTGAATAGCATGACAAAATAACGGAATAGTTCATTTGTATGAAGGAATTGGTGATAAATATGTATGCAGAATTGGAGATAAAACAATTTGGACCTATAAAAGAATGCAATTTATCGATTAAACAAGTTACAGTTTTTACAGGAGAGCAGGCAGCGGGAAAAAGCACGATTGCGAAACTAGTATACTTCTTTTTATCTCTAAGGGATGTATTATGGCATGGACAAATTAATAATTATGATGGTGTAGAAAAACGTAGTAGATGGTATCAAAATATAGATTTAGATATTGAAAAATATTTTTTTAGAATTTTTGGTGAATGTGATTTGAAGCCGGATTTATATATAAAGTATTATTATGGCTCTGGTGAATATATTGAAATTGAGCAAAAATCTAAATATGAAATAATAGTAAGTTTATCTCCTGGGATTGAGCATTATTTATCTAAATGGTCAGAGGAAAATGACAATGTTTTTGATAATAGTGATAAGTGGAAAGAGAATTTAGATAATCTTTTAGATAATAGCGAATATATGTATATACCAGCAGGCCGTAGTGCTAGTTCAGTATTTGGCAAAATATTATCAAATTTTTTGTTGACCATGGATAAAACACAACAGGATTTGATTGATTTTTGCAATATGAAGTATTTTGCAACTATATTCAAATTGGCACCTTCCTATGAACAGGGGATAGATAATTTTTACTTACGCAGGTGGAATGAATTTTCAGATAAAGAAAAAGATATTCTTCATAAAGCAATGTCGTTGTCTGAAAAAATATTGCGTGGAAGTTATCTAAATTGGCATGGTACAGAAAAAATTATTTTATCTGAATCAGGTGAAATGGTAGATTTGGTAAATGCTTCATCAGGTCAACAGGAAGCTGTATGGATTATTAATTTATTAATACACTATATTATGTCGCCAAATCCAGCAGTCATTATCCTAGAAGAACCAGAGTCACATTTATATCCAGATGCGCAGCAATTAATAACAAAACTTATTTCCTTGGCTAGCCAGGACAATCAGATTGTGCTGACTACGCACAGCCCTTATGTTTTGGGAGAATTAAATAATATGCTATATGCAGCTAGAATAGGGAATATGGTAGGAAAGGAAAAAATTAATAATATTATACCTGAGTGCTACTGGTTGAGATTTAATCTTTTAAAGGCATATTATATACATAATGGTGGGGCAAGCGAATGTGTTGACGATGAAATAGAACTCATAGAAAATGAAGTTATAGATGGAGCTTCGGAAGCTATAAGGAAAGAGTTTGATGATATTCTGGCAATAAAAATGGAGAATCTGAAAGATGATGCTAACTGACGAAAAATCATTATGCAAGAGAAATCAGAAAATAATAGTATCAAGAGACAAAGGAAATAAAAGAGAGCATAGAACTATTAATAGAGACGGAATATATAAGGTTAGGCAATATAAATTAGATGGAGATATCTTTCATAATGTAAAATGTTGTGATTACTTGATACTGAATGATACTGAGGGAAAGGAAAAGGCTATTTATATTGAATTAAAAGGTGGAAATGTAGATGAAGCAATTCCGCAGCTAAGAAATGCTAGAAAGCTTACGGAAAGTGAGTTGACCGTGGCTAGGAAAAACGTAATGTATAGGATAATTTGTAGCAGAACGCCTACTCATAAGATTAACTCTAGTAAAATGTTGAAATTTAAAGAAGAAGTGGGGAATAGACTAGTCGTTACAGAAAATCGTTATGAAGAAATTTTGTAATGATATGTGCAGATATTTTTGCTTTAATAAATAGTATAAAATTTTCGATATAAGGTATGAGGGTATTCTAAGTAGATTAGTCTGCACCTGCTAGCAACAGGTAGGATATCACAAATGCAATGGTAGGGTGGTGTTGTCCCATGCCTATTTTTATGGTGGGATTATCCGCAAAAATGAATAAAAATTTAAGCCTAGGAGCAAAGCTCGTAGGCTTATTTTCGTAGGGAAAATTATAGGAGCTATTCTTACCATACAGTTTTCTAAAATATAGCAATATAATGGCAACGGGAGTACATACATATGCAAAAAGAGGAAATAGTAATTGTAGTTCCAATATATAAAAAGCAATTATCAGATTTAGAAAAAATATCTCTCACACAGCTGCAACGCGTTTTGGGAGATTATCCTAGGGTATTCCAAGCACCAGAGTCATTGGAGTTTGACTATGGCTGCTTGGGTGAAGGTTTTTCGGTAGAGCGATTTCCAGATGAATATTTTACAGGTGTATACTCCTATAGTCATTTAATGCTGGAGGCAGATTTTTATAGGCGTTTTGATAAATATAAATATATGCTTATTTATCAGCTGGATGCATTTGTATTTTCGGATAAACTATTAGAATTTTGTGAAATGGGTTATGACTATATAGGTGCTCCTGTTTATCCTTTGACGCCGCATTGGCATGCCATAGGAACCTGTGTAGGTAACGGTGGTTTTTCCCTGCGAAAAATTGATAGTGCAATACAGATGCTTGAGTATAGCCGTAGTTGGTTACAGACAGATCCATTTAAGGATGTATTGGTGGACTGGGAGGATTTATTCTGGGCATATTGTGGGATGAAGAAAAATCTATCCTTCAAAATTCCACCTAAAAGCATTGCTCTGAAATTTTCTGTTCAGGATAATGTATCTCATGCTTATGAAAAAATGCCTGCGGAAATGCCTTTTGGCTGTCATGGTTGGTATAAGGATAATTTTGATTTTTGGAAACAAAGGATACAGGCATGTGGTTATGATTTGAGCCAATATAAATCTACTTCTAATGGACATAGTATGCGTAGTATGTTTACTAGGCAGTTATGGAGGCTTCGCAAATATATAAATATACCAATTTTATATTATTATTTGCGCAATAATCGTCATGAAAAGGCTTTACATTTGATGTTGACTTGGTTAGAAAAATACGATGCCAAATCATTAGTATGGCGAAATACTGCCGAATTTTTTATTTGTATCTGGCGTATATGCAGAGCAGGCTGGATGGAAGAGAAAAAATTTATATATTTGCTGATGGAAAAAACAGTCAAGGAAATTTTGTGTCGAGTAATTAATACTGGTGTATATGGAGTTTGGAAAATACAAATGCTTATGGTACTGTGTAAGCATTTTGATTCGATTGACAGAGATGCAAGATATGGATTGCAAAATTGTTTAGAGAATATAGTAAATAGTAGATGGCAGGAATTTATTATAGATGATGATATTAGCTATTATTTATACAATATTGAAAATGACATTTTGCCTGATAAAAATTTGCAAATGTTGTTATCGGTATATTACGATGGAAAAATAAATGAGCAGGGGTTATCAGAGTATATTAATTATAAAACAAAGGATTCAAAAAAAGTGATGGATATGTTGAGTAAATTGGTGTGAGTTTGTATTAGGGGGATATATTTTGTTTATAGATGTAAGTCAGCAGTCATATACTAATAGTGTACGAAAAATTAATTTGGATGGAACAAAAAGAAATACTATTATGACCTTTGGACCTGGTTCATATTTAGCAGGAGCGAGCTTTGATTTTGAATTGGAAAGCTATGCTCATGTGCTAGTGGGAAATTATTGTTCATTGGCACATAGACTTGTTTTTGAAATAGGTGCTAACCATAATTACAGAAGTGTTTCTACCTATCCCTTTTTTGTAAAAACGAGTCCGAGAATAAGTCCAGTATTAAGAGAGCCTAATAGTTATAATAAATATCAGATTATTATAGGTAATGATGTTTGGATAGGCTGCGATGTTACTATTATGAGCGGTGTTAAAATTGGCAATGGAGCTGTTATAGGTGCTGGCACAGTAGTTGCCAAGGATGTACCACCATATGCAATTGTGGTGGGAAATCCAGGAAGAGTAATAAAATACAGATTTGAGGAAGAAATCATAGAAAAGCTGCAGAAAATAAAATGGTGGTATTGGGATGAAGAAAAGATATTGCAAGAATCTTCACTTATGGAGAATCCCAAGGCCTTCATAGCTAAGCACTTACCTAAGGGTGATAATAATACTAAGGCAAGCGATTTTGATGAGGATATTATCAAATTAGCTAATGAAGGATATATTGTATACAATTACATTATGGATTTTGAGTCAGAGGGGCAGCTTTGGCCAAGAGTGATTGAGCAATTTGCTAATAAATTTACTCCACAGGATAAGGTTTTACTGATAATTGGAATAGAAACAAATGGTGTTGCTAATATAACTAGATTAGCAGAATATGTGGAGGCACTGAATAAAGAAATGCCGCTAATATTGGCATATGATGTAAAATATAAAGTAGAATCTCTTAAGTATGCTAATTATTTTATAACTAATAGAGAAGCTGCGTCCACTATCTGCGTAGATTATTCAGATGATTTTGGCGTGGAGGTATTGTCAGGATTTGCGGATAATATCTATAAATAAAAATACTATTTATAGATATGCCAGCAGATGTAACTAGCAATGTTCAATCTAAATTCGAGCAATTGGTTAACAGTTATCAGCAAGGCCAGCTGGATTTGAACCAATCAACTGAAGAGTATACTAGCAAATGTATAATACCTTTGATGGATTATATAATCACCACCAAGGAAGCAGCTTCGTCTTTTATTGCAGATATAGCAGCTAGCGCAAAGGTTAAAATTTTGTATGGCATGGATGAATTTTAGGAGTGTATTAAACAGATGAATTTACTTTTTATTGGAAACAGCATTACAAAACATGGTAAATGTTCTTATTGGCCTGGAGAATGGGGCATGGCAGCTAGTTCCCCAGAGAATGATTATGTTCATTTATTGGTTAATAAATTACGTAAAAGTGGGCAACATGTAGAATATGCGGATATTAATTTCTTTAAATGGGAAATAATGGATCACGATAGAGATGAGGTATTGCCTTTACTAGATGATTTGCTAGATAAATCTTATGATTACATTATAGTGCAGTTGGGCGAGAATATATCCTCTGTGGCTAATTTGGAGGGAGATTTTCGTTCTCTTTTGATATATTTACAGAAATCATGTTTGAAGAAAAATATTTTGGTTTGCAGTTCTTTTTTTCAAAAGGATGATGTAGATAATATAAAAAGAAATGTATGTTCTCGGGGGGGCGAACAATATGTATCCTTTGAAGATATTCGTTGTATTGCCCCATATATCGCCGGTGATAATATTGAAATAAAGTTGGATAATAAGATTTTTCATATTAATCATGCTGGAGTTGCTATACATCCAGGTGATAGGGGTATGGAGATATATGCTGAACGTCTATTTAATTGTATTAAAAAGAAAGGTAACATAGATTGTAATATGAAAAATGATATTGATGATATTACAAATAAAAAAATTCTCTTTAAAGAAAAATATGCTGCTTGGATTCAGCAAAATAAGAACGGGATAAAAAAATTGGTATTTTTGCAAAAATATGAAGAAGCTCTGGCGAAGATAACCACATTAGCTAATAGCTTGTACGAAAGCAATCAATATTATGTGGATGATGATTTGGAAAATGCATTGCTTAATATTCAGAAGCAGTTACAAAAAAAATATGATTTTGAAGAAATAGAAGATTTAAATACCAAAACAGTTTTATTTTATGATGGATTTGGTTTGGATAGCAGGGGCTTAGCTTATGTATATCTAAAGGCTTTAGTGAATTTGGGCTACAATGTAATATATATGACTATACCAAATGCACAAGGCAATATTCCAAGAATTACTAAGATGATTGAACATGCAGGTGGGGAAATAGTATTTTGCCAGACTGATAGTTATATATTGTGGTATCAATATATATACAAGGTATCTTCTATTGTTAAGCCAGCAAAGGCTTTTTTCTATACAACACCATATGATGTATCTGCTGTTATGGCTTTTAACCAACTTGCTGGTCGGGTGGAAAGATATCAGATAAATTTAACAGACCATGCTTTTTGGTTAGGTGTCAATGCTTTTGATTATTGTTTGGAATTTAGAGATTATGGTGCAACTTTGTCACATCTATATAGAAATATCAATCTAAATAAGTTATTGGTACAGCCATATTATCCAGATTTTAATAGCAATGAAGAATTTCAAGGATTTCCCTTTAGAAAAAAACAAGGTGATTTTGTTGTTTTTTCAGGCGGATTTTTGTATAAAACGATAGACGAAAATCTTACATACTATAAGATTTTGGAGTATCTTTTGTTGAAATATCCTCGAATTAAATTTTGGTATGCAGGTTATGGTTCGCAGGATGAGTGTAAACCTATAAATGAACTTATATTGAGGTATCCTGGACGAGTTGTGCATACACCTGAAAGAAGGGATTTATTTCAGGTAATGCAAAATATTGATATGTATATTAATACATACCCACTAGGAGGGGGATTAATGACACAATATAGTGCGATAGCTGGAAAGGCACCTCTGACATTTTCGACTAAGGGTTTTTGTGCAGTAGAAACTTTGTTAGACTACGAAAAACTAAAACTGTCCACTACAGATATCGATGAATTTGTAAATATGATAGATGGTTATATAAATAAGAACAAGTATAGTAGTGATGCGTATAATGAAAAGTTGAAAGCTTCTGTTGTTACAGAAAAACAATTTGGGGATAATTTAAATGGAATTATTACAAGTAAAATATCAAATTATCAATTCAAGGAAATACAACTCATAGAACGCTTAGAAGTTGAACAAAATGTTGCTTGGAATAGATTTTATGAGAAATACAAATAAGAGTTACTGAATTTTATTAGCAAACAGGAGATTGCTTATGAATATAGATTTAGCCGTATTAGACAGGCAATATCAGTTATATGATCAGGAATATGAAAATGCAGCACTTCGCGTATTGCGCTCTGGTTGGTATGTATTGGGACCAGAAGTTGAGGCTTTTGAAAATGAGTTTGCAGCATATGTTGGATGTAAATATTGCGTAGGCGTAAATTCAGGATTAGATGCCTTGACACTTTCTATTCATGCTTTAGGTATAGGCGCTGGCGACGAGGTGCTGGTTCCTGCCAATACGTATATAGCTACAGTTTTGGCGATTACTAAAAATGGTGCAAAACCAGTATTCGTAGAACCAGATGTATACTATGGAATTGATGCAGACAGGATAGAGGCTGCTATTACTAAAAAAACTAAAGCCATAATGCCGGTTCATCTTTATGGACAGGCCTGTGATATGGATAAAATTATGAATATTGCAGATAAATATAATTTAAGAGTTGTGGAAGACTGTGCACAATCTCATGGGGCAAAGTACAAAGGAACAATGACAGGTTCATTTGGTAATGCAGGTTGTTTCAGTTTTTATCCAACAAAAAATCTGGGTGCTTTTGGTGATGCAGGAGCTGTAGTGACAGATGATGAGGGATTGTATAAAAAGCTAAAAATGCTTCGCAATTATGGCAGCAAGAAAAAATACCACAATCAGATAGAAGGAGTAAACTCTCGACTTGATGAAATGCAGGCTGCGTTGCTACGTGTGAAGTTATCTCATCTAGACGAGTTAAATGCTGAACGTGTTGCTATAGCTAACCGTTATACAACAGAAATAAAAAATCCAGCTATACAACTACCTTTTGTGCGTGTGATAGAAAACAATCATGTTTATCATCAGTATGTAATTAGAACAAAAAAACGTGATGAGTTTCAAAAATACCTTGCAGATAATGGTATCAAGACTGTTATTCATTATCCTATACCACCACATTTGGCAGAATGTTATCAGCATTTAGGATATGGTAAAGGGAATTTTCCTATAGCAGAGAAATACGCATATGAGGTTTTGAGTCTGCCTATGTTTAATGGTATGACTGAGCCGGAAATAAATTATGTCATTAAATGTTGCAATTTATTTCGAGTAGATTGAGATGTGTGTTAACATAGATGAGGTATGTATGTATAAGATATTGTATATTGGTAGGCCAATTGAATCTGTAGTACAAGTTTTAAAGGAATCTGCATCATTAGATTTGTTGGGCTATATTTTAGATAAAAATCTCCCAGAAGATAAAATTAATAATGATAAGAAAATTTTTCGGTCATATGATTTGCATGAATATAATTTTTCGGATATTGATATTGTAAAGCCAGACTTGGTATTAGTGCCAAATTATAGTAGACTGATTAAATCATCTCTTATAAATAGGTATCCATTCATTAATATACATGGAGGCATTTTGCCTAAATGGCGAGGTTTTAGCTCAAATCTGTGGGCATTGTTAAATGGTGAGAAGAAGGTGGGATATACAGTCCATCGAATTCGTTCTGGAATGGATAATGGCGAAATATACAGGATAATTGATGTAGATGTACAAGATGATGTTAAATTTATAGACCTTAGAAAAAATATTATAGATAAGCTTTGCAATCAATTGGAAAATATTTTGATAGGGATTATTGATGGAAGTTTGCAGCCGGTTGAGCAAAAAGAGAATGATATTGTTTATAATTGTAAATTAAATCCTGATGATGGTATAGTTTGGGATTGGGATAAGCCAAGTAGATATTTTATAGGTTTATGGCAGATATTTTCATATCCTCCTCGTATAATAAGTTTTGTAAGCAAGATATCCGCCTTGTCTACAAAGCTTA
>OLFV01000415.1_pt1 | contig 51207 bp, 50 predicted proteins | sample 1605551 | NCBI WGS metagenome assembly OLFV01 (sample SAMEA3888922, study PRJEB22519) | human gut metagenome | biome: human gut; feature: human-associated habitat; material: faeces | place: Denmark | collected 2011 | reverse complement strand
CCTCTCCCGCCATAATTGACGGCAGCGACAGAACCGAAGCACTGCTTCCAATCGGGTGCAAAGTTACTGCAAAAATTCGACTAACAGAAACTTATAACACTTTAATTTCAAATTCGTCACTTCACATGCCACAATACACCCGTACGGAATGAACCCTGAAATCCCCATAAAACAACAAAAATGAGGATGCAGCAATACGCTTCGCCGCATCCCCATACCCTAAAAAAGAATCTTTTTACATAACTAAAACTAACGCAACCAATGCGTCCTTAGAAAACCACTAATAACTTACCATAAGAAAAACTAAACAAAAAATCATTCCTTATTCGTCCATAATCCGTGCAAGTTGCAATATTCGCGAGCAAAAACCTCATCGATGCCACACTTCGAAGCAAACTTGCCAAACGCCGTTTCCTTATCAAAGAGGAATACGGCTTCGGGTTGGTCACCAGGGTGAAGTTCGCGGCGCATAACGCACATAGGGGTAAGCAACTCTATCCACTGGATATAATGCTCTTCTGTCATAGGGTGCGTTACGGAGCCTACCGTTACACGGAATCCTCCATCAACCGCTTCCACAACAGGCACATGCTTCTCATGAGCGCCGTCGGTGGTATTGCCATGCAGCAGAAGCATCGGCTTGCCACAACACGAAAGAACGGCACCTTCATGCAAGACTTCCACTATATTGCCACATAAAGAGCAACGGTATATTTCTCTAATCTTTGTCATATTTCAATTCCTCCATTATTAATTTAGCGTCCAAATCAGGCTTCCAAGACACTCCTCCACTGTCGTATGACACAAAGGGCGAATATGAACAGTTGCAAATGAGATCTCCAGCGACAAAATCTTATATGATTTTCCCATCAACAAACATAGCATCTGCGATGGTTAAAAGCATCATATAAGACATGGAAGAGAACCTTTCCATACATTTTTTCTCCTTGTCATATTCTTCTCTTCGTATTTAGTTTGTGTTTGGGGCTATATGCCTTACAAGCAAAGCAAACATTACTTCTGAATGCTTCGCTTACAAAATTAGCCCATTAATATGATATAAAACAGCAACAATTGTTACCTACATACAAACAAAATACGTTAAAAGAAGTATAATAACCAAAATCAAAAAACCTGCATTATCAGGTAAAATCAATCGTCCTTAAATGCAAGTTTATCCAGTTTTTCGCGTAATATCGGAGCCAGAGACCTTCGGATTGAGAGTTTGAACTCACACAGATTGTCATATTTCTGGCTTATTATATTGGGCGACATCTCCTTAATTACCTTCATCACATCATTCATCATGATGTAGGGAAAGCTGAAATCAACCTCCTCCTCACAATACTTTGACACAATTTCGGCATTTTCTATTGCTTCAGCCGCAGCTGTACGGTAAGCCACAATAAGTCCGCTTGTACCCAAATTCACGCCTCCGTAATAACGCACGACAATAATAAGAATATCGGTCAGCTCGTTCTTCGTTATCTGACCAAGAATCGGTTTCCCTGCGGTACTGCTCGGTTCGCCGTCGTCATTAGCACGAAACAGTTCACGATCAGCACCAAGTACATAAGCATAGCAGACGTGTCGGGCGTCATAATACTTTTTCCTGTATTGCTGAACAATATCCTTCACTTGCTGTTCGGTAGTCACATGAACAGCAAAAGCGAGAAACTTGCTACGTTTCTCGCTATAAAATCCTTCTGATAATTTATCTGTTATCGTTTTATATTCGTCAGTCAAAATATTCCTTCCTTTATGACAATTTGTGAATAACAAGTCCTGAACGAAGCTTCGGTTCAAACCATGTTGCCTTGGGAGGCATGATGTTTCCACTGTCAGCTATATCCATTATCTGCTTCATAGAAACAGGATAAAGAGCCAAAGCCATGCGCATTTCACCACTATCCACTCTGCGTTTAAGTTCTGCAAGACCTCGCAGACCACCAACGAAATCGATTCTCTTGTCGGAACGCAAATCCTTTATTCCCAACAATTCATCAATTATCAAGCGACTTGAGATATCAACATCAAGTACACCTATCGGGTCGGTGTCGTCGTAAGTACCTTGTTTGGCTGTAAGCGCATACCAAATGCCGTCCAGATACAATGAGAATTCGTGCAATTTGGCTGGCTTGTAGATTTCAGAACCCTTGTTCTCAACAACAAAATTCTTTGTCAAGGCTTCAAGGAACTGCTCAGAAGTCATTCCGTTCAAGTCCTTTACGACTCTGTTGTAGTCAAGAACTGTCAGCTGAGATGCGGGGAAACATACTGCCATAAAGTAGTTGTACTCCTCATCACCACGGTGGTTAGGATTCTGTTTTGCCTTTTCTGCACCCACCAACGCAGCTGCAGCACTACGGTGATGACCGTCAGCGATATACAAAGCAGGCATTTCTGCAAACTGCTTCGTCACAGTATCAATGTCCTTTTCATCACTGATAACCCACAGTTTATGACCAAATCCGTCGATAGGAGCAATAAAGTCATAAGCAGGTTCAGTCGCCACATATCGTGCAATAAGTTCATTCAGAACATCATTATCAGGATAAGCGAAGAAGACCGGTTCGATGTTTGCATCGCAAACTCTCACATGCTTCATTCTATCCTCTTCCTTGTCTCTTCGTGTAAGCTCATGCTTTTTGATTACACCATTAAGGTAGTCCTCAACAAACGCACCGACAACCAAGCCGTATTGAGTCTTGCCATTCATCGTTTGCGCATAAATGTAATAGCAGTCCTGAGCATCCTGAGTCAGCCAACCCTTCTCCTGGAACATCTTGAAGTTTTCTGCTGCCTTGTCATACACTCTCGGATCATACTCACTTGTACCTTCCTCAAAATCAATTTCAGGCTTTATTATGTGGTACAAACTCATTTCATTTCCTGCAGCCTCAGCTCTTGCTTCTTCGCTGTCAAGCACATCGTATGGACGTGATTCTACTTTCTCAACGAGATTTTTAGGTGGGCGAATACCCTTAAATGGTTTTATTGTTGCCATAATTAAAGAGTCGTTTTTTTTTAGAATTACAAAAGCACAAGAGTCAGAAAAGGACTATGCTGGTTTCTGTTAAAGTTCTGTTCTGACTCTTCTGCTATTATTGTTATATCTCTATTGTTTGCCAATCTGCCGACATTAATTCACACGGAACTTGGTGCAGCCATCAGCAAAGAAGGCATTTATCTGCTTTGCTGCAGCGATACCGGCGTTAGTATTTGCCTCAGCTGTCTGTGCTCCCATCTTCTTAGGAGTAGAGAAGTATCTTCCTTCAAATGCTGCAAACTCAGCATCAGCATCCGGCTTGATGTCTGTAACGAACTTCAAATCCGTACGTTCAGCCATCAGTTTTATCAATTCCGGCTCATTGATGACTTCCTTTCTTGCCGTATTAATGAGAATGCCATTCTTCTTCATCTTTCCTACCAGTGCATAGTTGATGCTCTGACGGGTTTCCGGTGTTGCAGGAATATGCAATGAAACGATGTCACACTGCTCAAACAACGCATCCTGATTATCAACGGCATGAACACCAGTAGATTCAATAACATCCTTCGGGCAGAAAGCATCGTAAGCATAAACTTCCATACCAAAGCCCTTGGCAATGCGCGCTACGTTGCGACCTACGTTTCCGTATGCAAGAATACCCAACTTCTTGCCGAGCAACTCTGTACCAGACTTGCCGTTATAGAAGTTTCTTACAGCATAGACAAGAAGTCCGAACACCAACTCAGCCACAGCATTTGAGTTCTGACCAGGTGTGTTTTCAACAACGACATTCTTCTCCTTTGCGTATGCAATATCCACATTGTCATATCCAGCGCCTGCCCTTACGACAATTTTCAAATTCTTTGCTACATCAAGAAGAGCCGGAGTAACCTTGTCGGAACGTACTATCAATGCGTCTGCATCGGCAATAGCATCCAGCAACTGCTGCTCGCTGTATTTCTCAAGGACAACAAGTGCGTGTCCAGCATTCTCTATTTCCTGCTTGATTCCATTCACTGCTTCAGCGGCGAATGGCTTTTCTGTTGCAACCAGAACTTTCATAATCAATATGTCTTAATGATAAAACGATTAATGATTTGCCTCAAAATCCTTCATGCACTTAACAAAGGCATTCACGCCTTCTACTGTCTGTGCATTGTAACAGCTGGCACGGAATCCGCCTACTGAACGATGGCCCTTGATTCCAACCATACCCTGTGAAACCGCATAGTCGAAGAAAGGCTTCTCCAGCTCCTTGTACTCGTCGTTCATAACGAAGCAGATATTCATGAGAGAACGGTCTTCAACATTAACTGTTCCACGGAAGAGCTTATTACGATCAATTTCTGAATACAGTATATCTGCACGCTCAATTGCACGGCGGTTCATTTCCTCGAGACCACCATTAGCCTTGATCCAACGCAGAGTCTCAAGAGCACAGTAGATAGGAACGACCGGAGGAGTATTGAACATAGAGCCCTTCTCTATATGGGTACGATAGTCGAGCATTGTCGGAATCTGTCTCGGAGCCTTGCCAAGAGAATCGTCCTTAACAATAATCAATGTAACACCTGCCATTGCAAGATTCTTCTGTGCACCAGCATATATACAGTCGTACTTGGAAACATCAACCGGTCTGCTGAATATATCTGACGACATATCGCCGATAAGACGCACAGGAACATCCAAATCCTTGCGCAGTTCGGTTCCGTATATAGTGTTGTTCGTTGTTATGTGCAAGTAGTCAAGGTCTGTGGGGCACTCCCAACCCTTAGGAATATAGTTGAAGTTTGCCTCCGCAGAAGAAGCCACTTCCACAGCTTCACCAAACAATTTGGCTTCTTTCAAAGCCTTCTTTGCCCATGTACCAGTATTCAGATAACCTGCCTTCTTTATAAGGAAGTTGTAAGGTACCATGCAGAATTCCAAAGAAGCACCGCCTCCGAGGAACAAAACAGAATAACCTTCCGGAATATCCAAAAGTTCCTTGATGAGCGCAACGGCTTCATCCAACACTGGCTGGAAATCCTTTGCTCTATGGCTTATCTCTGCCAACGAGAGACCAGAACCATTGAAATCCAAAATTTGCTTTGCAGTATTCTCAATTACTTCGCGCGGAAGAATGGACGGACCTGCGTTAAAATTATACTTTTTCATCTGCATGTTTTTTATTAAGTTATTTATTATAGATTTTCGTTGCTAAATTACATTTTTATTTTGAAACCTCCAAATAAAATCATAAATAAATGTCGATACGCCCGAATTAATAAAAAAAAAGAGCAAATTAAGGCATATATCAGCGTTTGAAAGAAGATTTAATGTACAAAAGTCAAATTACGATTTGAAAGTCACTCTGCCGATATCTGCTTGTTTTTCATGTTTTTCTCTAAAACAACACACTATCTTCCGCCACAAAAGCATCCTAACTTACAAATCATAACCAAAAACGGGAAAATGCCGTTTTCTGTTTGCTGAAAACGGCATTTTGCAAATATATCCAAGCAAAGACAATTGATGTTTTCCGCAAAGCGAAAACCAAATCATCTGATACGCTTCTTCAATTTAAGTTTAGGAATCTTCAAAGAATCGCCGGCAGAAACTTTCTTGCATGAATTAAGAACCTCCACATAGCACTCCATACCCGGTCCCAGATAAGCTTTGCTGATTGATTCCAGAGTCTGTCCTTTCATAACAGCAACCGTCCTATCCACACCTATTATAATATATGCGCCTGTTCGCAAGCGTGGGTCGGACTCATAATCAACTGAAATCGCTTCTTCTTTTTCCACGGCAGGAACAGCCTGTGCCTGTACGCTGTCGCCTTTCACGTTCCTGTCAGCATTAGCAAGAGCCGCACCAACATCTATTATATTGGCAGAATCCCTACGGGCAAGGTTTTCATTAGCTTTTTTGTTTGCCTCAACCACCTGCTTAAGGTCTTTTTCAAGAACAGCTATCCGTTGGTTACGCAACTGCAACTGATCGTACAAGTAATAGAAACCGAAACAGACACAACACAAAACCACAGCCGCAAGAGCCGACAGACAGCAGAATTTCATACATCTGATGTGCAAAAATCCACCTGGCGTTTCGTCTTCATCCTGGTCTTCCGCAGGCACTGGTGTGTCCTCAACCACAGGAGGCACCACATTGTCAGCCTCATCATCTTCATCAGAACCGTCTGTATCCTCCACCTTACAATCAACCGATTCCGTTTCAGACGGAAGTTCAGAAACATTATCTTCTGCACCAGAAACCACAGACTCGTCGGGAATACGAGTCTCATCCTCTTGGGAATGCTGTTTCTGAACCTCTTCTGCTCCAGTTTCATTTATCCCGATTTCATCTGCCTCCTGACGCTCTTCATCCGCCATATCATCAGCATCCTTACCGTCAATCTCCGAAAAATCGACACCGTCATTCAAGGGCACCGTTTCAAACTGTGCAAAAGGACGGTTCACCCTATCGCGCATCACGACATCAGGTGTGAACGTTATCTTGTTACGTCCGCTTATGACAATCCTCTCGCCGCTGTTCACATCCACGCTCTCACGCGAACTTACACTTGTCACCTTGAATGTGCCAAGCCCCTTAACCTTGACCGATGTCTGCGAAGAATGCAGTTCATCAGCGATAAGTGCGAACATCTGCGTAATGAAATGTTCGGCATCCTCCTTACCCAATCCGTACTTGTCGATAAGAGTTGCAGACAGTTCCTGTATCTTTACCATTGCAAAAGGGTATTATTTAAGCTTGTCTTTAACAGACTGAGCAGGTTTGAAATTAACGACAATCTTCGGCGGCACGAGCATACGCTGCCCCGTGGAAGGCTTGACAACAATGCGTTCCATTCTGTTCTTCAGTTCAAAGACACCGAAGTCAGGCACCTGCACATCTTCCCCGGCATCAAATTTCGACGCCATAGCTTCCACGACACACCGCACCAGCTTTTGCGTATTCTCTTGTGAATACCCACACCGCTGCGACAATTCACATATATATTCCTTATTGTTCATGCCCAAATGATGCCTTTACGAATGGATTAAACAAACTCACTTCACCACCTCACCGTACAGGTCGAACTCGTCACTGCCCGTAATACGGACATTATAGAAGTTGCCTACACGCAATCTTTTACCCTCTGCACTGACAAGAATCTCCGGATCGACTTCCGGCGAACAGAACTCCGAGCGTCCAATATAGTAGTCGCCCTCCTTCCGGTCGATTATCGTACGGATGACACTTCCAACCTTTTCCGCCTCGATTTCTGCACTTATTTCCTGCTGAACAGCCATAAGGGCATCCAGACGGCGTTGCTTCTCTTCCGGAGTAACATTGTCCTCATAGTGCTGCTCACTGTATGTGCCATCCTCTTCAGAATAAGCGAAGGCACCCATTCGTTCAAAACGCGCCCACTTCACAAACTCCACGAGTTCACGGAAATCCTCCTCCGTTTCTCCCGGAAAGCCCACCATGAGTGTGGTGCGCAAGTGTATTCCCGGCACGCTGTTACGGATTTTCCTTATCAAATCCATCGTTTCCTCCTTCGACACATTGCGATGCATACGCTGAAGCACATTGTCGGAAATATGCTGCAAGGCTATATCAAGATATTTGCAGACATTAGTTTTTTCGCGCATAACATCAAGCAGTTCGAGCGGGAACTGATTGGGATAGGCATAATGAAGCCTTATCCACTCCACTCCCTTTATGTCTGCCATGTCGCTTATAAGGTCGGCAATGTGGCGTCTGCCGTCAATATCCACGCCGTAATAAGTGAGTTCCTGCGCTATAATCTGGAATTCCTTCACTCCGTCAGCCACCATTCCGCGCACCTCATCAAGTATTTCCGCTTTCGGACGGCTCTTGTGCTTTCCAGTAATTATAGGTATTGCGCAGTAAGCACAATGCCTGTCACAGCCCTCGCTAATCTTTATGTAGGCATAATGATGCGGCGTTGTGAGCGACCTTTTCCCGTCGCAGATGGAGACATCGGCCTTTCCCAAATCAACAAGCAACTGCTTGTAGTTGAACTTACCGTAGTATTTATCCACCTGCGGTATTTCCTTTTCAAGCTCGTCCTTGTATCTTTGCGACAGACATCCCATCACAAACAACTTGTTCAGACGCCCTTCTTCCTTGGCCTGTACAAGCTCAAGAATCATATTGATGCTCTCCTGCTTAGCATCGCCTATGAATCCGCATGTGTTCACCACTGCAATCTCACCTTCAAGACGCTTGGCATCATGGCGACATGTATATCCGTTAGCTTCAAACTGGCGCATAAGAATCTCGCTATCAACAAGATTCTTCGAGCATCCCATTGTTATTATATCAATAAGTCCTTTCTTCATCACTTCTTAAATAGGGAATCCACAAACTGCCGCTTGTCAAACAGTTGCAGCGACTCCATCGACTCGCCCAATCCTATATACTTCACCGGCACCTTCAACTGGTCGCTTATGCCAATCACCACGCCACCCTTGGCTGTTCCGTCGAGCTTCGTTATGGCAAGCGATGTTATCTGTGTCACGGCAGAGAACTGTTTGGCCTGCTCAAAGGCATTCTGTCCGGTACTGCCATCAAGCACAAGGAGCACTTCGTCGGGGGCTTCCGGCAAGACTTTCTTCATGACATCCTTTATCTTCTTCAACTCGTTCATAAGCCCCACCTTGTTATGCAGTCGGCCGGCGGTGTCGATTATCACGACATCGGCACCATTCGCCTTTGCCGAAGAGAGCGTGTCAAAAGCCACCGATGCCGGGTCGGAACCCATCTGCTGTTTTATCACCGGCACACCCACACGCTCGCCCCAGATGGAAATCTGCTCCACAGCAGCGGCCCTGAAAGTGTCGGCCGCCCCGAGATAAACCTTTTTTCCCGATTTCTTGAACTGGTAAGCAAGTTTGCCGATAGTCGTCGTCTTGCCGACACCATTCACGCCGACCACAAGAATAACGTACGGCTTATGGTCGGAAGGCAGATCCCAGTTCTCGTTGTCACCGGTATTGTTTTCCGTGAGCAATGCGGCAATTTCGTCGCGCATTATTCCGTTCAGCTCCGAGGTGGACACATATTTGTCGCGTGCCACACGCTCTTCAATACGCTTTATGATTTTGAGCGTTGTTTCCACGCCAATGTCCGAAGTGATAAGAGCCTCTTCAAGATTGTCGAGAACCTCATCGTCCACAGTCGATTTGCCGGTTATGGCGCGTGCAATCTTGTCAAAGACACTGTGCTTTGTCTTCTCAAGACCGTTGTCAAGTATCTCTTTCTTGTTTTTGTTGAAAAATCCAAAAATTCCCATATAATGCATTATTTGAGTGCAAATATAATTAAAATTCCCCAATCGGACAAGTAAAAGCGCACACAAATACCTTGACAACGCCTTTCATCCGCAGCATTTGCGTCAGTTTTTCAGCACGAGAGTCTTGAACCAGTCGCTCAACACGCCTGCTTTCCTGTCCTGCGAATCGGCGACAAGGATGAGACAACGGTTACCGTCAGCGAGTACCGGCCCAAGACACATACCCTCATAATTGGCAATTGAGAAATTGAGAAGCGTAAGCCGTGTGTTCCATTCATACACCAACCTCTTAGACAAAGGTTCTATGCCGGCATCAAAAACAGCGTCACTGCCGATGCGGTTCACATCTTCAAGTTTAACTGCATACAACTTACACATCACACTGGCTCCCAACTTTTTATTGGGAACATGAAACTCACGTTCAAGTACCAGCAGCGTGGAGTCGTTCCATACCGAAAGTTCGCTCACTCCGTGTGCATAATACAATGCTCCGTTTTTCTTTATGGGTGTATCCATGATATACGCGTATTGCGCAACAGGCAACAAAGAATCGTTGAAACACTGCAGCCGCAACATCGGCGCATTCCATAGCGAATCGGCCTGATGTGCATCGCATGCAAGTACGTTCTCCGTGCATGTCCAGATACGTTTCGCGTCCGCATCATACGCAAGCGACTCATACCCGTAATTCGCACTGCCGCCCTCCAAGACCAGCGACCGCCCCGTGAGTTGCCCCTCCAGGTCGTATTCCACAATTTTATTGTCGGCTTCACCCACGACAAGCACCGTCCGCCTGTCGGGAATATAGGCCACACCCTCGGCGTCGCGGTTGGGCAGACCTCCACCAACGAAACCCTCATTGACGACATCCGAAATGCTACCTGTTATGGAATCGACGGAAATATGAAACACATAAAAACCGTCGGTGTCCGACTTGTCGCTGACGACGGCGTAACGGTCGTTGCCAAGACTCGTTATCCCGCTGTAATTCCCGGCAGGAATCATGTCGTCGAACTGCTGTTGGCGGTTTGCCCTAAGCAACGACTGGGCCGCAGAATCATGCACGAACAACATCGCAAACACCGCAAGAATGCAACTTCGTAAAACACCTGTCACACTTTCAACTTTCATACAATAGAAATTTACATGCATTTTTGCAAAATTACGGAAAAATACGTTTTCGCCACTCATTATTTTTAGGTATTTGCACTAAAAGTCAGAAAGCCGAATGCACTATGTCAGGAAATATATGTAATTTTGTGTCTGATTAAATTCAAGTTTCGCATGATTGTGGCACACTTCTGGCAAACCCGCCGACAAGCGACAAGGAGATTTGCTTCTCATTCCATACAAGTCATGGACAACGGAATATGCAAACGCCCCCGTCTGGCGGCCGCCCGTCTGCTTACAGCAAACCTAAAACATGCGAAACTCCAGTTATTAAACGATTGAAAAGATGCATTTATCAGAACTGAATACTGGCGAACGTGGCGTAATTGTAAAGGTCAAGGGACATGGCGGATTCCGCAAGCGCATTGTCGAGATGGGCTTCATCAAGGGAAAAATTGTAGATGTGCTGCAAAATGCGCCATTGCAAGACCCCGTGAAATACAAAATCATGGGTTATGAAGTGTCGCTACGCCGTTCAGAGGCTGAAATGATTGATGTCATTTCCGTAGAAGAAGCGAAAAAGCTACAAGCCGAAACGCCGCCTAACATCAATGGCACCATAACAATCTGCGACGACATTGAAGAAAAAGAACTCACCGACAAGCAGCTGCATGACGCCGCCATGAAGAAGCGACGCACCATAAACGTGGCTCTTGTGGGCAACCCGAATTGCGGAAAGACATCGCTGTTCAATTTCGCATCAGGAGCACACGAGCGTGTAGGCAACTACTCCGGCGTCACCGTGGATGCAAAAATAGGACACGCCACATTCGAAGGTTACGAGTTCAACATCGTCGATTTGCCCGGCACCTACTCGCTGTCGGCCTACTCCCCCGAAGAACTCTATGTGCGGAAACAGATAATAGAGAACACCCCCGATGTCATCATCAACGTGATAGATGCAAGCAATCTGGAACGCAACCTGTACCTGACGACGCAGCTTATCGACATGCACCTACGCATGGTGTGCGCCCTCAACATGTTCGACGAGACAGAGAAGCGCGGCGACAATGTGGACTATGCGAAGCTCGGAACACTGCTTGGCATCCCGATGATTCCTACTACATTCACCACGGGACGCGGTGTGGAACTTCTGTTCCATATCATCATAAACCTATATGAAGGCATCGACTTCATCGACAATAAGGGAAACCTCGACCCGGAAGTGGCAGAAGACATACGCCAATGGCACGAACAGTACCGCAACGTGGAACAGGAAGAACACGAAGAAGACTTCGCCAACGGACTCAAACCGCGCAGAAACGTGTTCCGCCACATACACATCAACCACGGGCCTTACATAGAGGAGGGCATCACCAAGATACAGGCGGAACTGAAAAAGGCGGAAGGACTGAGACACCGCTACTCCACCCGATTCCTCGCAATAAAGCTTCTGGAAAACGACAAGGATGTCGAGAACATGATAAGACAGAAGGCAAGCAATGCCGACAAAGTGCTTGAAGCGAGGGACAAGGCTGTGGCCGATGTAAAGAAGTACACCCACGAAGACAGCGAGACCGCCATCATGGACGCCAAATACGGCTTCATACACGGCGCACTGCAAGAGGCCGGCTATGCCACAGGCACAAAGAAGGACACCTATCAGGTGACACACATCATCGACAGCATCATCACCAACCGCTACATAGGTTTCCCCATCTTCATACTTCTCATCTGGGTCATGTTCGAAGCCACCTTCTCCATAGGGCAATATCCCATGAACTGGATTGAGGCGGGAGTGGAATGGCAGGGCGGCTTCTTCTCGCAGCACCTACCAAGCGGCCCCGTCAAGGACATGCTCATCGACGGTGTGATAGGAGGCGTGGGTTCGGTAATAGTGTTCCTGCCGCAGATTCTCATCCTCTACTTCTTCATTTCATACATGGAGGACAGCGGCTACATGGCAAGAGCAGCCTTCATCATGGACAAACTCATGCACAAGATGGGACTGCACGGCAAGTCGTTCATACCGTTAATCATGGGCTTCGGCTGCAACGTACCCGCCGTAATGGCAACAAGGACGATAGAAAGCCGGCGCAGCAGACTCATCACTATGATGATTCTGCCGATGATGAGCTGTTCAGCACGCTTCCCCATCTATATCATGATTATAGGGACGATGTTCGCACAGCAATACCGTTCAAGCATCATGATGTCGCTTTACATCGTGGGCATCGTCATGGCCATAATTTTCAGCCGTCTGTTCAGCAAACATCTGTTCAAAGGCGAAGACACACCGTTCGTGATGGAACTTCCACCCTACCGCTTCCCGACAGCAAAAGCCATAGGACGGCATACATGGGAGAAGGGAAAACAATACCTGAAAAAGATGGGCGGCATCATTCTCGTTGCAAGTATCATAGTATGGGCATTGGGTTATTTCCCTCACCACGACGGACTCAGCAAGCAGGAACAGCAGGAACAGAGTTTCATCGGACACATAGGCCACGCCATAGAGCCGGTGTTCAAAGCCCAGGGATTCGACTGGAAACTTGATGTCGGACTCGTGTCGGGCATCGGTGCTAAGGAAATCGTGGCATCGACAATAGGCATACTCTACTCCAACGAGGACATTGCCGACAACGGCAACGAGAAATCATACGCCCAGATGCGCTCGCAGATGGAAGCCGACGGCATCACTCCGCTCGCAGCCTACTGCTTCCTGCTCTTCATCCTGCTCTACTTCCCATGCATAGCCACACTCGCCGCCATAAAGGCAGAGACGGGTTCATGGAAATGGACGATTTTCTCGGCTGCTTACACTACATTCCTTGCATGGGCAGTCTCGGCTATCGTCTATCAGGTGGGAAGTTTGATTGTCTGAAAAAGAAGTCTTATTTACACTCAAAACAAGCCTTGTTTGCAATAAAAAGAAGCCCTGTTTGGGAGGCAAACAAGGCTTGTTTTGAAAACGAGAGAAAATGCCTTTGACCCAAAGCGACGGAAGTCAAAGGAAATAAGGGAGTTATGTCATTTTACCTACACATTCAGCGCATACGCCGCTGACCCTTCATCATCACATAAACAACAACGGGGGCACCCACCAACGGGGTGACGACATTCACAGGAATGACAATACCGCCCCAAGGCGATGTGCAGAAATAATTGCACAACAGAGCCACAACCGCACCGACAGCCATTGTCGAAGGCAACAGCACACGGTAGTCGTCGGAGCGCAAAACCATCCGTGCTATATGCGGAACAGCAAGACCTATGAACGATACCGGACCGCAGAAAGCTGTCGTGGCAGCCGTGAGCAGACCTGTAACGACAAGCACACGGTTGCGCAAAGCCACCGTACGCACACCAAGACTCTCGGCATACTGTTCGCCAAGGACAAGTACATTGAGCGGCTTCACCATGAACACGGAAGCCACAAGTCCCGCCACAGCCACCGAACAGAATATGGGCAGACGCGAAACGGAGACATTTCCGAACGAACCCAACCCCCATGCCATAAAGGCACGGATGCCGTCGTCGGACGAAAAGAAATTGAGCAAGGCTATGGCAGAGGAAGCCACATAGCCGAAGATGATGCCAGCAACAAGCAGGGCGGAACTGCTGCGGATGACGGTTGAAAGCATATACATGACGAATGCCATTGCGAAAGCTCCGGCAAAGGCAGCGACAAGTACGGCAACGTAACCCTCAATGCTCAGCGCACCCAGCATGATGCCGCCTCCAAGAAACAGCATCACAAGAGCCACGCCCAATCCCGCACCGCTGCTTATGCCGAGAAGCGAACTGTCGGCAAGCGGATTATGGAAAACCGTCTGAAGCATAAGGCCGCAGACAGCAAGCGCACTGCCACACAGGAGAGCCGTTATCGTCTGTGGCAGACGCAGATGGAGAATAATGAAACGCACACTCTCGTCCACACCGGCATCGCTACCAGTGAGCACGCCGAGTGTCTGACCGAGCGGAACATCAACGGCTCCCGACAGAACATTCAATATGAAAAGGAAAGCCAGACCTACGGCAACGGCTCCCCAAAAGACCATTTTTCTCCTCATAACACATCGGTATCTATACGAAAAAATGCCACTTGCCATAACGGCAAATGGCATTTTTCGTCATTATCATTGACAATAATGCTGCCAAATAGTTCCAATTATATTTTCAAAGTCTTCAGTATCTCGCTCATTTTCTGCACTGTCGTGATGCGTGTCGGGACAAGTGGCAGACGCAAGACATTGTCTATAAAACCCATCTCATGCAGCAACGCTTTCACACCGGCAGGGTTGCCATCGACAAAGAGCAGCTTGTAAAGTTCTGTAAACTTATGGTGAATGTTTCTTGCCGCTTCATATTCACCCTTGAACTCAAGACGAATCATGCGTGAGAACTCCTTGGGCAAGGCATTTCCGATGACGGAAATGACTCCGGCCGCACCACTCGCCACCATTGAGAAAGTGAGGGCGTCGTCGCCGCTTATAACATCAAAGCCGTCAGGCTTGTTCTTTATTATCTCATCCACCTGTTCAAGATTGCCGCTTGCCTCCTTTACTGCCACGATGTTCTCACAGTCGTTTGCAAGGCGTACGGTTGTCTCCGATGTCATATTCACACCCGTTCGGCCAGGAACATTATAAAGGACCACAGGCAGAGGGCTCGCATTGGCTATGGCTTTGAAATGTTGGTAAAGACCTTCCTGAGACGGTTTGTTGTAGTAAGGGCAGACACTAAGAATACCGGAAATGCCGCTCCAGTCGGTAGTCTGGATTTCTTCAATTACAGCTTTCGTGTTGTTGCCTCCGCATCCCATGAGTATCGGAAGCCGACCTTTATTGATTTCTACTACAAGATTCTTTATTTTCACTTTCTCTTCTTTCGACAGGCACGGGGTTTCACCCGTTGTTGCCAATATGCAGAGGAAGTCGGCTCCGTTATCTATCTGATATTCAACAAGGCGCACAAGAGCCTTATAGTCCACTTCCCCGTCAGGAGTGAATGGTGTTATGAGGGCAATGCCCAGTCCTCTTAGTATGTTATATGCCATATTATGAAAATCTAAACGTAATATGCTTTAACGCATTATTTTGTTTTCGCTACAAAGTTAATTATTTTAATTGAAAATTTAAAGGTCATTTTACAAAAAAATTATAATTTGACAATCATTTGCCTACCGGCTTCCCAAATACAGGAACAGCATGCCAAGGAGGACAAGAAGCATGTCGATGAATTTGGCTTTGAGATTCTTCTCATGGAAAACCACTGCGCCACAGAGGAAACTTACGACGACACTTCCGCGACGTACCATGGAGACAATGGAAATCATTGCACCGGGAAGACTCAACGCATAGAAGTAAACAAAGTCGGCAATACTGAGGAAGACACTTATCAGAATGATACTCCAGCGCCATTTGAAAGGTGTGCTGCGGTGTCGTGCCGGCCACCAGAGCAGCATCATCGTAATGCCCATAAGCACGCATTGGTACAGATTGTACCAACTTTGCACCAGCATACGGCTCAACCCCACTCCTCCATTTTCAACAGGTGCCATGAGGTATTTGTCGTACAGTCCGCTTATTGCACCGAGAACTGCCGCCAACACAAGAAAAAACACCCAACGGTTATGCTTGAAATCCACGCCCTCCTTCTTGCCGCTCCGACTGAGAAGGAAGAACGATACTATGGCAAGAAGCACACCTGTCCACTGGCAGAGATTGAGTTGCTCGCCAAAGACAAGCATGGCTCCCACCAATACCATGACGGGACGCGTGGCATTGACAGGACCGACAATGGTAATTGGAAGGTTCTTCATAGCGAAATAGCCGAATGTCCACGACGAAAGGACTATTACGCTTTTCAGAAGTATGTACTTATGGCTCGCCCAACCTGCCGCAGGCACCACGAACTGGGTACCGTCAAGCACACCGGTAAAGGAGGATATAAGGATAAACGGAAGAAACAGAAGAGAACAGATAAGCGTGTTAAGAAACAGGACCGGCAACACGGCATTGCCCGACAACGCCTTTTTCTTGCACACATCATAAAATCCCAGCAACGCCGCTGAGAGGAATGCCAACAATAACCACATAACAAATAATATTTAAACAAAAGCGCACCAATGCTGATGCGCTACATATTCCTAATACTCCACATCCTCAAGAAAGAGGGCATGAGCAGGCATACTTTCGCCTGCCGACGAACGGCTGCCCTGCGAGACTATCCTGTCGAACTCGTCAAGGGTAACTCTGTGCCGTCCAACATCAATAAGGGTGCCGACAACCGCACGCACCATGTTCCGCAGAAAACGGTTTGCGGAAATGCGGAAATGCCAGCTGTCGCAGGAATCCTTCACCCAGACGGCTTCCGTAACATCGCACAATGTGGTCTTGACATCGGTATGGGTCTTGCAGAACGACCCGAAATCGCTGACCTCAAGCAGATGTGCTGCAGCTTCGTTCATGGCTTCAAAGTCAAGTGGATAATGAAGTTCGCACGAATAATTACGAAGGAAAGGGTTCTTACGGGTATGTATATAATAATGGTATGTACGCTTCGTCGCACTGAAACGCGCATGCATATCGGCAGCCACCGGCTCAATGCCAAACACAGAAATGTCGCGAGGCAGAATTCTGTTCAGCCTATAAGCCAACTGCTGACAGTCGGGAACGCCGTCGAACTCGAAATGCGCCACCATTTTCCTTGCGTGCACACCAGCGTCGGTACGCCCTGCACCGACAACAGGCACGGCACAACGCAGCACTTTGGACAAGGCATTCTGCAACTCTTCCTGCACGGAATTGCCATTGGGTTGTATCTGCCAACCGTGATAATTGGTGCCGTCGTAACAAAAGTGTATGAAGAATCTATTCATTTCCAGACTTTTCTTTCATTCGTTTTCCACGATGGAACAACTGGCGATGGAACTTCTCCTCCGCACGGATGACCATATACACTTTTGAAGGAGACAGAATTTTCATGAATTTTCTATGATATTTCTGCTGCAACTCCTTCATTGCGATGTCGTTTTCGTCGTGCTTGGCAATGGCTTCCGCACAGGCTTTGTCGTCAGTCGTATCGATATGGCGGAAGTAGCGGTCCTGGCAGAAATATGCCAACTGCTTCTTACGCATCTCATGATAAACGGGGAAGAAGCAAGCCGCCTCCTTGGGAGTGAGTCGTGCCGCCACTGCTATGAACTGTTCAAGCTCCGCCTCAAATCTGACAGGGTCGAATCCGCCTTTTTTATGCGCATTTACACACACGAAAGCGACGGACATGAACATTATGAATATAAAGAATCTTTTCAAAGTCATCGTGTTTTAATAGTTGGAAACCAATGCGTAAATATCTTCATTGTCAAGCATCGTATAGTCGGCAACGCAGTCTATGGAACTTTCGTTAATGCTTTCGTGCATTGCCGAATGGCTCGCAACGATAGTCGTTTTCGGCGATTCCGTAGCGAAATATGCCGTCGCCCCCACTGCCATCAAACACAGACAGGCAGCTGCAGCAATGGCGGCACGGTAGCGTCGCCACGGTGTTACGACAGATACGGAAGCCACATCTGAAGGCAGTTTTTCAGAGATTCGCCCAGACAGGCTTTCGAAATATCCGGAAGGAACCGTAAAAGACTGCTCCTTTCCGAATCTCTTCTTTATATATAATTCATCAGACTCCATAATTTTGTTGTTTTCTTTATTTGACAATATTTTTTCAAAAAGGTTTAATCCATGGCCTTCAAATATTCCGAAATTTTGCCTACCGCAATATGATAACTTGCTTTCAGGGCACCTTCCGTCGTTCCAAGGATTTTACTTATCTCCGAATATTTCATCTCGTCGTAGTAGCGGAGGTTGAAAACGGCACGTTGGACATCCGGAAGGCGTGCTATCGCTTCCTGCAACAGAGCCTGTGCCCGGTCGCCATCGAAGTAGTCGTCGGCCATTAGACGGTTGCCCACAGACACGCTTTCATCGGCATTCACCGTCTGAAACTTCTTCTGTCGGCGCAGAAAATCAAGCGATTCGTTTATCGCAATGCGGTAGAGCCATGTGGAAACTTTCGATTTATTCTGGAAACTTTCAAAGTTGTTCCATGCCTTTACAAAGACATTCTGCAACACATCGTCGGCATCATCATGATCGAGCACCATACGACGTATTTTCCAATACAGCGTCTCACTGTACTGGCTGACAATCATCGAGAATTCTTTTTTTCTGTCGGTCTTTGCCTTGAACATATTCTAACCCTCGGTTATTGCATGAAACTTTTTATACCATCAAGCACGACACTGTCGTAGCCATATATGTCCGGGAACTCAACAAGCCGTCCGTGAATGTCGGGATATAATGTGTAATAGGCGATGAACACCGGTATTTCAGGTGTCACACTCTGGCTTCTCAGCATCTTCTTACGGTCGGTCGGTACGGCGTTGCCCTCGTTTTCGTGCGGACGGGTGTCATAGTCAGCTGTCATGGAGTACTTCATTCTGTCGATAAGCCTTTCGTTCTTGTCAGCCAACATGAATACCGCCAGTTCGAAAGGTTTCTCCACACGGATGCATCCGTGCGAGACAGCTCTGTTTTTATGCGAAAACGCTCCAGTACTGGAAGTGTCATGCAGATAAATGGAGTAGTCGTTGTCGAAACGGAATATCACACGTCCGAGAGCATTGCCCTTGCCCCGCGCTGAATAACCATGTAGTCGTTGCTGCAAAGCATACTGCCTGTGGCCACGGAGGGATCGACGGTCTTTCCCGTCTTGCGCTCCCTTATGAAATAATTACGGTTGTCGAAATAAGCATTGTCACCTGCATGATGGCATACAGACTTCCTTATTATGCTCTTAGGGATAATCCACTGCGGATTGAAATCCATGCGTTTTATGTGACTGTTGAGCACTGGTGTCTTCGTTTCAAGACTTCCAAGGCATATACGCATATAGAGCACCTGTCCTTCATCGATGGCCTGCAAAGACAGGGACGGGATGTTTACCCACACATATTTTCTGAACTGCTGCGGATATACGTCCTGATTCCAACGACAACGCTCCATGTTGCACAGAATTTTCTGTCTTTCCGACCGCGACTTTGCTGTTCCCAACGCTTCCAGAAGTCTGTAGTACACGAGGTTTGAGGGTTTTGACTCTGCCAGAAAGACCGCCACGCTGTCGTCATTACGCACAGCCTGTAAGGCTCTGCCAACGAAATCCTTGCCGGCAATCTTGAGTTTCACGCCATACAACGAGCGGAAACCCGTATGCACGGATGTTGTGTCCAACGCATCAAGACGGTTGAATACTTCACGCGGATTCATGAATCCGAACCTCTGCCCTATGCCGTATCTGAGAAAGGCTTTCGTAAGATTGTACTCCAGACGAGCCGACACGAGACTCGCATTTTCACCTTGGAAGTCAAGGTTCCGCAATGCTCGTAGGTCATGCCTTATTTGGGTATAGCCGAAACTCTCACGGCTGAATCCCATCACGCCCACCTTTCCGATGCACGCAAGCACACTGTCTGCCTTACCGGAGACACCCGCCTGCGTAACCCACAGAGGTTGTCCACCGTCAAGATAGTAGCGTCTTACGAATACATCAATCGACGAACGGTTCCTATCGGCAAGCACAACGTGTCTTATGTTTTCACCGAACGATTCTGCGTCTATGGTATAGTCGGATTCCACGAGGTTGGCAAAGGAATCCAAAGAAACAGAGATGTTCTTCTGCTTCTCTTTACACGAAACAAAAGAACATCCCAGTATTATAAAAAACAATATTTGCTTTATGTGAGCCAATGTTACTTGCTTATGACAATTTTGCGCACCACCTTACCCACTTGCACTATATAGCAGCCTTTCGGAAGGTTGAAATCGTAGCGTTTGTCATTGCCGTCAACCTTCACCTTCACTATACAGTCGCCTGTGATTTTATAGACAGTCATTGTCATTCCGTTGCCACCAGTGACATGGATAGCCGATTCCACAACCGAAATTGTCACTGTCTGAAGTTCGGTGTCTATCATCTCTATCTCTGGTCTTGCGCTGACAGAAACAGCGGCAGAACCTAACATCAACACCGAAAACAACATAGAAAGTATAAATTTTGCCATAATTCAAGTTTTTATATACGCAAAAATACAATTTTTCGCCGACATAGCACCATTTTCATCCTTATACCGGCACAATATTAACATGAATTAACTACACATCTATCACCATACCCTCATTGCTCAAACGGGAATTCGAAAAAACACTAAGTGCTTCGTCCAAAATCAAATTCTCGTCCTCGCACTTTGCGCTATAGTGTCCGAGCAGCAACTGCCCCACTCCTGCATCCTTTGCCACCTGTGCCGCCTGTGCCGCCGTACTATGGAAATACATGTTGGCACGCTCTATGTCATCAGAGAGATAGGTGGACTCATGGTAAAGCGTGGAAACCCCTTCAAGCATACGGTGCAGGTCGGGAATGTACTTCGTGTCACTGCAATAGGCATAGCTGCGGGGCGGGTCGGCAGGGCGCACAAGACGGCTGTTGGGTATGGTGCGTCCTTCTTCATCCACCCAGTCGGCTCCGTTCTTTATATTATTTATCTGCGACAATGGGATTTTATAGAAGTCAATCATGTCGCGGCGGATATGCGGAAGCGTTGGCTTCTCACGGAAAAGGAAGCCCGAACAAGGCAGACGATGCTTAAGCGGAATGCTTTCCACCGTCAAGCTCCGGTCTTCATATATCACTTGATGCTTTGTTGTATCTACGGGATGGAATACCACTTCATAATCCATTGACGCACAGAACGTACCGATAAGGTTTTCAAGTATCGGTTGAAGTTCTGCCGGACCATAGACAGCAAGCGGAGCGGTGCGTCCAAGGAGGTTGAATGTGGAAATCATTCCTATCAGTCCGAAGCAATGATCGCCATGAATGTGAGAGATAAAAACGGTGTTGAGCCTGGTGAAACGTATTTTAGAACGTCTCAACTGCACCTGCGTACCTTCTCCACAGTCCACCATAAACTGCTTCTCCCGCACCTCCACCACCTGCGAAGAGGCATTGTGGCGCATCGTGGGCAGGGCACAACCGCACCCAAGGATATGCACTCTGAAAGGCTCCATATCTTGACTATAAGTTTCTTTTATACACGAATATTCCTCTGTTGTTCTCCAGATAGAGCGAGTCGGCACCCAATCCTGCCACATCAAACGTATCCTTGTTCAGGACAAGCCGTCCGTTGAAGATTTTCCAGTAGGTCCACGGCGTGGACTCGGCCTTTACCGCCGACTTGACGGTTCCGCCCTCCTCTATCTCAAAGTCCTTGTCAATGCTTGTCCATCTGCCGAGCAATGTCGTGACATTTATCACTTTTTTTGCTACCAACTCTCCATCGGTCATAGCACCGACGACAGCAACATGGTCGCCTGCCATAAGTCCGCCCTGCACATCGGAAGGCGTTTCGCCATCGTCATAGACCATATAGCTGAGCGTGTCACCCACATCGGTTATAAGTTGCAGGCTGTGCATTGACGTCGCTTCACCACACACTCCGTAAACAGTAGAATCGGGAGCCGCCGATTCGGAAGCGTCATCTGCCGTCTGCGGGGCTTCCTTTTTTCCGTTACAAGCAGTGAAAGCCACCAACAACAGTGCTGCAACACAGATCAACGATAAAATTCCATGTTTCATAATATCAGTTTTTAGTTCAGAAAACGGATGGGTTGAAGATGTAAAGGAATTAGAGTCTGATGGTCTGCCGGTTCAGAAACAAAGTCTGCACGCAGCCAAGCATCTGACTTTCAATTCCATAAATCCCAACGATTCACACCGCTTCTTACAGTTTTTCCTCAGTTTCTTTTCTTTCCAAGGCTTTCGCCTCGTTCCAGAGTTCGTCCATTTCGCCCAGCGTCATGTCTTTCAGCGGCTTGCCTATCTTTATGCTGTGTGCTTCTATATAGTTGAAACGGCGTATGAACTTCTGGTTTGTCAGTTCAAGAGCAGTGTCGGGATTCAGATGATAGAGCCGTCCGGCATTGATGATACTGAAGAGGAAATCGCCGAACTCCTGCTGCGATTTTTCCTTGTCACCATTGCGCAACTCTGTTTCCAGTTCGGAAAGTTCCTCCCTAACCTTACCCCAGACATCGCCTTTATCCTCCCAGTCAAAACCCACGTTGCGTGCCTTGTCCTGAATGCGGTAGGCCTTTATCAGTGCCGGCAAGGCATCGGGAACCCCGGAAAGTACAGTCTTATTGCCGTCCTTCTCCTTCAGTTTTATCTGTTCCCAGTTCTCTATCACCTGCTGCGCCGTGGAGACGGTTCCCCCACCATTATCCTCTTGTCTTTCGCCATACGGCAGTGGGCGCGGTTCTTCTGCCCCCACCTGCGAAGGATGATAGACATGTGGGTGACGGAATATGAGTTTGTCAGTCAAAGCATTGCAGACATCAGCAATGTCAAACTGCTGCTGCTCGTCGCCAATTTTAGCATAGAAACACACATGGAGCAGCACATCGCCAAGCTCCTTGCAGATGTTGTGCTGGTCGTCCTTGACGAGGGCGTCGCACAGCTCGTATGTCTCCTCTATCGTGTTAGGGCGCAGACTCTGGTTGGTCTGTTTCCTGTCCCACGGGCATTTCTCACGCAATGTATCGAGTACATCGAGAAGACGGCCGAAGGCCTTCATTTTTTCATCTTTTGTATGCATATCCGATTATTAGTTGTGCAAATGTACTACTTTTCCATGTATTTTTACTAATTTTGCAATGTTTTTTTGCGGAATACCGGTTTCGCAAACGAATGGACCGACACGACGGGCAGACAGAGAGTCCAATCACCTCATCCGCAGTCCCCGTTCACTCATAACGTAATAAAGAAAACAAACCAAAAAGATATAAAGATGGAATTAGCAAGTAAGTACGATCCACAGGACGTGGAGTCAAAATGGTATCAATACTGGCTTGACAACAACCTGTTCAAGAGCCAGCCCGACGGGCGTGAGCCATACACCGTTGTTATACCGCCACCAAATGTCACCGGTGTGCTCCACATGGGACACATGCTCAACAACACTATTCAGGACATCCTTGTGCGCCGTGCACGCATGGAGGGCAAGAACGCATGCTGGGTACCCGGCACCGACCACGCCTCCATCGCCACAGAAGCCAAAGTGGTGAACCGCCTCGCACAGCAGGGCATAAAGAAGACCGACCTCACACGCGACGAATTCCTGAAGCACGCCTGGGACTGGACACACGAGCACGGAGGCATCATCCTCAAGCAGCTGCGCCGTCTGGGAGCGAGCTGCGACTGGGACCGCACCGCTTTCACCATGGACGAGACACGCTCGAAGGCCGTCATCAAAGTGTTCTGCGACCTCTACAATAAAGGACTTATCTACCGCGGCGTGCGCATGGTGAACTGGGATCCACAGGCACAGACAGCACTCTCCGACGAGGAAGTGATTTACAAGGACGAGCACTCCAAACTCTACCATCTGAAGTATCGCGTCGTAGAGGACGACGTGAAGCAGACCGACGAAGGCAACATCATCCACAAGGACGAGAAAGGCTACTATGCAGTGGTTGCCACCACACGTCCTGAGACCATCATGGGCGACACAGCCATGTGCATCAACCCCAACGATGTGAAGAACACCTGGCTTAAAGGCAAGCATGTCATCGTGCCGCTTGTGGGCAGAGAGATACCCGTTATAGAGGACGACTATGTGGACATAGAGTTCGGAACAGGATGCCTCAAGGTGACACCGGCACACGACATCAACGACCACGCACTCGGACTGAAGCACAACCTTGAGACCATCGACATATTCAACGACAACGGCACCATCTCCGAAGCCGCCGGAATGTATGTAGGAATGGACCGCATGGATGTGCGCATCAAGATAGAACAAGACTTGAAGGACGCAGGACTCATGGAGCGTGTGGAAGACTACAACAACAAGGTGGGATTCTCCGAGCGCACCAACGTACCCATCGAGCCGAAACTCTCCACACAGTGGTTCCTCTCAATGCAGCACTTCGCCGACGAAGCACTGCCACCGGTAATGAACGACGACATACAGTTCTACCCCGCCAAATACAAGAACACCTACCGCCACTGGCTTGAGAACATCAAGGACTGGTGCATCAGCCGCCAGCTATGGTGGGGACACCGCATACCTGCCTACTACTTCACCAACGCCGACGGCAAGCGCGACCTCGTCGTGGCAGAGACACCAGAAGCAGCACTCGCCATGGCGCAGCAGAAGAACCCCGTACTGACAGCCGACTGTCTGGAACAGGACAGCGATTGTCTCGACACATGGTTCTCTTCATGGCTGTGGCCCATTTCCCTCTTCGACGGAATAGAGCATCCCGACAACGAGGAAATAAACTACTACTACCCCACCAGCGACCTCGTCACCGGTCCCGACATCATCTTCTTCTGGGTGGCACGAATGATAATGGCTGGCTATGAGTACCGCCACACCATGCCGTTCAAGCATGTCTATTTCACAGGCATCGTGCGCGACAAACTGGGCAGAAAGATGTCGAAGAGTCTCGGCAACTCGCCCGACCCGCTCCTGCTCATCGACAAATACGGTGCTGACGGCGTGCGTATGGGTATGATGCTCTCCGCCCCCGCCGGCAACGACATTCTCTTCGACGAGAGCCTCTGCGAGCAGGGACGCAACTTCAACAACAAGATATGGAACGCATTCCGCCTTGTGAAGGGATGGGAAACAGCCGACACTGCACAACCCGAAGCCAACGCCGTGGCAGTGAAGTGGTTTGAAGCCAAACTGCGTCAGACAAACGCTGAAATCGACGACCTCTTCCGCAAGTACCGCATTTCGGAAGCACTCATGGCCGTATATAAACTCTTCTGGGACGAATTCTCAAGCTGGTATCTCGAAATGGTAAAGCCTGCCTACGGACAGCCCATCGACGCCACGACAATGGATGCCACACTGAAGTTCTTCGAGACCCTGCTCAAGATGCTCCACCCGTTCATGCCATTCATAACCGAAGAACTGTGGCAGCACATCTATCAGCGCAACGACGGCGAATCCATCATGCGCGACCGCCTCGAAGTGCCGGTTCCCACTGCCGACGACGACACACTGGCAGCACAGATAGAGAACATGAAGCAGATCGTGAGCGGCGTGCGCACAGTGCGCAACCAGAAGAACATCCCCAACCGCGACACACTCGTGCTGCAAGCCGTAGGCGCCGACAACTACAAGGCTTACGCCAGCGTCATTGTGAAGATGGCAAACCTCAGCGCTATCGACACCGTAGCAGAGAAAGACGCAACAGCTGCCGCCTTCATGGTAGGCACCGACGAATTCGCTGTACCTCTGGGCGACAAGATTGATGTAGCCGCAGAGATAGAGAAGCAGGAAGCGCAGCTCAAGCACCTCGAAGGCTTCCTCGCAGGTGTTAAGAAAAAGCTCGCCAACGAACGCTTCGTTGCACACGCACCCGAAGCCGTGGTAGCCATGGAACGCAAAAAGCAGAAGGACAGCGAGGAAAAGATTGCCGCACTGAAGGAATCGCTGGCAGCGTTGAAAAAATAAAAAAAGTCCGACTTTTTTGAAATAACACTCAAATGGGTTCAAATAATATTGTTATATCTTCCATAATTCAATATTATTTGAACCCGTTTTTTTATACGCATCATTCAAGACCTACTTGTCGCCGAACCAGATAAGACAGTCGAAAAGGAAATAAAGTCAGAGGCAGACATCGGGTACGACGAATTATGTCCTTTCAAGCAGTATTCTATCAGCACAAAATACATTGTCAATAAAGATGGCGACTCTTCTACGATGACTTATTCTTCTTATGCCATGTCCCTTTTACTGACAAGCGACATTAGGCATACTATAATTCAGATGGTCCTACGTTCAAGGATATTGTTCCTGAAGAAGAATTCCGTAAAATCAAATCAATGAAATCAGGCGAAGAAATCCGTTACTCGCCAATCCTTACCAACATATATAAGAAAGGACTCCAAAAGTTGGCATTTGCTGTTAAAAACAATATTACACCTTGTAAATTATTGAATTTCATACATTTACAAACAATGCTTCTTTACACCGCAAACAAGACTTGCTTGTGAAGCAAAGAAGCCTTGTTTGCGGTGTAAAGAAGCCTTGTTTTTACTATTTTACTTTTTAAAGTTTCACTTTCTTCTTCGCTGCCTTGCTTTCGTTGCTCATACGGTCGAGTGCGGTAACGAGGTAGGTGTAGCGTGTGGTACCGTCGGTGTACGGAAGATAGATGAAAGTACGGTCGGTGATGGTGACAATGTGCGACGGGTCACTGGTGTCAGGTTTCTCGTGCGGTGCGAAACGATAGACGACATATTTGCGCGCCTCATCATTCCATTTGCGACCTTTCGGGGCTGTCCAGAAGAGGTGAAGTCCGTCGGGAGTCCAGACGGGCTTGAGTGCTTTGGGCTTGCCTGGTGCCTTGTCGTCGATGAATGGCATGCGCGGCTGCAAGGCAGGATATTTCCAATAATGCGTGCGCAACATCGTACCGTACTTGCCTATATCATCAACAACGGCTTTGGAGTACCAAAGGACAGTGCCACTCACATTGCGCATCTGATTGTGAAGGGTGCGCTTGGCAGCCATCTGGTTTGCAGCAGGATTTGAAGGGTCGGGATGTTTTACGGTACGCTCAACATCCTCGCCGATGTAGAGGGGGCGTGCGGCAGCGTACTGGTTCCACCATCGCATGAGCGTGGCGTAGTCGGCAGCCTTATGTCCTATCTGCCAGTAGATCTGCGGCACGCAGTAGTCCACCCATCCGTTGTTCACCCACAGGAGCACATCGGCGTAAAGGTCGTCGTAGTTCTGTGTGCCGTTGGTGTCGCTGCCTATGGATGCTGAGCGGCGGTTACGGTAGATGCCGAAAGGTGAAACGCCGAATTTCACCCACGGCTTCACACTGTGTATGCGCTCGGAAAGCTGCTTCATAAACACGTTCACGTTGTCACGCCGCCAATCGGCAATATCGCGTATTCCGTTGCTGTATTGTCTGAACTGGCGTTCGTCGGGGATGGTACACCCTGCCGTGGGGTACGGGTAGAAGTAGTCGTCGATGTGTATTCCGTCGATGTCGTAGCGGCTGACGATGTCGCTGACGATGTCACAGATGTAGTCACGGTTGGCAGGTATGCCAGGGTTGAGAATGAAGAGTCCGTCGTATGTGAACACACGTTCAGGGTGCTTTATGGCGATGTGTGTAGGTGCAAGGTCTTTTGTGCCTTTTGTCTTTGCCCGATACGGATTGAGCCATGCGTGTATTTCCATACTTCTTTTGTGGCACTGTTCCGTCATCCATGCCAGAGGGTCCCAGCGTGGGTTTGGTGCTTTGCCCTGTGTTCCAGTAAGGAAGCGACTCCACGGTTCGTAGGGACTGTCGTAGAGGGCGTCGCACTCGGCACGCACCTGAAAGATGATGGCATTCACGCCGTCCTTCTGAAGTTCATCAAGCTGATGTGTGAGGTTCTGTTGCATGGCTCTCGTAGAGAGTCCTTGAAACTGCCCATTGACGCATTGTATCCATGCGCCGCGAAATTCTCGTTTGGGTGTTGCTGCTGCCGCTTTTGTCGCGGGTTCTGCCCATGCTGCCATGCTGAATATCAGGCAGAGGAGGGCGATGATGGTTCGGGTCATTTTGAATTAAGAGTTAAGAATTAGGATTTACGAATTGGTCGGCTACGCCGATTAATGATTTATAAGGCGAACAGCCTTTTTATTTTTTAACCTCTTTCTCTTGCTTTATCACGCTGTACGCTCTGTATAGTCCGAGTTCTCCGGCTTTGCTCAGGTCGGCTATGCCTTCCTGCCGCTGTCCGAGGTGTATGTACGCGAGTCCACGGTTGAAGTAGGCTTCGGCAAGACGTTGGTCGATGGCGATGGCATGCGTGTAGTCGGCTATGGCGGAACGATAGTCGGCGGTAGCCATGTGCGCGTTGGCACGGTTATAGTAGAGGTATTGGTTTTGCGGGTCGAGTTTGAGGGCTTGTGTGAGGTCACCCACAACCATTGCCTGCTTGAGTGCGGTGGTCTTGCCATGTGAAGCGTCGAAGTCGTTCATCATGGTCTGACAGTAGGCGCGCTGCCATAGTACAAGCACCGAGGTGGAGTCGAGCGAATGACAGATGTCGAGGTCGGCAAGGGCAGCATCGTAGTTCTGTGTAACGCTTTCTGCCACGGCACGCTGTAGCAGGAGTGCAGGCATGCGATGCATGTCGCGGCAGGCATCGATAAGTGTTGTGAGCGAATCAACGCGTGCGAGGTAGTGCTGTGAGGTGTTTGCATCAAGGCGGCGAGGGTTGCAGTTCACGAAGAGTCGTGCCGCCTTATGGTTCATGTTAAAGCGTTCAAGCTGTGCAGAGAACGCTTGATAAGATGTCACGCCATTGTCGTAGTGCATGAGCGACAGGTGGTACATGGGCATGGGTCCGGCAGCGGTCTTGCGATCCTGCACACGTCCACGGTAGGCGTTCTTGTATTCGTGCTCGGTGGAGTTTTCGTCTGCCACCACCATTCGGTTATACTTATCGGGGTCTATCTCGCTGCGTTTTCTCATTGCGCGGCGTTTGTTATTGCTCCATCGCGGCTGTATGCCGAGATGTTTGTCCATCTGTGCCTTCATGATGCGGAATTCATCGACTTCGGCTTTTGCTGTCATTCCGAGGCGACGATAACAGGCGGCACGGCGCGAGAGTCCAGTCCAGAAGTTAGGGAACTGGGCTATGACATCGGAGTAGTCGCGTATGGCTGCACGCAGGTTGCCGGTACGGTCGAGCAGCAACGCGCGGTTGAAGATGGCGAGCACGTTATGCGGCTCCATGCGTATGACATAATCGAAGTCGATGATGGCACGGTTGTCATCGCCCAACTGCATACGCAGAAGTCCACGGTTGTAGTGTGCGAGGAAATTATCAGGATCGAGGTCGATTGCCATATCGTAATCGGCCATAGCTCCACGCAGGTTGTTGGTGTTATAGCGTGCAAGTGCCCGGTTCACATAGTTATTCACGTTCTTCGGCTTGAGGTGTAGGGATTTGCTGAGAGCCTCGTCGGCATCCTTCCACTTAGAACGTGCAAGACTTATCATTGCTTTAGCTGTCCAGGTAGCGGCATCGTAGGGATCGATGTCGATACTACGGTCGAGCCATTCGACGGCTGCAGTGGTGTCTTTTTGCATAAGGAAGACTTCGGCTTTCATGGAATATGCTCCGGCAAATTTCTTCCACTTGGTAGTAATGGTGTCAAGATCGAGCTGTGCCCTGTCGTAATCCTTTGTTTCCACGCGACATAGAGCACGGTTGTACCATGCACTCTGGTTATGCGGATTAATGGCAAGCGAGTGGTCGTAATCGCTGATTGCTCCGGTAAAATTCTTCGTGCGTATGCGTGCAAGTCCTCTCAACTCGTACATATTAGAGATGTAAGGGTTGAGTTCTATGGCGTGTGTGACATCATCCTCGGCTCCTTCGAAATCGTCAAGGTAGAACTTTGCCAATCCACGGTAAAACCACGGTTCATAGAGATGCGGTTTTGCCGTAATGGCTTGGTTGAAGTATTGTATGGAAAGAACATAATCCTCATAATAGAGCGCACTCCTGCCGGATATAATGAGCCGGCTGGTGTTGAACTGCGCCTTTACCCCGAGCCACGGGAGAAAAGTGAGAAGGGCGAGGATTATAGTGTGCTTCATGCAGAAAATGGACAGTGGGAATAGGAGTTACGAATTACGAGTTGGGAGTTAGAAATTACGAATTACAATCAACTCCGTCTCTTTTTCTTAAGACATAACAACAAAGAACATTTTTGAGTTACAGAGGAGGAATGGCGACTGAACCGGTTTATGCATTCAATTCTGCCGCTTATCACGGCAACAACCATGAATTATAAATTCAAGAGCCATTCCTCCCCTTTTCCTCTTTTACCTTTTTACTTTTACCCTGTACGAGCAACGCACGCGACCGAGCAGGAGTTCTTTTAGTTTACCACGCACGAGCTGGCGCCGCATGGGTGAGATACGATCGATGAACATCTTGCCATCGAGGTGGTCGAACTCGTGCTGCATAACACGTGCAAGGTAGCCTTCCACCCACTCGTCGTGCTCCACAAAGTCGGCATCCTGATAGCGCACATGTATGCGTGTGGGACGCTTCACGCTCTCGTGGATACCTGGAAGTGAGAGACAACCCTCCTCCATACTCTTCTTCTCCGACTTGTCATCGTACTCAAGGATGTAAGGGTTGATGAACACTTTCTTGAAACCTTTGTATTCAGGCATGTCATCACTCAACACGTCAAGATCTATGATTACGAGGCGTATGTCAAGACCTATCTGCGGTGCAGCCAACCCAATGCCTTCGCTTGCCGCAAGGGTCTCGAACATGTTGTCGATAAGAGTCTGCAATTCGGGGTAGTCAGAGTCGATGTCCTCTGCCTCTTTGCGCAACACGGGGTTGCCATAAATATAAATTGGTAAAATCATTATTATTTTTCTTTGTTTTGTTTATGGAAAGAGGATTGCGAGTTACGAATTAGGAGTTAGAAGTTACGAATTATGAATTATCTGTATTTCTTATGTATTCCCTTACAGAGCAAAGCATTTGCCTAACTGCTCAAATCCGATATTCTTGACTTCTCCACTCCAATATTCTTAACTCTGTTTTCTCGTCCTCTCCTCAGCGCCTGCTGTTGAGATAGTCCTGCAAGATGATTGTCGCACTTATTTCATCGACAAGAGCCTTGTTCTGTCTTGCCTTTTTACTTATGCCACTGTCGAGCATGGCACGGTGTGCGAGGACAGAAGTGAAGCGTTCGTCGTAGTATTCCACGGGTATGGACGGCATGGTTTTCTTCCATTGGGCGACGAACTGGCGGACTCTCTGGAGGTTCTCGCTCGGCTGACCGTTCATCTGCCGCGGCTCCCCTACCACGATTCTTTCCACTTCCTCACGCGCAACGTAATCCTGCAGGAACTTCATAAGCTCACATGTAGAAACTGTCGCCAACCCATTAGGAATAATCTGTAATGGGTCGGTGACAGCTATACCCGTGCGCTTCTTCCCATAATCTATAGAAATGATGCGGGCCACTTGGTCTGTTTTTTGTTTGTCTGCTTACGGCTGACGAGCGAACTATCTACTTATCGCCCGTCTGCCTGTTTGCTGAAAGCATGCCTGAGACAGGCAAAACTCAAGCATTTACTTCTTGTACAGAAGCCATGCGTCGGGATACTGTCCGCGAAGCTGGTCGCGAGAAGAAGCAGCGTCAGCCTTAGAGTCGAAGGTGGAAGCAACCACACGATAGAGACCGCGGGCAGAGTTATAGACAATCTGTGCCGTGCGTCCGGCATCGTTCAGAGTACGCTGCAATCCCTCGGCGTTGGCTTTAAGAGAGAACGAACCCACTACGACGCTGAAGTTCTTCACGCCGGGACCACTAACTACGGTGAAGTCCTCAGAGCGTACAGACACGTTGTCCATATTGTCAACGACAGTAGTTTCTGTGGCGGTCTTTGTCTCAATAGGTGCCACAACGGGAGTCTCTTCCTGGGCAGGCTGTGTGGGCTGCTCAGAATTTGCCTGTGCCTTTAAATAAGCTTTCTTATAGGCGCTTTCCTGCGATTTGCAGCTTGTGAATGCCAAAGCCACACAAAGTCCGGCGCACAAAACAACACTTTTATTCATATTCTTTTGATATTTAGGAATTATACGTTTTTCTTAATCATTGCGAAATTACAAAATATATCATAATATCGGTATTTTCGGGCACATAAAGTTTGTTAAATATAGAAAAGTGCGGCTTTTTAACAAAAAATGGCATTACCGATGATGGAATGAAGGATAGTTTTGCTATATTTGCCAACGATAACATTTTTGTAAAACTAAAAAAACTGAGACATGAAAGCATTAGGTTATATCGGCGCCTTCTTAGGTGGCGCAATCGCAGGAGCAGCACTTGGAGTACTCATCGCACCGGAAAAGGGAAGCGAGACAAGAACAAGAATCGGCGACGCAGTTGGTGACTTCTGCAAGAAGCACAACCTCCGTGTAAGCAGAAAGGAAATGGACGACCTCGTGGATGACATCACCGAGGCTGCCGACAACGACAACGCATAACACAGAAAGGAATGTTCTCCAACGACAGAAACATAGAGACAATAGGTCAGCTCGTTGAAGTAGTGAAACATTATGTCGGGCTTCAGTCGAAACACATGAAGCTCGACATAATAGACAAGGTGGTACGTGTGCTCACCGTGCTCACGATGACATTCGTGCTCATGCTGCTGCTTCTGCTTGCCATTATCTACCTGTCGTTTGCCGCTGCGTACGCTTTGGCTCCGCTGACAGGCACGGCTACGGCCTTTGCCTGCGTGGCCGGAATCTACTTCTTCATCCTTTTCCTCTTCGTAATCTTCAGAAAGAAATGGATTGAGCGACCGTTGGTAAAGCTTCTTGCCAACATTCTTATACAGGAATAACCAACGAAACACTTCAGAACCATGACGACGAAAGACAACAACGCAGAGGTCTGCCGCACATTCAACTCCCTTGCCGACATACGGGCTTACAAGGAAGAACTGAGGCAGAAGATAGAGCAGGACGAGAATGAAATAGGCCGGCTGTGGGGAACACTGTTCCATCCCGAAGAGCCAGAGACAAGGACACGGGCACAGAAATGGATGCATTTGTTCAATGTTGGCATCAGCATGTTTGACGGAGTAATGCTTGGTTGGAAACTGTACAGGAAGTTCGGTGGCGGAAAAGGCATCTCCATCTTCGGCAGACGCAAGCATTCAAAACAGTAAAGTCCAGCTACTACTGCAAACCGGCATACAGATGGATGAGATACTGACAAGTTAAAAACAGCAAACCTTTACATACAAAAACAACGATATGGAACTTTGCCATATCGTTGTTTTTTTGTGCTTATTGGTCAAGGGATGGTTTTTACGGGTATCAAGGAAAAGCTATACTTCTCCCAACTCCCTTCAATCCATAGGCTTCAGCACCGCGCCTATCGCCTCAGCCTCGGCCACATCTATGCCATACTTGGCGTAGAGACAACTTTCTACGGCTTCTATGTCCATGCTCCAGTCTATGTCCGAAGCGGAAGAGAAGTCCTGCATGGGGACAAACATGAACTTGTCTGGCGACAAGTCCTGCGAAGTGATGGTCTGAAGCATAAGATAGCGCACGAACTTTGTCTTCAAATATTTCAGCATATTCTGCGCCTCCGTTTCCGTCCCGAATACACCGCCCACAAGATAGCTCTGCGTACACACCACGCCCGGCGGCAGCAGTCCCAGTGAAGAGAGCACACGGAACTGTCCGTTACGGTCGGGAGTACCGGCATGTTCGCATGTGGCCTTCGAGAAAATCACTTTGTACATATCCACCCACTGCGGGTTCTTTTTTATGTCGTCACGACTCACATACGATGTGGCACCACTCGACTTGAGCGTGATACAGCCCTCAAATGCCTCCTCGCGACCGCGGTAGGTAGTGACAAAACCAAACGGAGTCTGACCGCTCACACTCTCACCCAGCATCGACGACGATTTACCCATAACCTTGTAAATCACCGACAGAGCACCGTTGTTGCGCACGAATACGGGGAATTCGTCAAGGCGGCGCATCTGCGTGCACGACATACCATGGAAGTTGTTGGTAAATTCGCAGTCGCCCTCATTGCGGGCGTCCCAGAGGAAGTAGCCCACCCCACCCGACACATCCACCGTCGGGAAACACTCTTTGGAATCCACATAATCAAAAATCTTGCGTATATGTCTGTCACCGAGCATATTGCGACGGAAACCATCGAGTCCGCGACCGCCCGTGAACCACCGCGACGGCATAATCATGGAAATATAATTGGGCTTCATACTCTTGGCTGTCTCCACAAACTGGTTGTAAAGCGGAATGCCGTAATTGTCCTTCTGTTCGCCTATGTTCACCTGATAAGGCGGGTTGCTTATTATAGCGTCAAATTTCATCTTTTCCGTTTTGTTTGCGTTCCAGAACTTTTTGCCGTCGCTTACCGTGCGTATGAACTTGTTCTGATAGACCATTACCTGACTGGTAAGGTTCTCCATGCACTTCACATTTGCCTTGATGTCGTGGAAACCGACGAGCGTGCGCCTTGTGACAAGCTCCGCCATCCTTGTGCGGCAAAGGGCGAAAATGTTGTTTTCTATCACATCCGCCCATATCTGCTCCGACTCTTCGTCGCTGAGCATGTCGAAGAGACCTTGCGACTGACTGCTCTTTATCTTGAATATGCTGTAAGCCATGTAGAGGGCATAGAGTCCGGTTTTTGAACTTATGTCGAGTATGCGCGTGTTGGGATTCATGAACACCTTGTCGGTGACTTCTCCGTGATAGACGAACCGCGGTTCGGCAATCGTCGCCGTGTGCCGCTCGTTCCAGAAGTCGTAGCCGCCCAGCGTGTTGCTAAGCTGCATGTTCACCACACGCCACGGTGTGAGGACGGTCTCCTTGTCGGGATAGCAGAAGTCGGAAAGGATGTCGGCGATACGGTTTATCCTCTCCACCACCGGCAACCTGTCGGCAGCCTGCACACGCTCGACGATAGCCTTTGCCGTCGCCACAAACACATCCTCACGATAGAGGTGCTTCAAGCGCATGAACATCTTCATCGTAACACCTTTTGGCATGAATTCCTCCCATGAGTCTTCGTCTATCTGCTTTATGAAAGAGTCTAACGACAGGGATTCCATCCGGTCTATCGTGCCGTAAATCATCATAGGAAAACGTGCCGAAATCTGGTTCAGAATCTCGATGGCCTTCTGTCGGCGGTTGCGCTCCGTCATGTTGCCCAAGTGCACTTCGCCTGCCTGACGGGACTTTGCCGCCGACTGGTCGACAGCGTTTTTCTTCCTTGCTGCCGGGCGTCTCTGCTTCTGGGCTATTGCGTCGCGTATGTCCTTCCGCACCGTCAATGCTCCTCTTGAGATGGCATTAGCCACCATGTCGAGAAGCTTCTCGTCATGCTTACCCAGATTACTGAGGTCGGCGTAAAGACAACTGTCACGGAATCCCTTGCGTATGAGACTCTCAGAGTAGGCACGGTTCACCTCCCTGACAAACATTTCAGCATCGTATGTCTTCACTTTTTCACCGCTTACCACAGAGAGCGTGCAGCATTTCAGGAAGCGTGAGACGGAAGCGACACGACTGTCGGCAGCCTCGTTGCGCGTAACATTGTTTATATACTGGTCGATTACGGTGAGAGTGCGGTCGGGTGCGAAGTCGAAGGCGTAGCAGTTGGGCTTCACCCACGCCCCAGAAAAAGGAGTCTGACCACGGAAGACTGCCTGCATGAAGCGTGCCGCACTCGTTGCCACACCGCCGGAAAGCATCAGCACTGCCGTCCATTCAGGCACCGACACACCCATGATGAGCCGACCGCATGTGAGAGTTATCGTGCGCTCGCTGGCAGCGACCGCATTCTTGACACGAAGCAAGGCATCGCTTTCCTTACGCGTGTATTCAGCCATGTCCTCACGATCGCGCACCACATCGCCTTCGCCCGCCACATTCACCACGGTGTAGCCGCGGAACACGTTGTCTTCGACGGGTTCTGCGAGCAAGGCGGCGAGGCATCGGGCCGACTTCACGCCAGGCACTACCCAAAGCGAGTGGCGCAGGGCGTTGCGGTTCTCCTCGGTCGCAAACGGATAGACGGCACCGCTGCCGGCGGAGGAGATGACACCAAGGAAGCGGCGCACATCGGCCTCATGCACGAAGCGGTCGGCATCATCCTCGACACGGAACAGTTCGGCGAAACTGAAGCCGCCAATGTCGTCGCTTTGCTGTGAGTAAGAGGCGAAGTCGCGTCCGAGGCTGTAACTCACGATGTTCATGCGTGCGAGTCCTTCATAGGGGTTACGCTCTGCGGGATGGTTGCTGCTCCATGCCGCCTTTGCCTCCTGCTCCATGGTGTAGTCCCAGCGGTAGATTTCCGACGGGTCGAACATGGAAAGCAGATTATAGGGTGTGCCCGAAAGATAGAGTGTGCGCTGCGCACTGTGGCGTTGCAGTTCGTCGGTCACTTCCTTGCCGAGCTTCGTGGAAATGCCTTCATGTGCTTCATCAACAATGAGCAAGTCCCATTTGGCGGAGAATATCTCGTTGTTCTTGTCAAGGCGACTTCCCTTGTTCACACGCTTCGAGCCACGCAGGTCCTGCATGGAAGCGAAGTAGATGTAATGGAAAGACGGGTCGGCAAGGGAGCGTTTTTCCAGATTGGCAAAAGTCTCTCCGGCACGCTTCTGCTCGGCTGCGCCGGCACGTCTTGCCTTGCTTCCGCAGAGACAGTTATCAAAGCCGAGCTTGGCGAAGTCGTCAAACCATCCGTCTCTCACCACTGGACGGTGAGTGAGAATGAGCACACGCCTGAAACCGCTGCGTCTGACATATTCAAGTGCGCACAGTGTTTTTCCGAAACGCATCTTAGCGTCCCAGAGCATCTTGCGCCCTTTCTGCAAATATTCGAGTGTCTGGTTTATCGCCTTTTCCTGCTCTTCGCGGAACACAATGGGGGAATGGCCGGCATCGCACGACGGCATTGCCGCCGTCTGTCCGCCCGCCACTGCTATTCTTGTACTTTCTATAAGTGCCATATATGCTATTTTTCTATAAGATTCCTAAATAAGACCGTGGTGCCAGCAAGAGGCTCCGCCGAGTGCCATTCCATTATTCTGCAACAAGCACCGGCACGCCCGGCACGCTGCGGAACCGTGCATGAAATGCCGTCCATCTGCCACACGTTCCACGACACTATCTCCGCCACCTTCATAAGAGTCTTCATGTTCGGGGCTTCGTGCCACCGGTCGGCATAATACTCGCAGAAAGTGGAGAGCAAGGCCTCACGGGCAAGAAACACGTTGTCGCCCTGCCAGTCGTAACCATAGACCGACTGCATGGCCTGATAAGCCTTGCGCAGCCATTGCCGGCGGTTGGCCTGCGTTGGGGCAGCAGACACATTCTCGTTTATTACGCGGAACTTGCGGTCGAGCATCCCTATCCTATGCTCCAGCGGTATGGCTGCACCCGTGGTGGCATCGTGGCGGCTGGCGAGATATGGGGCCTCACCACACGCCATTTCAAGGCGGCGGGCACGAACATAATGCATCCATGTCCTGCCCTTGGGAAAGACAATCCTCCCATCGCTCTCCTCCCATCGGGGGACACCATCGGCACCGACAGTCTCGGTGTTGAACACGCCTTTGCGTCCGAACCACGCTTCATCAACGAGGTTGTTCTGCGCATTGCACAACCATGCCGGCGTGAACACCTCCGCCCTCTGCTTGGAGCGCAGCGTCTGGCGGTCGGGATGCTTCATGACACGACGCATGATGCTGCCGTCAGGCATGCCGGCAAGAGCCATTTCGGTGATGTCGGCATCATAGCCGTAGAGGTCGCCGCCATAGCCAGAGTAGTCGTCCGTGGCCCAGAAGATGTTCACCTGCCGGTCGGGAGTGCTTAGCGTGCAGTCGCGCAGCAGCATCGACAGAAGTCCGCTGTTGCTCCGCACGAGGTCGCCACAAATTGTATCTACTCTGTTTGTCATGTATTTCTGTTCACAGGTTTTTGCGCAACTAACACAAAAGGACAGCTCAAACGGGCGCAATGAAAACATGCTTTCCTGTTGCCGAGTGCAGTCTATCTCTTGCAAAGATATTAATTTTTGCTGACATGGCGAAGGGTTTGCGTGCAACAATTATGCACGAATTGCGGCGGGGAGGCAAAAGCAACTGTAAATCAGCATGTACAGGACGGTGCGCAAAGAAGGCTTGTTCGGAAGCAAAACAAGGCTTCTTTATCATGCAAACAAGGCTTGTTTACAATGCAAGCAAGCCTTGTTTTGAAAGCAGCCGGATTCATTGCCGCCCGAAGCGCACAAAAAAGCCTATCATGCACTGCCTTGCAGCAAGCATGATAGGCTTCAGTATGTATTTAAAAAGTAGGTCGTTGCATCAGAAACTCATCATAAATCCGAAGCGCACTCCGTTCTTGTGGATGCCGGGACCGTGATAGTTCATTCGGCGCACATAATCCACTCCGAAGAACTTGAAGATGTTGTGCACACCAACCACAACTTCCCAGTAAGGCACTTTCTTGTTCATAACGCCCACACCTTCGGGGAACTGGAAGAGAATGCGATCAGACTGGTTTGACTGGAGCGTCGGATCGTTCTTTGAAGTGACCGTGCTCCACATGCCCTTGACGGCGAAATACTCACGCCATTTCAGACGTTTGACGAGCGGAATGCGGTTGAGCAGTTTTCCGCTCAGGTCCCATGCCACAGAACCGAAGAGGTAGCGGTCGCTCATGAACTCCATGTTCTTCATCATCGACATTGTCGCTTCGTACTCGAAGTAGGTAATGTTCACGGGCGGCATGATGAGCATCGGGAACGGAACCTTGTCCCACTGTGCACCACCATTGAGGTGGGTGTCAATGTAACCCCAACTTCCCATCCAGAAACGCTTGTAGATTCCGAACTCGGTATAGTTGAGTTTGTACTGTCCGCCAAGCACGTTCTTGAAGCCCATGGTGTGGCTAAGCGTGAACTCAGGAGAGTCGAGGTTCACCGGCCAACGCTGCTGTTTCGTATTTACATAAGTCTGTCCGGGACAGTAGCGCAGTCCTACCTTTGCCTCTGTGGTTCGTATTTTCGTAACGTACTCGTTGCCGTCGGCTGAAGGGTTGATTGTTGCACCTGGCATTTTCATGAATACGAGATCGCCGGTAGGAGCATTGCTCTCCAGCTTGAACGAGGTGTTGAAGGAGAATCCCCAGTCGGTCTCATATACGAACGACAACTTCTGACGGTTGTAGAAGTACATCTGCTCCACCTTCTGCGTGCGCACCGACATGAAGATGTTATCCTTGTTGTGTATGAGGAACTTGTCGGCAGGCGACATTACATCATAACCTGTCTCGAAGATGATGTTGCGCTGCGGGAACTCGAACGGCACATTCTTCTTGGCATTGAGGCTGTAAGTGATTTCCGACCCGTAATAGTTCTTGTGCGACTTGGTTCCGTAGGCATAATAGCCGTTCCAGAAAAGATGCTTGTTGAGGTTTGCCGTGGTTCTGCCGCTGACACGCAAACGGTACTTATCGACAAAGTTGCTTGAAATAAGCGTATTGACCGGACCGAAATCGAACTTCGACTTTGTGCGCATCGAACCCGTTTCAACATAGTTCTCCACCAATGCTCTCAGTCCGAAGATAATCCACTTGAAATTCTTCGACTGCTCAATGCGGTGTATAAAGGCGTTCATCGACGACTCACCCTTTGTCAGTCCCACCACACGGTACTGGTTCCAGAAGGCATCGTCGCGTATCATGGCGTCGGCTTCATGCTTCGTCTTCGCACGCCCCTTGAACAGTTTGTTTGGCAAGTCGTCGAAAGCATATTCGTTCAGACGCGTGGTCTTGGTGACAAGAATGTCGGCACCGAACATTTTAAGTTCAGCCACGAGGTCGTCGGTGGTAAGAACCCACTCGTTGTTGTTGAGCTTTGTGTATTCCTGCGTGATCTTCATGTCCTGTACGAAGTTCACATCGGTGCGCTTCGGCAGCGTGAACGAGCACTTCTTTACATGAAGTGTGGAGTCGGCAAGCACGAACAGTTCTCCACGGAAGCCGAAGTCCTGCTGGTTGTTGGGGATAAACTCAAGATGGTAGCACAATTCCCTATCGACATACACCGTGTCTTGAATGTAATAGCGATAGAAAGAGATGGCGGTTTCGCCGATTGGCGAAACAAACTGGTACTGCATCAGGCGCACATGGTCGTCGTAGATGTCGATGTCCGTAAATACTTCCTTTAATAAGGTATTAAGGATGTCGCCCGTCTGCAACACGTTGTTCACACCTTCGGAACGCTGTCCCTTGATGATGTCCTTCTCCTCTTTCGGACTCTTGCGGTAGATGTGCTGTGTGACTGTCTCATCGATGCTGACGGGGAGAATGAGTTTGTTGTTGTACGACGATGTCTCCACCTGGTCCTTGACATACGACTTGTTCTTATACTTGCCCGTTTCAAGGTCCTCAGGCTTGATGTCGTTAAGCGAAAGGGTTATCTTCTGATATTTGTTATACTGGTAATATTCGTGATTTTCAAGATTGGTACGCTGTTTCGCGGCAATGACACGCTTCATAAGCTCCACTGCCGGATTGTTCTTGCGCGAGTAACGCTCACGCTTCTGCTTTACCACTACCTCCTTAAGGCTTCGCGAGTCCTCCTTGAGGACAATCTTCAGATGTGAAGGAGTATTTGGTCCAACGGTGATAGTCTGCGGCATGAAACCTACCGAACTGAACGTAAGTTCCCAACCGTTGTGGCGTGCAATAGTGAATTTTCCATCCATGTCACTTGCTTCGGCAACATGATGTCCTCTATAAATGGCACTTGCCAAAGGGATGGGATAGCCGTCTTCATCATAAATTTCACCAGTTATCTGCGCCTTTGCTAACGAAGCAAAAGCGACAATGACCATTATCAAACAAATAAATCTTTTCACCTTCTTTTATTAACCTTAAAAAAATTCAATTGCAAAGTTATATATAATATTAAAAATAACAAGAAAAACTTTTTGGTTTTTAATATTTTTCTACTAATTTTGCAACATCGTATGAACAAATTACCATTCTTGCCGACATTTATAGGGACAGGCTTTGGAAGTGGTTTTTGGCCATGGGGACCGGGAACTGCTGGTGCATTGGTTGCGACTTTGATATGGTTTGCAATCTCTTTTTGGGTTCCCTCGGCACTTACACTCATCTGCATAACAGCAATCTTGACAGTGGTTTTCACCCTGCTTGGCACATGGGCGACAGCCCGTCTTATGCCCTTTTGGGGTAGCGACCCCAGCCGTGTTGTGGTGGATGAGATGGTAGGAGTATGGATTCCATTGATGGCTGCCCCGGCGACCGATTGGCGCTATGCACTGGCAGCATTTGTTCTTTTCCGCTTTTTCGACATAACAAAGCCGTTAGGCATCAGAGCCATCGACCACAAGGAAGGTGCCTTCTATGTAATGGCCGACGATATAGCTGCGGGAGCTTACAGTCTTGTAATTCTTTTAATCGTGAGATGGCTGACATAAGAAAAGCTATCATCACATTCAGCAAGGCCCAATGTTCAGCATGGGTAGCAACTGCCGTGGATTTCGCACTGACGCTTTTCCTCGTAGAGCTGTGCGGACTGTGGTACGGCTACGCCACGTTCATAGGCGCACTGGCTGGCGGAAGCACCAATTGCTTCATAAATTACAGATGGGTGTTCCATGCCTTCGACCAAAAAAAGAAATTCATAGCCATGCGCTATCTGCTCGTCTGGGGCATAAGCATCCTGCTTAACACCGTCGGAACATGCCAACTGACAGAGGCACTGAGGATTGACTTCATCATAGTAAAGGCTGTTGTCGCCGTCCTTGTCGCCGTCCTTTGGAACTATCAGATGCAGCGTGTCTTCGTTTTTCATGCAAATAAAAATAAAAACAACATACAATTATGAATTACAGAGATTTTTTGCAGAAAATCATATATGTCATAATCAACCCCATAATCAAGGGAATGATAAAAATCGGCATAACCCCTAACTTCATAACAACCACCGGATTCGTACTCAACCTCGTTGCTACGGCCATGTTCCTGTACGCTGCTCAAGAAATGAGCACAGACACTTCGCTCATAGGATGGGCCGGAGGAATAATCCTCTTTGCCGGACTGTTCGACATGATGGACGGCCGTCTGGCGAGAATGGGCAACAAGTCGTCGAAATTCGGAGCCTTGCTCGACTCCACCCTCGACCGTTACAGCGAGCTGTTCACGCTCTTCGGCATAGCATTCTACTTTATTACAAACCAATGGCTATGGATTGGCGTCATCACTTTCGTTGCCATGGTAGGTTCAGTAATGGTGAGTTATGTCAGAGCCCGCGCCGAAGGACTCGACATAGAATGCAAAGTGGGATTCATGCAGCGTCCGGAACGAGTTGTGGTAACAGCAGTAGGAGCCATCTTCTGCGGCATATTCGACAACCTGTGGTTCCTTGCCGTGCCGATGATTGTCATTGCGGTTCTCGCAAACATCACCGCATTTTGGCGTATTGCACACTGCTACAACGTAATGACAAAGAAAGAGAATTAAACAAAAGCAAAAGCAACAAGTAATGTTCAGCATTTACATTGTCATCTTCTACTTCGTCCTTGTTGCCATAAAGCCAACAAGAAAAATAGCTCTTGCACTGACTCCCTGGCTTGTTTTCGCATGTTCATACGACGCCATGCGGCTTTATCCGAACTACGAGGTAAACCCGATTGATGTACGCGGACTGTATGATGCGGAAAAAAGCATATTCGGTTTCGGCGGAATGATACCAGGAGAATACTTCGCCATACACAACAATCCGTTTGCCGACTTCATGGCAGGACTGTTCTATCTCTGCTGGGTTCCAGTGCCATTGGCTTTTGGCATCTGGCTTTACATCAGAGGAAAGAAAGAACTTTATCTGCGTTTCTCATTAGCATTCCTTTTTGTAAATCTTGTGGGTTTCTGCGGATATTACATCCATCCGGCCGCCCCACCATGGTATGCTATGAATTACGGGTTTGAAGCTGTACTTAACACGCCGGGAAACGTGGCTGGACTGGGACGCTTCGATGCCATGACGGGCTTGCAGGTATTCCACTCTCTGTACGGAAAGAACGCCAACGTGTTTGCGGCTATCCCCTCTCTCCATGCCGCATACATGCTGATAGCAACCATATATGCGATAATCGGCAGACAAAACAAAATAACCATTGCAGCATTTGCCTTCATCTGTGTTGGTATTTGGTGGACTGCCGTCTATACAGGTCACCATTACATCATTGATGTCCTCCTCGGTATCGCCACAACAATATTTGGAATATCCGTTCTGGAACTGGTCATATTCAGAACTCCATCAATAAAGAAACTACTGGAAAAATATGTACTTGCGATTTAACCCAAATCGGTCATTAGATTTCCACTCTGCTTCGTCTTTGTTTCGAGCAGATTGCAACGTTCGTGTTGAAGGCATAGCGGGCTATGGCGAAACGCGGACGGCGGCAAGATGACCAAACAAAGGCGGAGAAGGGTGGAAAAGAAAGACAACTTCTCTTATAACACGCTTGTTTCGGTCTAATGACTGATTTGGGTTTAAACGTAAACCGCAGACGGCATATAAGAACTAAAGCCTGACAGTGAGACAAATCACTGTCAGGCTTTTTTCATAACACAAGTTCCGGATTTCTCCAATAATAGTCGGACTAAATGAAATGTTCTATATCCGAGAGTCGTGTCACCACCGCATCACAAATGCTTTCATCGCAGACTGCATCCTCCCATTGGCGCCCTTTAATCCAAACTGCATGGCAACCCAAATCCTTGGCAGGAACGATGTCCTTGGAATACGAATCGCCAACGACAAGGACCTCAGAACACGGCACATCAAGGGCACATACGCCAAGAGCGAATATCGCAGGATTAGGCTTTCGCACCCCTACCACAGCCGACTCTATTACCTTTTGGAAGAAAATGTCCATACCGGCATCACGCAAAACAGTGCTGATATTGCCATAAAAGTTTGAGACAAGCACCATAGGCAGCCCCTTCCGGCGGACAAACTCCAATACGGAACGGTTCTCATTCAGCAGACAGTTCGTAATGCCGTTTATATAATCAGCCATTCTTGCAGCTGTTATTTCTATTTGCTCATCGGTAAACTCCAACAAAGAGCCAAGTTGCTTCTGCTTCTCCGCATCATCCTTACCAGTGTGAAGAAGTTCCCTTCCGGAAAGGAATGCAAGCTGCAAACGTATCTTTGCACGCAGGATATCGGCAAAATGAAAATCCGCTTTTACTACAGGATTGACGGCAAGCACACGTTCTGCATAAACGTATGCATCACGGAAAGCCAGCTTCCCGACAGGTACCGACTCATGCCGGTAGCCGTCCCAAATCACCTCCGACCAATGGTCGCCACGAGTATCAAGCGTACCGCCATAGTCGAATATAATCCCAGAATACTTGTTTGCCATCACATTCATTTATCAAAAAGAAAAGACAAATATTTATCTTGCAACACTTCCATTACTGATAGCTGTCGAGTTTCGCCAACATTTCACAGCATAATTTCTCATGTCGGTGATGCATATACATACAAACCAGTCCGAAAACAGTTATCTCAACAACCGGATAAACCCAAGGTTTCCCGATGATAAGACTTGCAAAGAGAGTGAAACTGCGCCAGTTGAAAGTGAGAAAATTGCAATACTTCATAAGCGGGAAACTGCCACGACGGAAGTCGGAACGTAGCTGTTCGGGCAATTGTTCAGGAAAACGCTGACGCAATGCAGCCTTGAAGCGTTGGAAACACGGCGTGGCCTTCTCCTGTTCCTTTGTGTAATTGACGTAAAAGAACTGGAAGAACTTCTGCACCGGCTGCTTCTTCCATGACATATTACGATAAATCTCCACCTGCGCAGAAGCATCATCCATCTCACATCCCTCCTTGTCTTTAAGGAAGAAAAGATGTATCTGACGGTAATAGTCGGAGATACGGCACTGCCGTGTATGGCTGTAAAGACCGGCAAAAGCCACTACAAACCATATCCAAATGCCCCATTCCGGCATTACGCGTATAGCAATGGCGGCATAGATTGTCGCAAACCAAAAGTCACTTGAAGCTCCATCGAGTATGCGACCAAGCGGGGTCGTCTGTCCAGTCATACGCGCAAGCTGCCCGTCGGCACTGTCATACATATTGCCCCATACAAGAAACAAGATGCCAATAACATTAATCTTCATGTCGTCAAAGCCGACACACACGCCTGCCGCCATTCCAAGAATTATCGACAGAACGGTCACCGTGTTCGGACTAATACCAAGCATACGGAAGAAACGCGCCCACATGAAACCAATAGGACGATAAAAGAACATGTCTATACGTTCCTCTGTGTCGGAGGACTTTATGGACGACAGGAAGTTATTTGTATCACTCATTTATATAAATAATTCTTTTATTACTTTTTTTCGTTGTCTGAAAGTATCTTACGGCAGATTGACTTTGCTATCTGAAAAGCCGCCTCCTCACGGCAAGGAGCAAAGCTCGGCCAATCGTTGAAGTCGATAATCTTGAAACTTCCATCCTCTGCTATAATGCAGTCTCCACCATAAACCGACACACCAAGTATGCCGGCAGCCTTATCCGCCTCACGTTTCAATGCGTCCACATCAAAAGCTATGCCCTTGACCTCGCCGTTAATTGCCTCAAATCCGAACTTTGAATGATGGCTGCACTTTGACGGGTAAAGCCAAAAGAAGAACTCGGAATCCTGAACACCATAGAATTTTATGAGGTCACCATGCAGATGTTCGTTCACAATCACCGACGAAATGCCTCGCTGCCAGAACTTTTCCAGCAACATTTCCGCCTCTTCTTCGTCATGCACATAACATGTATCTTCCTTACACTGAGCGCATCCATCGCCACGTTTCAACCAACACGGGTATGTCATTCCGTCCGCCATAGGATTCCCTTTCTCTATTATCCGGCTTTCCGGATAACTGATTCTGCCAGCAGAAAACATCTCGACCATCTTGTGACGGACACAAGACTCGACACCATTGCTATGGTTTACGACAACACTTCCCGACTGTTCCATAAGCCGAAGAGCATCAAGAGCACTGCTGCTACGAGCCATACTGAAGAAGGCATCGACACCTGCACAGCCGGAAACGCCAGCAGGGGTTTCAGCGTTTTTACCTAAATCCGTTTCGCTTATCAAATGAACCTCCGCCCCAAGCGACTCAAGATTACCCTTCACCGCACACATTACGGCGGCATCCTTATCCACACAATTTGGCGAAAACTCTTCACCGCGGCACACCCCGATGATTCTTTTCCCCTCAAGAGGGTGCAGGAAAGCCTCGGCTTTGGCAATGTCGTCCTTATGATCGACATCAAGAATCTTGTTTATAGGATAAGCTTCAAGACAAAGTCCCTCCTCAATAAGCTGACGCTGGAAATTGCGCATACGGCTCATCCCAGCATCAAGACAATGGTCAAGTACATCAAGAGCCCGACTGTTCAAACAATAGATCCCTCCCGAAACGAGATGGTCGCCGCACTCTCTTGCATCATGGAATCCTGTCACAAGCATTCTGCCGACAGCAGTTTCTGCCGACAAACCGCTTTCGTTTTTATCAGCATTCACCCCTACCCACAACGGTTTTTCGTCATCGACGTATGGAGTTACAGCCATACACCCGTCAATGTCGGGTGTATTTACAAAATGCGATATATATTTCTTGAATTCCGCTTCATGGAAAACAGTATCTACTGTCGTCAGACAAAAACGCCCCCCCCTAAGATAAGGCGATATGGCATGAAGACTGTGCATCGAACTCGGCGTGGTCTTCACCACCAGACGCAATGGGACTGGCAAATCCAGTGCTTCCAGATGCTCACGCACTTCCGCACTATACTCATTTATGACTGCAACGATTTCGGTTGCACCACAATCCACAAAAATGCGTAAAAGGCGGTCGATCATAGGTTCGCCACAAACCCGTACCAACGGTTTTGGAACTTCTACCCCTTCATTTGAAAGACGACTGCCCTCTCCAGCTGCTATTACAGCAAATTTCATACAATTCAAATATCTATTCCTGTTCTTTTTGACTCAGATTTTCTGAACAGTACAAAGTTACAAGAATATTTCGATATTCAACTCATTTTGCCGCTCAAAAGCGACAACCTCGCGAACGAATTATCTAACTTCCAGATTTTTTGTTTCCAAACTTCCAGTTCCAGACACCGATTTGAGCAATTGCCTGATAGTTCCGCTCATTTTCATATCACCGGTTCCGAACAAATTGCATGACACCTTGCCACAGTTCTTAAACATCATATCAATGTCTCCCGTACCAGACAACATGAATGAAGAATCGTCCGCTTCCTGCAACACCGCCGCCACATCGCCGGTTCCTTCTGAACTCACATAAAACGACAACGCCTTGATTCTTTTAGCTCCGAAATCGCCTGTCCCGGACACACTCAACTTCATCGTGTTGCATTCTATATCAGAAAATTCAGCATCGCCGGTTCCAGACAAATCCATCTCCAGTTTTTCTGAATACAAAACTCCGCTGCAAGTGAAATCCCCCGTTCCCGAAACATTCACAAAATTCAACTCCGGCGACGACACTATGATTTTCACATCGTCGTCACATTCTGCAGACCAATGCTTGTCTTTCTTCGTAATATTAAGCGTAGTCCCGTCAAGTTCCACGCTTATCTTATCAATAATGTCTGCATCGCCACGCAATAATATATATGTGGAATCTGCCTGAACGAAAGAAACATCCCATTCAGAACTGTTGCATACGGAATTGAATGCTCCGGGTGTAAGTTTCTTTTGAACGACATCGGCAGAATGCTTTTTCCCGATTCTGTTTCCGACATAAGTGCATGATGGAAGTGATGCCAGCATAAACAGACACGCCATTAGACTTAACAATTGCTTCATGAGTTTACCATTTTATTTGTTTTACACCTTTATGACGAAAGCATCGGACATAAAGTTGCATGAAAAACAAAAAAAACTCCATAAGCATCAAATAGCTTACGGAGATTTTCTATGATATTTTCAGTATTTCAGAACTTCGCCATCTTTATTGCGTCAATGGCACATTCATCACCCTTGTTGCCATAACGACCGCCACATCTGTCCTTTGCCTGCTGCAGATCGTTGGTTGTAAGCAATCCGTAGATGATGGGTATTTCACTTGTCGTGTTGAGACGTGCAATACCGGAGGTCACCCCTTGGCAGATATAGTCGAAATGCGGAGTCTCGCCTCTTATCACACTTCCGAGAATGATCACGGCGTCATAGCCTCCGTGCAGCACCATCTGGTGTGCTCCGTAAATCAGTTCGAAGCTTCCCGGAACGGTTTTGACATGAATGTTTTCGGGCAGTGCGCCATGTTTTTCCAATGTGCTTACCGCACCGTCAAGCAATGCTCCCGTTATTTCCGGATTCCATTCTGCAACCACAATACCAAAGCACATGTTGCTTGCGTCTGGTATATTGTCCGCATCATAGCAAGAAAGATTATGAAGTGCTGTTGCCATTGTCTTATTCCGAAACGCGTTCTATGTACTTGTCGATTTCAGAGCTCTGTACAAGCTGTGAATTCTGATATTTCTTCTTTATGTCCTGATAAATCTTGAGAGCCTCAGCCTTCTTGTTCTGGCTTTCGAGCAACTCACCTGCCTGCAAAAGGAATGTAGGAGAAATGCTGTTGTTCACGCCATCAACGCCTTTGTCGTCAGCCATTTCTGCAGCCTTTTTCAATGTGCTGATAGCCTTGTCCACATTTCCTGTTTCGGCATAAGCGTTACCCAAAGCAGCTGTTGCAGCCGGGCTTACCAAAGCGTCGCCCTGTGTAGAGTATTTCTCAAGCGAAGCAACAGCCTCATTCCATTTGCCAAGATTCACATAGCAAAGACCTGCATACAGATTGGCAAGGTTGGCAGCGTCTGTGCCGCTGTAATCGCTTGCTATCTTTGCGAAGCCCACGAATCCTGCACCATCGCCATTAAGAGCCTTGTCGAACATTTCCGAATTGAAATATTCCTGTCCCTTTGCCAAAGCAGTGCTTGCCTTGTCCTCGCGGGGTCCTGCCACATACTCTCTGTAAGCGAACAGTCCTGCCACAATGATGATGACGGCAGCCACAACGATAAGAATCTGCTTCTTGAATTTGTCGAAGAATGCTTCAGTTCCATTTTGGGGCTCATTAGCATTACGAGCTCCTAATCCATTTCTATTTTCCATTATTTTTTTGATTTTTTAATTTTCTCATTCTCGTTGCATTACGCCGTTTTCCTACTTGGAATGGCATAATCAAATGCAGCGCAAAATTACGTATTTTATCTCACATATTGAAATATATTCCAACTTTTTTTGTTTTAAAACAATAAAACATTTAACTTTGCATGACCGAAAGCACTTTGAGTGCAGACATTTATAATATGTTGCAAGCATTTAGTTATGATCTTAAATAAAATCTCAATCATCAATTTCAAGAACATCAAAGAAGCGACTTTGGAACTTTCGCCCAAAATGAATTGCTTCATAGGTCATAACGGGGAAGGCAAGACCAACTTCCTTGATGCAGTGTATTACCTTTCCTTCTGCCACAGTTCATTCAACCCTATCGACTCGCAAATAATAACCCATGACAAGGATTTCTTTGTGATTGACGGCGTTTACGACACTGAAAACGGCGATACCACAGACATTTACTGCGGTATGAAACGCGGCACAAAAAAGCATTTCAAGCGCGACAAAAAGGAATACAAGCGTCTGGCGCAACACATCGGACTCATCCCCCTTATCTTCGTATCACCCTACGACACTTCGCTCATAGCCGGCGGCAGCGAGGAAAGGCGCCGGCTCATGGATGTGGTAATTTCACAATACGACCACAACTACCTCGAAGCCCTTACCAACTACAACAAGGCATTGCAGCAGCGCAATTCGCTTCTGAAGATGGAGAACGAACCCGACGCCATGCTTCTTGACATCTGGGAGAGGGAGATGGCACGCCACGGAACGACCATCTACAACGCACGCGAATCGTTTGTAAATCAGCTGATTCCGGTTTTCCAGAACATTTACAACCATATTTCCGACAACCATGAGAGCGTGTCATTACGCTATGTGTCGCATGCCCAGCGTGGCGACCTGCTCGATGTAATACAACGCGACCGTTTCCGCGACCGTGCCGTAGGCTATTCGCTTCACGGCGTGCATCGCGACGACCTTGAAATGCTGCTCGACGGCTATCAGATGAAGCGCGAAGGAAGCCAAGGTCAAAACAAAACCTTCGTCCTTGCACTGAAGCTTGCACAGTTCGACTTCCTCAAACGCACTGCCTCCAACACCACCCCCATGCTGCTGCTTGACGACATTTTCGACAAGCTCGACGCACACCGTGTGGAGCAAATCGTGCAACTCGTCTCTGGTTCCGACTTCGGACAAATATTCATCACCGACACCAACCGCGACCATCTCGACCAAATATTGAAGAATGTATCGTTCGACTACAAGCTGTTCAATGTCTCCAACGGTGAAATAAAAGAAAAAGAACATGTTTAGACGCGAAGTGAAATCCATCTCCGAACTACTGAATGCCTATCTGCGACAGGAAGGTTTGGAGGTTCCTCTGTTACAAAAGCGCCTCATCGACTCCTGGGAGAAAGTCGTGGGCAAGACTGTGGCGAGCTACACCGGCGACAAAAGCATAAGAAACCAGACACTCTATGTCAAGATTCTAAACCCTGCATTACGCCAGGATCTTTCAATGATGCGCACGCAACTCGTCAAACGCCTCAATGCCGAAGTTGGTTCATGTGTCATCGCTGATGTACGCATCTATTGATGCTGCAAAAGCAAAGGCATAATAAAATAAAGACTGACAACAGTACAGCAGGTAATAATCTGATTCTTATCGAGTTTCAGCAACTTCCTGCCAACTTTACTTTTATCACTTTCCTATAAAAAAAGAACTTGCAGACACCGACAACCTTTATTGCCATGCCTGCAAGTTCATCTCTTGCGGAAGATGAGGGATTCAAACCCCCGATACCCGGAAAAGGGTATACCGGATT
>OLFV01000408.1_pt1 | contig 51889 bp, 46 predicted proteins | sample 1605551 | NCBI WGS metagenome assembly OLFV01 (sample SAMEA3888922, study PRJEB22519) | human gut metagenome | biome: human gut; feature: human-associated habitat; material: faeces | place: Denmark | collected 2011 | reverse complement strand
TCTTTTCAGACTTACAAAGCTATATGCTTAATCCCCCTGGTTTATCGGGTGAGCCCAAAACATCAAAAGCTATTGAACAAAAAAAGGGACAATATTTTGGATTATTGGTTTTGAAAACCATTTCCAAAATATTGTCCCTTTTGTTTTTATAGAGAGTTTTTCTTTATTTCATACACTCCTTGCAAGGAGTCCAAGGCTTGAGCTGCTTGAAGAAGTCGTTACCCTTATCGTCAACGAGGATGAAAGCGGGGAAGTCTTCAACAGCGATCTTCCAGATAGCCTCCATGCCCAGCTCAGGATACTCTACACACTCGATGCTCTTGATGCTGCTCTTTGACAGAACGGCAGCAACGCCACCGATAGTGCCGAGATAGAAGCCACCGTGCTTCTTGCAAGCCTCTGTAACGACATCGCCACGGTTACCCTTAGCGATCATCACGAGAGAAGCGCCGTGATCCTGGAATTCATCTACATAGGGGTCCATACGGTTGGCTGTTGTCGGGCCCATAGAGCCACAGGGGTAGCCCTCGGGGGTCTTGGCAGGTCCAGCGTAGAGGATAGGATGATCCTTGAAATACTGAGGCATCTCCTCGCCGGCATCCAGACGGGCCTTCAGCTTAGCGTGAGCGATGTCGCGGGCAACGATGATGGTACCCTTCAGGTTCACGCGTGTGCTAACGGGATATTTTGAGAGTTCTGCACGCACAGCATCGATGCCCTTGTCGAGGTCGATCTCAATGCCCTTGGTGCCCTCACCCGGGTTGCGCAGCTCCTCAGGAATAAGCTCTGTGGGGTTCTCGTCCATCTTCTCCAAGAACACACCGTCCTTTGTGATCTTTGCCTTGATGTTACGGTCGGCAGAGCAGCTCACGCCCATGCCGATGGGGCAGCTTGCGCCGTGACGGGGCAGACGTACCACGCGGATGTCGTGTGCCAGATATTTACCGCCAAACTGTGCGCCAAGACCAATCTTATGTGCCTCCTCAAGGAGCTTGTTCTCAAGATCGATGTCGCGGAATGCGCGGCCTGTCTCGTCGCCTGTTGTGGGCAGGTTGTCATAATACTTGATGCTTGCCAGCTTCACGGTGAGCAGGTTCTTCTCTGCTGATGTGCCACCGATAACGAAAGCGATGTGGTAAGGAGGACAAGCGGCTGTGCCGAGGCTCTTCATCTTCTCTACGAGGAAGGGCAGCAGTGTGCCTTCGTTCTGGATGGTAGCCTTGGTCATGGGGTAGAAATAGGTCTTGTTTGCTGAACCACCGCCCTTGGCAACCATCACAAAGCGATATTCGTCGCCCTCTGTTGCCTCGATGTCGATCTGTGCAGGCAGGTTACAACGTGTGTTGACCTCGTCATACATGTTAAGAGGAGCATTCTGCGAGTAGCGCAGGTTGTCCTGTGTGTAGGTGTTGTAGACACCCAGCGAGAGAGCCTCCTCGTCTTCAAAGTCGGTCCACACGCGCTGTCCCTTCTCACCGTGGATGATGGCGGTACCGGTGTCCTGGCAGAAAGGCAGGATGCCCTTCACTGCTACCTCGGCGTTGCGAAGGAACTGCAGTGCCACATACTTATCGTTCTCCGATGCTTCCGGGTCGGTCAAGATCTTTGCCACCTGCTCATTGTGCTCACGGCGCAGCATAAACTCCACATCGTGGAATGCCTGCTGTGCGAGCAGTGTGAGAGCCTCTTTTGAAACCTTCAGGATTGTCTTACCCTCAAACTCGGCTGTGCTTACGCCTTCTTTGGTAAGCAAGCGATATTCGGTAGTGTCCTTGCCCAACTGGAACATAGGAGCATACTTGAACTCTGGTGTTTTAGCCATAATGTTATTTGATTATATGTTTTTAAACAAATTTCGCTGTTTGGGAATGACCTATGCAAAGGTAATTATTTTTCTGCAATTATGCAGACTATAGCTTTCCATTTTTTGTTTCGTTACTATTTTTTACATAAAAAAGCTAAAGTTGCATGTTTCTTACAACGGCATGTCTTTATAACGTTGCTTCAGACGTTCCGCTTCAGCATGGAGCTTAGCGAGGAACGCCTTATATTCGTCACCATCGGGGTTGAGCGGACGATGAGAGAAGCCTTTCTTTAGTGGTGCCCACTCACGGAGGAACGTCTTGGCCTCATCAGAGAAAAACGTCTCTACCATGCGCTGCCAGATATACTCAACCGCCAGAGAGGAAGGATGAAGCATGTCGTCGGCATAGAAACGGTAGTCGCGAAGCTCGTCGTTAACAATCTCGTAGGCAGGGAAGTAGGTTACAACCGCCCCACCCTGCTTATCATTAAAAGAGATTTCTTTGCTGATGCCCGATTCTTTGCTAAAGCTCGATTCTTTGCTAAAGTTCGATTCTTTGCTAAAGTTCAATTCTTTGTCAATGCTTGATTCTCTATTGAGAGTTGTTTCTTTTATAAGCAGATCAGCTGCGAGAAGCAGCGTGGCTTTGGAGAGTTGGCTTCCGTGGAAACCATACTTGGCATAACGAATGGGGCTAACCGTTATGATGACCTTCACATCGGGTCTTCGCTCACGCAGAATGTTGACCGCACGAAGAAGATAATCCTTACACTCCTCCACCGTGAGCTCACGCTCCTCAAAGAGTCGATGCGGTCGTTTCTGACAGTTGTCCACAATCTCGCCCGTCTCTCTAAGGATGTACACATGGTTTGTTCCGAGCGTGAAGACAGCCACACGCGGTGCCACGTCGGTGTGTTCTACCGTGTGCAAGATGCTTGCCGGGTTATACATCACACCGAAAGGGTTGACCGTTGCGCGGAACATCTCGTCCTTGAAACGGCGCCCAATGTTGTCTGCAAAGCAAGAGCCCACGAACAGCATCTCCTCACAGGGGGCTATGCTGAACGCGGGTCTCGGTATGTCTACAATTGTTCTAAACTGCATTGTTCGATTTAGTCGATTGATGCCTTTTCGTTATCTGTTGTTGCCGCCTTGCGCTTCTTGCGTTCCTCAAACCACACACCAACGATGATGGCGATGAAGAGGAGAGCGAAGGCAATGTAAGCCACGGTCTCGGTGTCGCGGATACTCTTTGGCTTGAAGGTAAGCACCACCTTATGCTTGCCGGCCTTCACGTTGATGGCACGAAGCACATAATCGACACGTCCCACCGTTACGGGCTCTCCGTCGACAGTGGCGGTCCATCCAGGATAATATATCTCGGAGAACACCACAATGCCGCCCTTTGTTGAACTGATGTCGTAGGTCAGCTCGTTGGGCTCATACTTAGTGAGCTTCACGATGGCCATGTCGTCCTCAGGCACAGCCTCTCCCAACGCCTCCTTAAACTTGGCGTCAGCCACAGCTTGATGGCGAAGATTTATCTTACCCACACCGTCGAGCTCCTCGTTGGCGTTGTCAACATACTTGATGTCGCCAACAAACCAGGCGTTGCCATAAGCATAAGTGTTAAGCACAGGCACCGTCTGTCCACCCTGCAGCGGCAGAATGATGTATTTGGTGTTAAGCATGTTGAGCACAGGGTAGATAGTGTCGCCTGCCACCTTTGTCATGTCGCCCTGAGCCTGAGCTATTGCCGTGTAGGCCTTCTGCATCTCTGGCGAGATGTAAGCGTCGATGAGCTCCTGATAGCGGCGAAGCTTTGCTGCATGATAGCCGCCGATGCTCTTGTGGTAATAAGAGGTCTCGTTCTCGTTGAACGTGTTTGACGCGAGGTTAAGCACGCGGTAGTCGAGCGAGCGGTCTTGCAGAATCTGCTTGTCTGTGGCTGTCATGGGCTGTGGTGTGTCGCGCACACTTTTCTCAACAAACATAGAGTCGTTGAGGTAGCGTTTGTTCACCTGCCACATGTCGACGACACAAAGGGCAATCATGAGAGACACAGCCATCTTGCTGTTGATCTTCTTCATGAGCATGAGCACCAGCACAACGGTGCCAAACGTCACGATGAAGGCAGAGCGCCAACAGTCGGCGGTGAACACAGCCACACGCATGTCAGTAAGGTTGCTAAGGATCGGTCCGAGATATTCGGCTGGCAACGATTTCAGCGCCACCATCTCCGAAGCCGACACAAAGTCGGGGAAGAACACTCTTGGCATAAGTGCAAAAAGCACACACATGCCGGCGGTCATGGCGAACGCCACAACAAGATAATCGCGTTTCTTACGCACGAAGATAGAGAGAGGCGAGAAGAAGATGAAACCAAGCACCTTCTGCTTCTTGGTCTCCGTCTCCTTAAGGACCTCAGGATTGTCGATGAGCTTCTTCAACGCCATCATGGCGAGAAGAGGTATGGTAAACTCGGCGATGACGAGTATTGATGCCACGGTTCGGAACTTGGCATACATCGGCACATAGTCGAGGAACAGGTCAGTAAACCACATAAAGTTGTGGCCCCACGACAGGAGGACAGACAGCACCGTTGCAGCATACAACGCCCATTTCATGGGACCCTTCAGAAGGAACAGTCCGAGGAAGAACAGCATGAGCACGAAGGCACCCACATAAACGGGTCCGCTGGTGCCTGGCTGGTTGCCCCAATATTGTCCCAGCTGCTGGTAGAGCTGCATAAACTCGGGGTTGGCCTTCGACATGGCCTTCTCGCTTTGCACAAGGGGGAACGAAGCGCCACCCTTGGCGTTAGGGATAAGGAGCGTCCATGTCTCGTCGATGCCGTAGCTCCACTGCGTTATATAGTCGCGGTCGAGACCGCTCGATGTCTGGTTTGCAGAGTTTTTCTTCACCAGTTCGCTCTTGCCACGCATCGACTCCTGGCCATACTGCCATGTGTGGTAGAGGTTACTCAGGTTTATGCAGATGCCTATCGCGGCACCTGCCATGCACACACCAAGAGACTTGCCGAAGCGTACCATCTGACGGTTGCGCACGGCCTCAACGAGGTAGGCGATGACCATGAAGAGGATGATGAAGAGATAATAATAGGTCATCTGCACATGGTTGGCTTTCACCTCAAAGGCAGAGAAGAGAGCCGTGAGGATGAAGCCCCACAGGTATCGGCCCCTGAAAGACAGCACCACGCCCGCAATCATGGGCGGCAGATAAGCCAACGCCATGACCTTCCATATATGTCCTGCGGCAATGATGATAAAGAAATAGCTGCTGAAAGCCCATATCAGCGAACCGAGGACCGCCAACTCATGACGGAAGTCGAAGGCACGCAGAAGGATGTAGAATCCCAACAAATAGACAAACACATACCACACGTTGTCGGGAAGCCACAGATGGTAGGCGTTCATCACGCTTGAGAGCATGTCGGTACTCTTATACGACGGTGCCAGCTGGTAGGTGGGCATGCCGCTGAACGCCGAGTTGGTCCAGCGTGTGCGCTCGCCTGTCTTCTCTAAATATTGCTCTTGCTCCACGCCTGCTCCACGTCCTGCCGACGTGTCATGACGGTAGAGTATGCGACCGTCGATGTCGGCCGGCATAAAATAGACAAAGGAGATGACGGCAAACAAAACCACTGCCACGAGGTCGGGCAGATACTTCTTCAATGATTTCATTCTTTCTCTATAAAAATCTAATAAACGTTTATTGTCTGCAAAGTTACAACGAATTATTGAGAATTATGGATGAAACAACAATAAAAATGGATGACATGTCGATAAAAGCCTCAACCCACGTTATCATTGGTCAGGGTTCTCCATAAAGCCCTTATACTCGTCAACGAGTCCACTCATGACCACATCATAGCTCTCTTTCTCAATGGCCTTGATGTTGTCTGCACCCTGTCCCTTAGGTGCGATGGGCCTGTGGATGGTCAGACGCAGCGGATGCCACAGCACCCATTTCATGTCGCGCATGCGGGGCATGACGTTAAACGAGCCGTTGATGGTTATGGGCACAACGTCGAGTTGCAGCTCATCGGCAAGCATGAAAGCGCCGCGCTTGAACACACCCATGTGGCCTGTGAACGAGCGTGCACCCTCGGGGAACACCACCACCGACATGCCGCCACGCAGGGTGTCGCGAGCCTTGTCGTAGGTCTCACGAATGCGTGCCGGTCCGCGCTTGTCTACAAAAATCTGGTGTGAAGCCTCGCATGCCTTTCCCACTAACGGAATGTTACGCAGCTGTCGTTTCATCATCCATTTGAAGTTGCGGTTCAAGTAGCCGTAAATCAAGAATATATCGAATGCGCCCTGATGGTTTGACACAAACACATAAGAACGTCCGGGCTCCAGGTTCTCACGTCCTTCAACCTTTACGGGAAGGAGGAACATGCGGATGATCAGTCGTGCCCACAGTTTGCCGGGATAGTAGCCCCAGAAATGTCCGTTGCCAATGGTGCAGCCTATGGTTACCGTAAGAGCTGTTATAAGTGTGCCGAGCGCTATAACCGGCAACACGATGAACAGCTGATAAATGCGATAGAGAATTTTCATTGTGTGTTATTAATCTTAAATTATTGGTTTTAAATTTCTACTTTCTTTTAACCTTCAAGCTTATCACCACGATCTCGGGATAGATACCAAGACGGAATGGGGCGAAGCCACCGAGACCTGATGACACGAAGAGGGAGCGCTCACCACGACGGTAGAGTCCGCAGTCTTCGCGGTTGTTAAACTGCGTAGGGCGGAACCCCATGAGCTCCACTTGTCCGCCGTGCGTGTGTCCGCTAAGCGTGAGCTGCACCTTTGAGCGAGGAAGGATCTGCTCCTCCCATGCCCATGGGTCGTGCTGCATAAGCACCACAAAGGAGGATGCGGAAACCCCACGGAGCGTCTTCTTAAGGTCACCCTTCATAGGGAACGGCGGTCGCCCGACGTTCTCCTCACCAGCCACAACGATAGAGTCGTTGCCTCGACACAGAACGCGGTGGTCGTTGAGCAGCAATTGCCATCCGAACGAGCATTCAAGAGAAACGAGCTGCTGTTCATTGGCGGCCTTAAGACTATCTGTGCCAGACACATACATGCTATAATCGTGATTGCCGCGCACGGCAAACACCCCATCCTTGGCTTTGATTTTTGACAGCAACGAGGCAAAAGGCAGCAGCTCGCTGGGCTGCATGTTCTGTATGTCGCCAGTCATCATCACGGCATCGGCGTGAGCTGCGTTTATGCTGTCTACGGCACGCTCCAGCAAAACATGAGGAATGGAGCCTACATGAAGGTCGGAAATGTGCACAATGCGGTAGCCATCGAAAGCCTCAGGCAGGTCGCTAAACTCAATCTCCACATGTTTGACTTCCAGTCGGCGCACACCAAAGAACGAACCATAGAGCACCGCCACGACAATGACGACAGACAGGGAGATGCCCATCAGCGTGCCATAGTTGCGATGCAGACCAAAGCCACGCTTAACGCCGAGACCTATCAGGGAGCAGAGCATGAACACAAACTTAGGCGCTGCGAACAGACCGAACAGCAAGAGGAAGAGATTCAGCCACAGTTGGTCTGAAGGGGCAAAGTCGGGTATGCAACATAGGGCAATGGTGTAGACAGACAACACCACGGCAGGAATCCACCACAACAGCTTCTTCACTCTTGACATGGGACCACGACGATGCAGATGCACCTTATAGATATAGGCCTCAGGCAAAAGGATGACGAGGAATATTAATATTGAAATTCGGGCAATCATATTTTTCTTATGACGAGTTATGAGGATTTTACAAACAAGCAGCCACCTTCTTACATCAAGCAACCACCTTCTTACATCAAGCAACCACCCAAAAAGCGGCGCATCAGTTCGACAGGGATGCCACGTCGGTGAGCATAATCGCGAAGCTGAGCCTCATCTATTTTTCCCAGATTGAAATAATGGGCAGCAGGATGAGCGAACATCAGTCCTGAGACCGAAGCATGCGGCATCATCATGCCCGAGGCCGTGAGCCTTATGCCAATGGTCTTCATGTCAAGCAAGCGGTCGAGTAGGAAGTTCATGCTTGTGTCGGGCATTGACGGGTAGCCCACAGCGGGACGTATGCCTTGAAAATCTTCGCGTAGCATCTGTTCGACGGTTAGATGTTCATCGGGAGCATAGCCCCACCAATGTGTGCGCACCTGTTGGTGCAAGCGTTCCACTGTGGCCTCAGCCAGACGGTCAGCAAGAGTCTGCGCGAGCATGCGCTTGTAATCGTCATTCTTATAGTCGGTCTCCATCGACTTGTCCACGGTGGCTGCAAAGGCACCTATGGTGTCGGTCACGCCGTGAGAAAGCGGACGTATGAAGTCGGCAAGACACAGCGTAGGTTTTCCATTCTCTGTTGGCGTCTGTTGGCGCAACATCGGGAACCGCAAGCCGTCTATAATGATGTCGTCGCCATCGGCGTTGGCATCAAACAGTCCGAACACGGCATGTGTGGCATAGCGCGGCTCCATAGAGGCGAGCATCAGCATGGCCTCTTCGCGCAAGGCGTTCTTCTCAGCATCAGGCTTTCCTGACAAGCCCCAGGCATGAAAGAAGTAGAGCCAGTTGATGTAGGGCACCACGTCGGCAATGCTATATTCTAAAGTTTTAATGACACGAGCCATACTTTTTATTTTTTTCAATGTGTCAGCATTGAATTATCCTATCTAAACATCAGAGCCTCACCACGCGAGTCTTCGTCGAAGACGCCATTATTATATATAAGGTGTCCGTTGCTCACGGTCTGACACACACGCCAAGCGAACGAATGACCAGCGAGCGGTGTCCATCCACACTTGCTCTGCACACTCTCATCGGTGACGGTCCACGGTTCGCCACGGCGCACCACCACGAGGTCGGCCTTACAGCCTGGGCGCACAAAGCCACGGTCGCGTATGCTGAACAGTTGTGCCGGATGATGACACATAAGCTCGACAAGGCGCTCTATGGTGAGCACGCCATCGTCGACAAGTTCAAGCATGGACACAAGCGAGAACTGCAACATGGGCATTCCCGAGGCGGCACGGGCGCAGCCACCTTGCTTGTCGGCAAGCTGATGGGGTGCATGGTCGGTGCCTATGGTGAAGATGCGCCCGTCGGTTAGAGCACGGCGCAAGGCGGCACGGTCGGCAGCAGTCTTCACAGCAGGGTTACATTTTATGCGTGTTCCAAGCGTCTGGTAGTCGGCATCGGTAAACATGAGATGCGCTATCACCGCCTCTGCCGTGATATTGCTGTCGACACCAAAGAGACTGAGCTCGCGCTCGGTGGTGAGATGCGCCACATGCAGGCGTGTGCCATATTGACGGGCGAGGCTCACGGCAAGCTCTGTCGACGCGTAGCATGCCTCCACACTACGGATCCACGGGTGGTGGCACACGTCGGGATCGTCACCCCACATGCGTTTCGCCTCTTCCATGTTGCGGTTTATGACGGCAGAGTCTTCACAATGGGTCATGACAGGCAGCTCCACCTCGCTGAAGATGCGTCTTAGAGCCGTCTCATGATCAACGAGCATGTTGCCAGTGCTCGCTCCCATGAACAGCTTCACGCCTGGCACCTCATGCGGGTTGACCTGCTTCAACGTGTCGATGTTGTCGTTGGTGGCGCCTATGAAGAAGGCATAGTTGACATGGCTCTTCCCGGCAGCCAACTGTCGCTTTGCCTCAAGGGCTTCGAGCGTGGTGGTCTGCGGCTTGGTGTTGGGCATGTCGAAGAACGATGTCACTCCACCATAGGCGGCAGCACGGCTCTCACTCTCCATGTCGGCCTTAGCGGTGAGTCCCGGCTCACGAAAATGGACATGACTGTCGATGACACCCGGAAGCACATAACAGCCGTCGGCATCGATCTCGCTGTCACAGCTGGAGCCGTCAAGACAAGCACATGCCTCTGTGTTTTCACCTTCTCTGATGACGTTCTTTATAAAGCCGTCTTCCACAACGACGGACGCGCGACAAGCTTGTCCTTCGTTGACAACTATTCCGTTTTTTATTATCAGTCGCATCTTATTGATTGATTAATGGTCTTTTCTGCACGACAAAGGTATGAAAAAATAATCATAAGCAAGTGTTCTTAATAAGTTTTGTTGCAGACAAACGCAAAAAGGCCATGCGTAACAGAAAGGAAATGGTGGTTTCGCTCTCTGTTGCGCATGACCTTAAATCTTATATTTGCAAAAGTTTACTTGCGGATGCAACGAACGTAATGACCGAAGGTGTAATCGTGAGTGCCTGTTGTGTTGATTGACTTTGAAATAACCGTTGTTCCCAAAGCATCTGATCTTGACAACGGATCGTGGCTCTTGTCGGTGTTCCAGAAATAAACAAGAGAGCCATCGCCCTTGTCGCTTGTTGGCTTGCTGAAATAGCCGCCAGGCATGATGTCAAGACCTGTGATATTGGTGCCTACTTTAGTCCAATATTTCTCAGCCTTCACCTTTACCGACTGGTTTGAAGCGAGATACGATTTCAGAGAGTTCCAGTCGGCAACGGTTGTCACCGCCCATCCCTCAGGAGCAAGGCCCTTGTCGCTGAGCACGGCATAACCGTTGTAGAGAGCGCCCCACTCGAGCCAGTTGTAAGTCATATCGTCGTTGTAGACATGATAAGCGCCTGTGGTGTTAGCGCTCCAAGCGGTTGTTTCCTTTGACGAATATTGTGTTATTGAAGAGCCGTCACGGAACAGCTTGGCGTGGAGGTTCTCCTCGAACCAATATTGTGTGCCCACCTTCACAACATGATAGGTGAAGGGTGAGAAGTCGAGAGCGCCACGCTTGTCAACAACCACATAAGCGTCTTGTGTTGTGGCAAGAGCGTCGGTGGCATCGGCAGCATCAACAAACTGGCCGGCGTTGTTGAGATATATGGTTGTGAGAGCGCCATCGCGTTCGGCAGGAGTGTAAGAAGCCACAACATTCTTCGTCACGTCCCACGAAATCTTGGCTCCGTTGGCAGCAAGACCATTTGTGAGGTCTGCCTTGCCGTCAGCACCCATGGGATAAACCACAACGAGCTTGTCGTCATAAACTTTTTTCTTCTTGTCGCCATCAGCAACATAATAGCGCACATACTCGTTTGCCATCTCAGCAACCTGCACATCGCCACACATAATTTTCTGCACCAAGCCAGTGCTGAAATCGTTGTTAAGCTCAATCTTGTAAACCTTGTCGGCAACGGGAGGTTCTGGCTTCTCTGGCTGATCGCCCTGCTCAAAGGTAATGTCCTCAATGTCGTTGATGACAAACGTGGTGGTTGCGCCACCTTTCATCTTTACAACCATCTTCTCGGGTTCGGTGTTCTGTGCAAACAGGGTGAGGGCAGAAACGGCCAACACCATTATTGTAGTAAACAGTTTTTTCATAAACTAATTTCTTTTTTTGTAGGCTCAGAAGAGAGCCTTCTTGTTATAAATGTGTTCTTTGAAATTAACGTTTTCCTTGCAATTAACGTTTTCCTTGTTTTATTTGTACAGTTTGAATATCTTTTTGCCGAGTTTTAAGATGTAGATGCCCTTAGGCAGTGAAGCCACGTTCAGCGCATCGCTGGTGAGAGCCTTCACCGACATGTAGCGCGAGCCGTTCATGCCGTAGAGGGCAGCAGCGAGAGGCTTGCTGTGGTCATAGCCCACAAGCTTTATCTCATCGCCCACGACGAAGGCCTTAATGTCGGCATCGGCAACAGTGGTCTGTGAGACGCCTGTTGACGAGTTGGGGAAACACAATTTTTTAATCATGGAGAGAGGCACCTTTGTCTCCTCTCCCGATCGGTTCAGCACGAGGTTGCCGTCGCTGAAGTAGATCTTGTCAAGTAGTTGCACACTGAAGGTCTGCCCCTCACTCATGCCATTAAGAAAGACCGTCACATCACGGGCGGAGGCTTTCACAGCAAACATGAGGGCTAACAATGCAACCGTTAGCTGTCTGTTAATTTTCATAGCTCTAATTAAACATTTTCAAATAACTATAATAAATATTCTTCTTGTTTCTTATCTTCTTTCTCTCTTGATTTCTCCTTGTTTTCTTGTTTCCTTTTTACCTTTTTACCTTTAAAAAACGTCAATATGTTTTTACCTTATAAAAAGGCAATTGGATTTTTCACTTTTCCCTTTTCGTTTTTTCCTTCTAACGGCGTCAGCCTTTTTTACCTTTTTACCTTTAAAAACGAGTTCACGCACAAAGCAAGACATTTCGCGTTTTGTTGTTTGTCTTGCTTTGTGCGTGAACACGTTTTTTTTATTGTTGTCCATCGGCAGGCTGAGCCAACTCGTTAGGTGTGGGCGCGGGAGCAGCTGCATCGGGCATGGTGCCAGGTGCAGGCGTCATTGCTGCACCATCGGGTGCAGGGCCAGGTGACGATGCGGGAGCAGGTGGCATGGAGGCATCGTGCAGACCGTTCATTATGGCCTGGTTCTCCTGTGCCTTCTTATAATAGTCCTTCACATAAGGATCGTTCTTAAACTTGTCCGTGGCTTTGCTCATGATATCCTCGATCCACGGCGTGAGCACGGGGTAACGGTTACTGATGGTCACCATGAAGAACACGCCAGGGCCAAGCACGTTGTCAAAATTTTCGGTCACGAAAGATGTGATGAGCTTGTCCTCCTCTGCCGACAGACGGTCCGACTCGGCACTGAGCTTTGCGTTCACCACATCCATGTTGCTGCCGTCCATGATGGCGCGGTCATGGGTGTGGACAAGTTCTGCCTCCTGGTTCTTGATCTGGCTGTACTTGTTGAAGAACTTGAACAGCTCGTCGTTGAGCGGCGTGCCGCTCACGGTCTGCTGGGTGTTGTCTATCTTTACGGTTATGTCGCCTGTCTCAAGCACAAGCGGCATCACGCTCTCGTCATCCATGAAGATGTTTGCCATGCGAATGGTGTCAAACGCTCCGTTAAACTGAAACTGTCCATGCACAACATCGCACGAGTCGAGACTCTTGAAATCGTTGTCCTTGAGAATCTTCAGATACAGCATGCGACCATCAAGCGTCGAGACGTTTGATGTTCCTGATATGTTGTAAGAATTTGCACAAGAGGTCAACGCCAAGACAGCGAGCAGTGCGTAGATAATTTTATTCATAGCCATGTTTATTTTTTCAACCTCGTCAAAGGTAATATCTATTCTTGAAGAACGGAATTTTTTTTATCCTATTTAAAATAATAAGACGATGTTTTAGTATTTTTTTTGATTGTTCCAACTGTTTGGTGCCTGTACACACCGCTTACGCGACATGTTTCTAAGCCTGTGGACCATTGTTATTCTCCTTCGACAGCTCCGACGACAAGCGGTGCATGGTGTAGATCTCAAGCAGAGCAGCAATGAGCAAGAGCAACACCCACTTGTTGTAGACCACCTCAAGGTAGGTGGCATAGTTGCCAAAGAACGACTGGGTGACACCGAAGGCATTGTCGATCATGACCATGCCTGAGAAGATGAAGAGCAGGTCGGCAAGCGACATGATGCGCTTCAAACGCTTTATAACCATGTTGCGACCCTCATAGCTCTGCATGAGCTGTATGCCGCCAAAGAGGCATGCGCCGATAAGGTATATGAAGCCCACCACCTCTTGGTGCCACATGAAGGCGTAGCTTCCAGCACCTATAACCATGAGCACTCCGCCGAAGAGAAAGAGCCCACTCTGTATGTTAGTTAACTGTTTCATCGTTTGTTGTCTTAGGTTTTTCATCGTCACTAAGCACGAAGATGTCCTCGTCATCGGCTTTCATGAAATAGCGCTCACGGGCAATCTTTGCCACCGACCTTGGGTTGCGGCGCAAGTCGCGCAGCTGCTTGGTGTCGGCTTCGTTGATGGCCTTATACTTGGCTATCTCTTGCTCCATGTCGGCTATCTGCATGTCAAGCTGCATGCGGCGCATGAAACTGTTCTCGTCGACAAAACCAACGAGAACCACGCCCACCACTAATACTATAAGGTATTTGTAGTGGCCGAGAAAACTGAACAAAACATTTATTCGGCTCATCTTTTTTTCGTGTTTATGCGATTGTTTTTACTTTTTTCTTAGCTTTAAGATACAAAATTAGGAAAAAAGATTGTATGAACAGCAACAATGGGGTCATTATTAAAGATATTTAGTGTTTCAAAGCTTCTTTGTCTTTTCTTATGCCCACAAAAAAGACACTTATAATTTGCCCGTCTCGTTTTTTTTCTTTAATTTTGCATTCGCTGATTTTGAGGGTCCCGTAGCTTAGCTGAATAGAGCGTCAGATTCCGGTTCTGAAGGTCTTGGGTTTGAATCCCAACGGGATCACTATCTTCACATGGTGTAGTTCTGAAAGAGCTACACCTTTTTTATTTTTAAAGCAGAATATTTGGATTTGCAAAACAAAAAACCTGTTAACCTCATAGCGGAAGTTCTGATTTTTAGTTTCTCACGGCTTTATCTCATGTTTTTTAGCTACTTTTGTAGCAGTTTTACAAGAACACACCTGTTTGTTAGATGGAAATAAAAGAAATTAGAGACATTTATGGAGGCATGCCACAATGTGGAGCCCTTGTAAAGATGCTGGAAGACAAGACCGTAAAGACCGTTTTCCTTAAGGGACTGTTGGCCTCATCTGGCCCTATGTTTTTCTCTGCTTTGGCAGACCGACATGCCGACACCATAATGTTCGTGTTGCAAGATGCCGACGAGGCAGGCTATTTCTACCACGACCTTACACAACTCATGGGCACGCAACAGGTGCTGTTCTACCCTTCTTCCTATCGACGCGCCGTGAAATATGGACAGCGAGATGCAGGAAGCGAAATTCTGCGCACAGAGGTGCTGAGCCGACTGGCACAAAGAGGGGGAAACAACGGATATGACGAAAAGGGAAACAGAAAGATTGGGAACGAAGAAGCAAGAAGCAAGGCTGAGAACGCAAAGGCAGGAAGCAACAAGGCAAGCAAGGCCCTTTACATCGTGACATGCCCCGAGGCGCTGAGCGAACTGGTGGTGTCGAAGCAACGACTCGATGAGCGCACGCTGTCGCTTGCCGTGAGCCAGACCGTTGACATTGTGGAGACGGAAAAGACGCTGCGCGAGTTTGGCTTCGAACAAGTGGATTATGTGTATGAGCCGGGACAGTTTGCCGTTCGCGGAAGCATCCTCGATGTCTATTCGTTCAGCTCGGAGCTGCCGTTCCGTATCGACTTCTTCGGTGACGAGATCGACACCATACGCACATTCAACGTTGAGGATCAGCTGTCGAAGGACAAGAAAGACGCGGTGGAGATTGTGCCAGAGCTTGCCAAGATGACGGAAGAGAAGATGCCCCTGACCAGTTTCCTCCCTGCCGACACCGTTGTGGCCGTGAAAGATTTGGCTTATGTGGCCGACACCATAGCACGCATCTACGACGAAGGATTTGCGCAACAGGCTGTAGCAGAGCGCTTGGAGGGCGCCACAGAAGAGGAGCAGAAAGAGATCATGAGGTCGCTGAGCCGCGACACACAACTGGTTAGCGGCACACGCTTCAAGGAAGGCATTGCTGCTTTCAGACGAATAGACATGGGTCACAAGCCGCTCGGCACACCACAGGCAACAATAACGTTTGAGATCACGCCGCAACCGCTGTTTCACAAAAACTTTGAGTTGCTCACACGGTCGCTCGCCGACTATGTGCTCATGGGCTACAAGATTTACATCCTTGCCGACAGCGAGAAGCAGACACGTCGTCTGCGCGACATTTTCGACTCGGACGAGGTAAAGACAAAAGGCGAGGACCTGCCCTTCACACCCGTGGACCACACGCTGCACGAGGGCTTTGCCGACAACACCATAAGGGCTTGCTTCTTCACCGACCATCAGATCTTTGACCGTTTCCATAAGTACAGTCTGAAGAGCGACACGGCAAGGGCGGGCAAGATGGCGCTCACCATGAAAGAGTTGCAAGAGATGGATCCAGGCGATTTTATCGTGCATGTCGACTTTGGCATCGGTAAGTTTGGCGGACTGGTGCGTGTGCCTGTGGGCAACTCCTACCAGGAGGTCATACGCATAATTTACCAACGCGGCGACATCGTGGATGTAAGCATACACTCGCTATACAAGATAAGCAAGTATCGCAGCAGCACCACAGGCGAGGCACCGCGTCTGAGCACCCTCGGCACGGGAGCATGGGAGCGCCTTAAGGAAAAGGCCAAGAAGAAGATCAAAGACATTGCCCGCGACCTGATAAAGCTCTACGCCAAACGTCGGCACGAGAAAGGCTTCGCCTTCAGCGGCGACTCGTTCATGCAGCATGAGCTCGAGGCCAGCTTCCTTTATGAAGACACGCCCGACCAACTGAAAGCGACACAGGACGTGAAGGCCGACATGGAGCAAGCCAAACCCATGGACCGTCTGGTGTGTGGCGATGTGGGGTTCGGCAAGACGGAGGTGGCGATAAGAGCTGCCTTCAAGGCGGCATGCGACTCGAAGCAGGTGGCGGTGCTCGTGCCCACAACGGTGCTGGCATACCAACACTTCAAGTCGTTCCAGTCGCGACTGAAAGATTTCCCCGTGAGAGTAGACTACCTCTCCCGCGCCCGCACAACAAAGCAGACAAAGCAGGTGCTCGAAGACCTGAAAGACGGCAAGGTCGACATCTTGGTAGGCACGCATAAGCTCATCGGCAAGAGCGTGGTGTGGAAAGACCTCGGACTGCTCATCATTGACGAGGAGCAGAAGTTTGGCGTGGCAACGAAGGAGAAGTTGCGCAAGCTCAAGACCAATGTCGACACGCTCACCATGTCGGCAACGCCCATACCCCGCACGTTGCAGTTCTCGCTCATGGGAGCACGCGACATGAGCATCATGCGCACTCCACCACCCAACCGTTACCCCATCCAGACCATGCTCACGACGTTCAGCGGAGAGACAATTGCCGATGCCATAAACTTTGAGATGAGCCGTAACGGACAGACCTATATCGTGTGCAGCCGGATAAACAACCTGCAAGAGATCGAGAACCTCATCCACCGCTATGTGCCCGATGCCCGTGTGGCCATTGGTCACGGACAGATGAACCCGGAGGAGCTGGAGAAGATATTGGTGGGCTTCATGAATTACGACTATGACGTGTTGCTCTCCACCACCATCGTGGAGAACGGCATCGACATCTCCAACGCCAACACCATCATCATAAACGATGCCCACAAGTTTGGCTTGTCTGACCTGCACCAGATGCGCGGACGTGTGGGACGCTCCAACCGCAAGGCGTTCTGCTACCTGCTTGCACCTCCCAAGGCGGCGCTGTCGGCAGACGCACGACGACGTCTGGAGGCTCTGGAGACATTCTCTGACCTTGGCAGCGGCTTCAACCTCGCCATGCAGGACCTCGACATACGCGGTGCTGGCAACCTGTTGGGCGCGGAGCAGAGCGGCTTCATGGAAGACTTGGGCTATGAGACCTATCAAAAAATTCTGAATCAGGCTGTTACCGAACTGAAGAACGACGAGTTTGCAGACCTCTACCACGAGGAGATGGCAGAAGGACGACAGTTTACGGGCGACGAGTTTGTGGAAGACTGTGCCGTGGAGAGCGACCTGGAGATGTATTTCCCCGACAACTATGTGCCGGGCAGCAGCGAGCGCATGCTCCTCTACCGCGAACTAGACAACATTGGCGACGACCGCGAGCTCGACGCTTACCGTCAACGACTCATCGACCGCTTCGGTCCGATACCTCACGAGGGAGAGGAACTTCTGCAAGTGGTTCCGCTGCGACGTCTGGGCAAACGCCTGGGCTGCGAAAAGCTTATCCTTAAGCAAGGACGCATGCAGATGCAGTTTGTGAGCAACCCCGACAGTCCCTACTATCGCAGCGCCGCCTTCGACAAGGTACTGCAATATATTGGCTGCCATCTGCGCAGCTGCAATCTGAAAGAAATTAATGGCAAACGTTCCATGGTGGTGAACGATATTGCCACCGTGGGCGAGGCTGTAAAGGTGCTGAGAAGCATTGATGACAAATAAGAAAAACAAGCTCTAAAAAAAGCCTTCACTAACATGTTAAGCATGTCGGTGAAGGCTTTCTTATTTTATTTTTGTCTAACTCACACTTTAGGCACATCCTCAAGGTTCTTCTCGATCTCGGCATCGCTCACAGCATAGTTTTGCAGATCGCCGTTGAGGTAGCTGTCGTAAGCCGTCATGTCGATAAGACCGTGACCGGAAAGACCGAACAAGATGGTCTTCTTCTCGCCGCTGACCTTACATTTCTTTGCCTCGCGTATGGTGGCAGCGATGGCGTGACAGCTCTCGGGAGCAGGGATGATGCCCTCGGTACGGGCAAACAGCAGTCCGGCTTCGAAGCTCTCAAGCTGCGGAATGTCGACGCCGTGCATCATCTTGTCTTTGATGAGCTGCGACACGATGGTGCCAGCGCCATGGTAGCGTAGACCGCCAGCATGGATGTTGGCAGGCTTGAAGTCGTGGCCGAGGGTGTACATGGGAAGGAGGGGCGTGTAGCCGGCCTCATCGCCGAAATCGTACTCAAACTTGCCGCGTGTTAGCTTAGGACAGCTCTCTGGCTCAGCAGCAATAAACTCGGTCTTCTTGCCGTCAAGGATGTTATGACGCATGAAGGGGAAGGCAAGACCGCCGAAGTTGCTACCGCCACCGAAGCAGGCAATCACCTGATCGGGATATTCCTCTGCCATGGCCATCTGCTTCTCTGCCTCAAGACCTATAACCGTCTGGTGGAGAGACACATGGTTGAGAACGGAACCAAGCGTGTACTTACAGTGTGGCGTGGTGGTGGCCAGCTCCACAGCCTCAGAGATGGCTGTACCGAGCGAGCCCTGATGGTTGGGATCACGGGTTATGATGTCCTTGCCTGCACGGGTCGACATAGACGGTGAGCCTGTAACCTCGGCACCAAACGTGCGCATGATGCTGCTGCGGTAAGGCTTTTGACGCATGGAGATCTTCACCTGATAGACAGCTGCCGACAGACCATACACGCTGGCGGCATAGCTCAAGGCAGCACCCCACTGGCCTGCTCCCGTCTCGGTGGTGACGTTGGTGGTACCCTCCAGCTTGCAATAGTAACACTGTGGCAGGGCCGAGTTGATCTTATGTGATCCAAGCGGGTTCACGCTCTCGTTCTTAAAATAGATATGGGCAGGCGTGTCGAGAGCCTTCTCAAGAGCATAGGCACGCACAAGCGGCGTTGAGCGATAATAACGGTACTTGTCCTGCACCTCTTCGGGGATGTCGATCCACGCATGTTCCTGGTCGAGCTCCTGACGCGAGCACTCCTCGTTAAAGATGTGGGCGAGGTCTTCAGCGCTCAGCGGTTTGCGCGTGGCAGGGTTAAGAGGAGGCAGCGGCTTGTTGGGCATGTCGGCCTGTATGTTATACCACTGCGTAGGTATCTGGTCTTCTTCAAGCAAAAATTTCTTACGTTTACTCATAGCTATCGGTTTTAAATGATACATTTTTAATGTTACCGTCTTGCCCGGTTGGTCGTATGCAAAACTTTCAAATACAAAGTTAAGATAAAATTCCGTTATAACAAAACATTTTATTACTTTTGCGGTTCAATTAACGAACAAAACGCAACAAAGAAAGAAAAACAACATGATTATTGTCATAACCATACTTGCTTATTTCGCCTTCCTCATGGCGTTCAGCCGACTGACAGCGCGGCGCTCAGACAACGACACATTCTTCCGCGGCAACCGCCGTTCACCGTGGTACATGGTGGCGTTCGGCATGGTGGGAGCATCGATCTCGGGCATTACCTTCGTGTCGGTGCCCGGCATGGTGCTCAAGACCGACATGACCTATCTGCAAACATGCCTCGGCTTCATATTGGGCTATTTTGCCGTAGCCTTCATCCTCCTGCCCGTCTATTATCGCCTGAACCTCACAACCATCTACACCTACCTCGGCAAGAGATTGGGAAAATGGTCCTACAAGACGGGCGCGTCGTTCTTCTTGCTCTCCAAGCTCACAGGCTCGGTGGTGAGGTTTTATGTGGTGTGCATAATCTTACAACGGTTTGTGCTCGACAGCATAGGCGTGCCGTTCTGGCTCACGGTCTTGGCCATGGTGTCGCTGATTTGGCTTTACACCCGTCGCGGCGGAATAAAGACACTGGTGTGGACGGACACTTTCCAGACCACCTGTATGTTCACGGCTCTCATCCTTATTATATATAATGTGGTGACGGCTCTGGGCATGACTCCCGGCGAGGCCATACGGACGGTATGGGAAGACAGCCACAGCAAGATGTTTGTCTTCGACGATTGGGTGAGCCGCCAAAACTTCTGGAAGCAGTTTCTCAGCGGTGTGTTCATAGTTATCGTGATGACAGGTCTCGACCAGGATATGATGCAGAAGAACCTCACCTGCAAGTCGTTGCGCGAGGCACAAAAAGACATGTGTACCTACGGGTTCGCTTTCGTGCCTGCCAACCTGCTGTTCATGTTCCTCGGCGTGCTCCTCATCTACCTGGCACAGCGTCAGGGCATGGCCATTCCTGCATCGGGAGATGAGTTGCTGCCCATGTTTGCTGCCACAGGCCAACTGGGCACGACGGTTGTGGTGCTCTTCACCATTGGCGTGGTGGCGGCATCGTTCTCCAGTGCCGACTCTGCCATGACGGCCCTGACAACCAGCTTCTGTGTCGACATCTGCGGCCGTCACGGCGACGAGCGTCTGCGCAAGCGCGTTCACCTCGGCATGGCAGCCATGTTTGTGGTGCTCATTCTGCTCTTCCGACTTATCAACAGCACGAGCGTCATCGATGCCATCTATGTGCTGTGCTCTTACACCTACGGTCCGTTGCTCGGCCTCTTTGCCTTCGGTATGCTGACACACCGTGGCGTGGCAGACCGCGCCGTGCCCTTCATTGCCGTGGCATCGCCATTGCTCTGCTTCGCTCTCGACACCACCGTTCAAGCCACCACTGGCTATAAGTTTGGCTACGAGCTACTAATGCTTAACGGTCTGATAACTTTTATTGGACTGTGGCTAAGCGGTATGCATAAAAAGGAAAACAAGGAATAGAAACATTCGGCAACTGCGACCGCATCTGGGCGTCGCGCGTAACGAACGGAATGTACAAATTTCTGCCGACGACAGAACCTTTCACCGGAGCACGCTGCTATGTCGATGCACGAGCACTGCACCCCATACGCGCGAAGATGGGCAAAGGCTACATGAAAACCTCTAACGAAGGCATCGCTGCCGTCAAGAAGTTTGTGGGCGGAGACAAAAAGAAAGCCAAGAAGAAAGGCTCCGACATCGTGAAGAAAGGCGTGAAAGGGCTTCTTGACATTCTGAAATAAAAACTCTCAAAAAAGCATAAGAAGGAAACCTAACAACGGTTTGTGCCAGGGCTTTCAGCGGCACAGCCATCACCAACCTCAACGTTACCAGCATGACCGACATTGAAGACGGCGCATTCTCTGGCACTTCGCCGACTGCCCCAACATGCAGCTCGTTGTCAACAACGGCAAGCCAGCACTACCTGCTGGGATAAAGGTTGTGGAAAAGTAAACCTCACTCGGTCGTTAGAGCTTGCCCGTAATAAAAACAGCCGTTTTGCAAACCTTTATGGTGCGCAAAACGGCTGTTTGTGAATATGCTCGATAATGACGAGCATCAATAGGCCTCACGATATTTGTTCTCGTCCTTGTCGTTAAGCATGGACAGATAGCTCTGGTAGCGACTGGCTGCAATGTAATGGTCTTCAACGGCCTTGAGCACGGCGCAACCAGGCTCATGAGTGTGGGTGCAATTGTTGAAGCGGCAGTCTTTTGAGAATTTGAATATCTCTTTAAAATAGCTTGTTATCTCCTCTGGCTCCATGTTGAACGTGCCGAAACCTTTTATGCCCGGCGTGTCGATGATGTAGCCTCCTTGCGGCAGCTCCAGCATCTCGCTAAAGGTGGTGGTGTGCATGCCTGTGTTGTGGGTGTCGCTAATCTCGGCTGTGCGAAGATTAACATCGGGTAGAATGCGGTTGATGAGCGTCGACTTGCCCACGCCACTGTTGCCGCTGAGCACCGTGATCTTGTCATGAAGCATGGGGAGAAGCGCTTCAACGCCTTCGCCTGTCTCTGCCGAGATGGCTACACACTTGTAGCCCACGGTGTTGTAGAGCGTCATCATCATGTCTTGATAATGGCGTTCCTCTTCACCAAGCAGGTCGGTCTTGTTGAACACAAGCGTCACAGGCACGCTGTAAGCCTCGGCAGAAGCGAGGAAGCGGTCTATGAAGGTGGTGCTTGTCTGCGGATAGTTGACCGTCACGATAAGGAAAGCCTGGTCTACGTTTGCCGCAATGATGTGGCTTTGCTTGCTCAGGTTCTGCGACTTACGGATGATGTAGTTGTGACGGTCCTCGATGGCGTTGATAAAGGCTGTGCCCTCCTGGTTGCGAATGATCTCCACACGGTCGCCCACAGCCACAGGATTGGTGCTGCGTATGCCCTTGAGGCGGAAGTTGCCCTTTATCTTGCTGTCCACAATGACGCCGTCGTCGGTCTTCACCGTGTACCAGCTGCCTGTGTTCTTAATTACTAATCCCTTCATTATTTAAAGGTAAAAAGGTAAAAAGGTAAAAAGGTAAAAAAACAAGATGCTGAAAAATGCTTGACAACTGCGGGTCGCTAAAATGCTTGACAACTGCGGGTTGTAAAAATCTTGTCAGCTATCTGAGAAGAAAGCCTGAACAGCTGTGTGATGCTGGCTTTCTTCGCCTTTGTTTGTTTCACCGTTTTTACATTTTCACCTTTTTACGTCTTTTACTTTTTTACCTTTTTTATTTTTTTAATTACAAGGTCATGATGCCTTTTACAATGTCATGAATTTCTTTTTACACGGTCATGATTTCCTTGGTCTTCAAAGCCAGCAGGTCGTCCACACGCTTGATATACTTGTCGTGGATCTTCTGCAGCTCGGCCTCAGCGTCCTTCTCAAGATCCTCAGACAGACCGTCTTTGATGGCCTTCTTCAGCTTCTCTTTGACATCGCCACGAGCGTTGCGTACCTCAACCTTGGTCTTCTCGCCAATCTTGTTACACTGCTTGACCAGCTCCTTACGACGCTCCTCTGTGGGCTGAGGAATGCCAAGACGAATGATCTCGCCGTTGTTCTCGGGTGTGATGCCCACGTCGCTGTCCATGATGGCCTTCTCAATGTCGCGGATGGCCTTCTTGTCCCAAGGACGTATGGCGATGGTGCGCGGATCGGGCACCGATACGTTGGCAACCTGGTTCAGGGGCACCATAGAGCCGTATGAACTAACTCTTATTCCGTCGAGGATGGCTACGTTGGCGCGTCCCGCACGGATGCGTGCCAGCTGCTCTTCCAGATACATGGCAGCCATCTCCATGCGCTCGCTGGCACCCTCTAATGTCTCTTTTACGTCAATCATATATTTGTTGTGTTTGTTGTTTGATGTGTCAAAAAATAGAATTTATTCACAAATTTAGCTATATTCTCCGAATTATGCAACTCTTTAAAGTTGATTTTTACAACTTTTATTCTTCTGCATCCCTGGAGTCTATAAATCTGCACCTTGGCATCTATAAATCTGCACCCTTGTCCTCGCCTTTTTCTGCCACGGCAGCAAGCTCAGCTTCAACCATGTTGGTGAGTTCGACAAACTGTGCCACCGACAATTGCTCGGGGCGCTTGGTCATAACCTCGTTGGTGTAAAACTCTGGACGGGCGGGCGTTCCTGAGAAGATCTGACGCAAGCTGACGCGCAGCATCTTGCGGCGCTGGTTGAACACAGCCTTCACGATGCGCTTGAACAGACGCTCATCGCAGCCGAGGTCGGTCACGCCGTTGCGCGTCATGCGTATGACCGCACTCTTAACCTTTGGTGGCGGGTTGAACACATGCTCGTCGACGGTGAACAGATATTCCACATCATACCACGCCTGTATGAGCACCGACAAGATGCCGTAGGCTTTGTTGCCTGGCTCCGACGCCATGCGCAACGCCACCTCACGCTGAATCATGCCCGTGCAGCAGGGTATGAGATCCTTATAATCGAGCATCTTGAAGAAAATCTGTGACGATATGTCGTAAGGATAGTTGCCTGTGAGCACAAACTGATGTCCTGCAAAAATCTCGTTGAGATCCATGCGCAGGAAGTCGTCGCCAATGATGTTGTCACGCAACTTGGGGAAGTTGGCATGTAGGTAGGCCACGCTCTCGCTGTCTATCTCCACCGCCTTCACCTCGCGGTCTTTGGTGACAAGATATTGTGTAAGCACACCCATGCCTGGGCCTATCTCGAGCACTGGAATGTCGGGACAGGCATCCACCGTGTCGGCGATGCGGCGCGCTATGCTGAGGTCGGTCAAGAAATGCTGACCGAGATTCTTTTTAGGTCTTACACTTTTCATGTCGCAAACTTACATATTTTTTTTCACATTTCGGCTGTGAGGGGCAAAGAAAATTGCAATAAAGACAGATATTTGGCAATAAATTAAAAATAAAATAGCTAACTTTGCAAAAACAAAAGGATAAGACAACAAACATTTTTTAAAATAACGATTTATTAAAAGATGAGAACGGTTTACGAATTCTCTGTAAAAGAAAGAAAAGGCGGCACACTGTCACTGCAAAACTTTGCCAACGAGGTGCTGCTTATTGTCAACACAGCAACGAAATGTGGTTTCACCCCACAGTATGAAGAACTGGAGAAACTCTATGAGACATACCACGCCCAAGGGTTTGAAGTGCTCGACTTTCCCTGTAACCAGTTTGGGCAGCAGGCTCCCGGAACCGACGAGAAGATTCACAACTTCTGCAAGCTCACTTACGGTACCGAGTTTGCACGCTTCAAAAAGGTAAAGGTCAACGGTCCCGATGCCGACCCTCTCTTCGCTTTCTTACAGACACAGAAGGGGTTCGGAGGCTTCAACCCTGACCACAAGCTCACACCTGTGCTTGAGAAGATGCTCGGCGAGGCAGATCCCGACTATGCAGAGAAGGCAGACTTAAAATGGAACTTCACAAAATTTCTTGTCAACAAGAAAGGACAGGTCGTTGCCCGTTTTGAGCCGACAGAGAGTTTTGAGGTCATTGCCAAAGCCATTGAAGAGGAACTGGCAAAATAAAAAAAACAGAAAACACATCACAATGAGCAACATTGAACATACACGCTGCCTCATCGTGGGCAGTGGACCGGCTGGCTACACCGCCGCCATCTATGCGGGACGCGCCAACCTTAACCCCGTGCTCCTTTGTGGCATGCAGATGGGCGGACAGCTCACGCAGACCACAACGGTGGAGAACTTCCCTGGCTATCCAGAGGGTGTCGACGGCAACCAGATGATGATGGATCTGCAAGAGCAGGCTTCAAAGTTTGGATGCGACATACGTAGCGGCATGGTCATGAAGGTCGACTTCTCCAAAGCTCCTTACCTCATTACCACTGACGAAGGAGAAATTGAGGCCGACACCGTAATCATTGCTACTGGCGCATCAGCCAAATATCTTGGGCTTGACGACGAACGGAAATATAACGGACGTGGCGTAAGCGCATGTGCCACCTGCGACGGGTTCTTCTACCGCAAGAAGACCGTTGCCGTGGTGGGCGGTGGCGACACAGCCTGTGAGGAGGCCTCTTATCTGTCACAGCTCTGTCAGAAAGTTTACATGATTGTGCGCAAACCCTATCTGCGTGCCAGCGAGGTGATGCGTCGACGTGTCGAGGAGAACCCGAAGATAGAGATCCTGTATGAGCACAACACTCTTGGCCTCTATGGTGAGGACAAGGTTGAGGGCGCACACCTCGTGAAGCGTAAGGGCGAGGCTGACGAGCAGACATATGACCTGCCCATCGACGGTTTCTTCCTTGCTATCGGCCACAAGCCCAACACCGATGTGTTCAAGCCGTGGCTGGAGCTTGACGAGACAGGCTACATCAAGACCCACGACAACTCGCCTTGCACCAATGTGGCAGGTGTGTTTGCCGCTGGCGACTGTGCCGACCCTGTTTACCGTCAGGCCATCGTGGCAGCGGGCAGCGGTTGCAAAGCTGCTCTTGAGGCTGAGCGCTATCTTGCAGCACAGGAATAAAAAAAGAAACTCATTGGTTTACAAAAAAGGGATGTGTCGTTTGAAAGACACATCCCTTTTTTTGTTTGCTTATAAGCTTTTAAAATGTAGCTTTGGGCTTTGTAACTTCTTTACTTGTTCTCAGCGTCAATAGCCTTAATCTTCTGTTTGACAAGTTCCATGTCGTCGCGGAGCTTCTGCACCTTGCGGTTCATCTCTTCCACCAGACTGTTACCCTTCTTGCTGCTTGCGTTGAGGAAGCCGAGGTTGTTCTCATAAGTCTGAACCTCCTGCTTGAGCTGCTCAAAACGGCGAACCAGACGGCCACGCTCGTTGTCGAGAGCATCCTCACCACGCTTGGCCACGTTCTTAAGGTTGTTCTTGAAGTTGTTCAGGCGACGGCGTGTAGCTGAAACGTTGAGCTGTTTATAAATCTTGTCGAGCACCTCATGATACTCGTCATACACCTTGTCCTTTTCCTTATAAGGCACATGGCCGATGGCGTTATACTCTTCAACAAGCTTCTGCACCTGCTGCTGGGCATCGTCAGCGGCAGCCTCAAGCACAGCCTTCAGCTTCTCAATGACGTCCTTCTTCTTGGCAAGGTTCTCACGCTCCTCGTTGTGTGTTCCGGCATTGGCTGCGTTACGGGCCTCGAAGAACTTGTTGCAGGCGTCAAGAAACTCCTTCCAGAGCTGGTCGCCAAGGCGCTTCTGCACCATGCCGATGGTCTTCCACTCTTTCTGCAAAGCAACGAGCTTGTCGCTTGTCGACTTCCAGTCGGTGCTGTCCTGCAAAGCCTTTGCTTTCTCAACGAGAGCACGCTTCTTCTCGGCGTTCTCTGCAAGCTCAGCCTTCATCTTCTTGAAATATTCTACCTTGCGACCGAAGAAATCGTCACAAGCAGCACGGAAGCGTTCAAAAATCTTGACGTTCATCTTCTGCGGAGCGAAACCGATGTTCTTCCACTCTGCCTGAAGAGCGATTATCTCCTTTGTGTGCTTCTCCCAATCGGCAGCACCCTTGTTCTCTTCCTTTATAAGGGCCTCAACCTTCTCACACAGTTCGGTCTTCTTGTTGAGGTTCTCCTCTTCGCCAGCACGCAAGGTCTCAAAATACTGCTGATGACGCTTGTTCACAACAGTAGAGGCAGCCTTGAAGCGTGCCCACACCTTCTCACGAAGCTCCTTGGCCACAGGGCCGGTCTCGCGATACTGCTGATGCAGCTCCTGAAGCTGGTGGAACGCGCTTATAACGTCTTCCTCGTTAGCCAGGTTCTCGGCAGCCTCACACAGCTTGGTCTTTATCTCGAGGTTCTTCTTGAAGTCATACTCGCGTGCCTCGCTGTTAAGCTTCAGCAGGTCATAGAACTGCTCCACATAAAGCTGGTAGTTGCGCCACAGCTCACTTGCGCGCTCTGCAGGCACAGCCTTTATCTCTTTCCACTGCTGTTGCAGCTCCTTAAACTCGTTATACGACTTGTTTGCCTCCTCAGGCGAGGTGGCCATAGCCTTTATTTTCTCAATGATGTCAAGCTTCTTCTGCAAGTTTTCCTGCTTCTCCTCCTCCTGTTGCTGGAACACCTTGGCTCTCTTTTCGCGCACAACGCTCATCTCGGCCTTGAAGACCTCTTCGTCCTCGTCGGGCACGATCTGATAAGTTTCCGGATCGCCGCCACCGTCAATATAAGCCTTTAGTGCTGCTTCGCGCTCCGCAATGTGCAGCTTGTAGAACACGGTCTTGAGATGGTCTATCTCTTCCTTGGCAGGACATTCGTCACTGGCCACAATCTCCTTTAGACGTTCAATGACCTCTTTCTTTGTCTTGTAGACCTTTGCCGGCGCAGCCTCTTCCACAGGCTGTTCGTTAGCTTGAGGATCAGTAGCCACGGGAGCTGCAGTAGCGCTTTCATCGGCAGTTTCCACTTGAACGGCAGATTGCTCCACGTTCTTCTCGCTTTCTAATGTTCCCTGATTCAGGGTGTTCTCTTGAGAGTCCATCATTTCACTGTTTTAGTTTATGACAAGGTAATCATTCAAATAAATGCCACACCGCGCCTCGTCAAAAAGGCAGTAGGTCAGAGCCCTGTGAAGAGGGCAATCTGTCTGTCGGCATGACCATTTCACATTCTTTAAAGTGCAAACTTAAATAAAAAAAATTGAATAGCAACGAAAAATGCGTTTTTTTTTCGTTTTTAGTCCAATATACCTTATTTATAAGGCTTTTAAGCCCTTCTTAAAGCACTCTTGCACGTTTGTATACATCAACAACAAGCCCCCGTGAGAAGCTTTCAAGCCAATCTTAAAACCTGCGTCAAAGCAAGCGTTTGCGTTTCAAGATAACCCACGATATGCCTGACACGAAGACAGAGAGCACCATGGCAATAAGGAATCCGTAGCGGCTTTCCTCCATGCCGTTGATGAGGTTCATACCGAAGATCGAAGAGATGAGCGTCGGAAACATCATGATGATCGACACCGATGTGAGGGTACGCATAACGGTGTTCATGTTGTTGTTGATAATGCTCGAGTAGGTATCCATCGTCGATTCCAAGATGTCGGCATAGATATTTGTTGTTTCCCGTGCCTGCGACATCTCGATGTTTACGTCCTCAATGAGGTCGGCATCAAGCTCATCAACCTGAAGCTTAAACTTCAGTTTGGCAAGCAAGGTCTCGTTTCCGCGAATTGAGGTTATAAAATAGGTGAGCGAGTCTTGCAGACGGCTCAGACCTATAAGCGACTCGTTGTTCACGCCGTGGTCGAGGTTGTGTTTTGCCTTCTCTATGAGCGTGTTTATCTGCTTCAAGCGCTTAAGGTACCACACCGCCGACGAAAGGAACAGTCGGAAGATCATGTCCACATAATCGGTGAATCCCACCCCGCGTTTCTGCTGATAACTGACAAAATCGATCATCATGTTTGTCTCATAATAGCACACGGTGATGGTCACGTCACGCTTATGAATGATGCCGAGAGGCACAGTGGTGTAAGGCGTGCGCGAGCGTATCTCCTTGACATAGGGTATACGGAGGATGATGAGCATCCATCCGTCATCATACTCATAACGGGCACGTTCGTCCGTATCGCTGATGTCGGAAAGAAAATAATCGGGAATGTTAAACTTGTCCTCCAGATATTCTTGGTCTTCTTCTGTGGGGCATGTTACTTGAATCCAGCAGTTGGGCTGCCAATCGCTGATTGTCTTAAGTGTCGAGTTGGTGTTCCAATATGTTCTCATAAAGCAAAATCTCCATGACGATGCAAATAGGATGGAGCCTTGCTTTACTCATAAAAGCGGCTCTATCCTACGAAATTCATGTTTTCCGCGTGATAGTCGTCCATATTATAAATTAATGATAAATTCTTTTGTGCTGCAAAAGTAATAAATTCTTGCGAGACGGCAAGCCTCTTACCATTGTTTTTTAATGGCAAGAGGCTTTTTTTTAATCTTATTGTAACAATGGCGATGAGACGGTTATCACCTGATTATTATCTCATCACACATGACAAATCCGCCAAAGGTCGATTTCTCAACCTTTACATGAACGTAACGTGCCTTCTTGTGGCCCTTCCATTTGTGTGTGCGGTATAACGGATTTTCGGTGTCCTCCTGAGGCTCGTCTTTGCTGTAGACCTCATCATAAGTCTGTCCGTCATTGCTGAGCATCACCTGCACTTTAGAAGGCAGGAACACCTCGGTGCGCTTCATCTGCATGAAGCTCATCTCAACGTTGTTTATGCTTGTCATCTTGCCGAGGTCAATGACCACGTCGATGGCAGGCGTGCCGAGGAAGCCTTGCCAGCGTCCGTCGCTATAGGTCCAGCCGCCACACTTGCCGTCGATGAGACCATTGTCGCCGCCGGCGTTATAGCCTTTATAGTAGGGTTTGTTATAAGTGATCTTCGCGCCGATAGCCTTGTTCTTTACTGTGCCCAAAGCCTGCGGACGCTCTCCCACCTCTTTTCTAAGATCAAAAGGATGCATGCCTTCCTCGTTGCGCAGACGGTCTATCTGTACTAACGCGCGTTTCTTAAACTCTTTATAATCTTTGTTCTCGGAACCCGTCCATCCCTGTTCAGCCAATGCGAGGCCACGAGGCCACAACATAGCCTCCACATGCTCCGTTGTTGCCACATGCTCGGTCCACAGGTTGCCTTGAACACCGGTTATCAACTTACGCTCAGTCTCAGGCAGATCCTCGCCAGGAACATAATTGTAGACCTTCTCCAAGGGCAGATAGCCACCAATGGCGGGGCGCTGTGTGGTTGGAGCATCCTGATAATGGTCGAGATAGCAATATTCGGCTGGCGAGAGCACCACGTCATAGCCGTGCTTTATGGCCTCGTGAGCGCGATCCTTGTCACGCCACACCATCACCGTGGTGTTCTTCGACAGGTTTCCTGCGATCACCTCATCCCATCCCACGAGCTGGCGTCCGTGCTCGTTGAGAAACTGTCCCATGCGGGTTATGAGATAAGCCTGCAGGTTATCCACGCTTGTGGTGCCCAGCTCGCGCATCTTGCTCTGACACAGAGGACAAGAAGACCACGATTTCTTTGCTGCCTCATCGCCACCAACATGAATGTAATGAGAGGGGAACACATCCATCACCTCCTTCAAGACATTCTCAAGGAAGTCGTATGTGGCAATGCTTCCAGCGCAATAGTCGGGCTGCTTATGCTTCTCGTGCGTGCATGACAGTTCGGGATAGGCTGTCGTTGCCTCGCTCGAGTGGCCCGGCATCTCTATCTCTGGCACGATGGTTATGCCTCGTTCAGCAGCGTAAGCCACAAGGTCGCGCAACTGGTCTTGTGTGTAAAAACCGCCATAAGCATTGGGGGTATCCTTAGAGCAATAGGGCTGTCCTGCCTCACGCCAATCGGCCCAATTTTCTATCGGTCTGTACGCCACGCTGTCGGTGAGTCGCGGATAGCGTTTTATCTCCATGCGCCAACCCTCAGCATCGGTGAGATGAAGGTGCAGACGGTTAAACTTATATTGAGCCATCACATCGATCTGGCGCTTGATGAAGCTCAGCGGATAGAAATGGCGCACCACGTCAAGCATCAGTCCGCGCCACTTATAAGCAGGAGCATCCTCCACATCCACACACGGCACACCCTTCTTGTCTGTTATCTGGCCTACGGTCTGCCAAGCACGCATAAATCCCTCTTTTGCAGCAGCTTCTATCTGCAACGTGTCGGCTACGACATGCAGGCGATAAGCCTCTGGCGATGAAGCGCCTACGAGCTTTGCATAGCGCACCACCCTGTCTGTCTGGCCTTTAGCATCGGCAGCCCAAGACGGCACGAACACGTTCTCTGCCATCTCGCCTACGGTGTTCTCCACCTTTATGGCACCAGAGGTTGCGAACACGCCCTTTCCAAACGTTAGAGCATGCGGTTTGGGTAACAGTTTTATCGCTGTCTTGTTCTGGGCATTTGCCATTGGAGAAAAAGCCAAAGCACACGCCACGATCGACATCACGAGTTGTTGTTTGTTAGTCATAGATTGCATTTATTTTTAAAAAACAGATTATGGTTTTTCTGAAAGCTAATATTCCGTTGGCAAAAGTACGGATTTTATTTCATATAACCAAAAACAAACTCTTTTTTCGCTTTCTGTTACAAAACGCTTTCTGTTACAAAATGCTTTCTGTCATAAACCCAAAATGGCGAGCTGCTAATTGAAGCGGCTCGCCATCTTATATATAAATACTTTCAAAATGTTTCTTCCTAAATGGAAAGGGGTGTCAGCTTGCTTTTTAAGCAAGCCAAGATTGTTTACTTGTGCAAATCAATCTTGTGACCCAAACTAATTGCCTGTGCTACAGTTGCAGCAACAATGGCGAATACAACTAATGTCATCATAATAATTTTCCTTTCTTTAAATTGTTATCCTTAAACTAATCTTATATATATCTTTTCTCTTTTAGACGATGCAAAATTACTACAATTTTGCTGTGTGCGCAAACAAAATAACAAAAAACACACTCAACCACCCATTTTTATTGACTAAAGTCAAATAACGATGTCATTCTGTCACATTTAGGAAATTTTCTTGAAACCATTTTGACACATTAAGCGAAAGTTTGTCACTAAAAGAAGAAACCAGACAGCAAATAGGCAAAAAACAATAAATACCTTAATAAAATGTAGCAAACTGCTGTTTTTGAATTGTTTTTATTAATTTTGCAGATAGAATAACAACTCAAACGATGTCTTTAAAAATAAATAAAACTGTTGGCGACATATCAAAAGTGGCTTTTTCGCTGTTGCTTGGCGGCCTGATACTCTTCTGGATGTATCACGATTTCAAGTTTAACGACATTGCCGACGTGCTTCGCCACGACATGAACTGGACGTGGATGCTTCTGTCCTTCCCCTTCGGCATCTTGGCCCAGATGTTCCGCGGCTGGCGATGGCGCATGTCATTGGAACCTGTTGGAGAGCATCCTCGCCACTCTACAAGCATAAACGCCGTGTTCCTGTCTTACGCTCTGAGCCTCGTCATACCCCGCATCGGCGAGTTTGCACGTTGCGGCGTGCTGAGCCGTTACGACAAGGTGTCGTTTCCCAAAGCCTTGGGCACGGTTGTCACCGAACGTGCTATCGACTCTCTGCTTGTGGCCATTGTTGCCGCCTTCACTTTTCTTTGGCAGGTGAGCGTGTTCAACGTGTTCTTCGCCAAGACGGGCACAAGCATCGACGCCATTCTTCGTGGCTTCTCTCCTGCCGGATGGGCCGTGACCAGTGTGTGCGGCGTTGCTGCGTTAGCTCTTTTATGGGTGCTTGTACGCAAGCTCTCCATATATAATAAGGTGAAAAACACCATCGGCGGAATATGGCAGGGCGTGATGTCGCTTCGCAAGGTCAAGAACGTTCCGCTGTTCATCTTCTTCACCTTGGCCATCTGGGGCAGCTACTTCCTGCATTATTATCTCACGTTCTTCTGTTTCGAGTCGACAGCCCACCTCGGCATGTCCTGCGCACTTGTCACATTTGTCGTGGGAAGCATTGCCGTAATTGTGCCCACCCCCAACGGTGCCGGCCCGTGGCATTTTGCCGTGAAAACCATGCTCATCCTCTATGGCGTAGCCGACAACAACGCCCTCTACTTTGTGCTCATCGTTCACACGGTGCAGACACTTCTCGTCGTAGCCTTGGGCGTGTACGCATGGATCGCCCTGTCGTTCACAAAGAAGAGGACGGCTGCGGTACAGACAAACTGATTTCTTATTTTAAACCACATAAAACATAAAAAATTATGAGCGAAATCAAGAATCTAAAACCAGAGTGCATCTGGCGAAATTTCTATGCACTGACACAGGTTCCACGTCCTTCAGGACATCTTGAGAAGATACAGCAGTTCCTGCTCGACTTCGCTGCCAAGGCTGGCGTGGAGGCTTTCAAGGATGCTGCCGGCAACATCGTCATGCGCAAGCCCGCCACTCCTGGCATGGAGAACCGCAAGGGCATTATCTTGCAGGCACACATGGACATGGTGCCGCAGAAGAGCAAAGAAAGCACACACAACTTCGTTACCGACCCCATTGAGACATATATTGACGGCGACTGGGTAAAGGCTAAAGGCACAACCCTGGGTTCCGACGACGGACTGGGCGTGGCTGCCATCATGGCTGTCATGGAGGCTAAAGACCTGAAGCACGGACCCGTTGAGGGACTGATCACAGCCGACGAAGAGACAGGTATGTTCGGTGCCAACGATCTGCCCGAAGGCGAGCTTAACGGCGACATCTTGCTCAACCTCGACTCAGAGACATGGGGCAAGTTTGTTATCGGTAGCGCTGGCGGCGTTGACGTCAGCGCAACGCTCGATTATAAAGAGGTGGAAACCGATCCCGAGGATTCTGCCGTAAAGGTTACGCTTAAGGGTCTGCGCGGTGGCCACTCCGGTCTTGAGATTCACGAGGGTCGCGCCAACGCCAACAAGCTCATGGTGCGCTTCGTTCGCGACGCCATAACCGAGTGTGAGGCACGCCTTGCTACATGGCACGGCGGCAACATGCGCAACGCCATTCCTTTCGAGTGTGAGACCGTGCTCACGCTGCCTAAGGAAAACGTGGAGGCTCTGAAGGAGCTTGTTGCCGAATGGAAAGAGACTTTCGAAAACGAATATAGAGGCATCGAGAGCGGCATCGAGTTCTTCGCTACAGCTGTAGAGACCCCCTCTCACGAGGTGCCCGAGGAGATTCAGGACAACATCGTCGACGCTATCTACGCTTGCCACAATGGCGTGACACGCATGATCCCGTCGTACCCCACCGTTGTTGAGACCTCTTCAAACCTCGCCATCATCAACATCGCCGACGGCAAGGCATCTGTTCTCTTCCTCACACGCTCGTCAAACGAGACCATGAAGGAATATGAGGCCACCTCTCTCGAGAGCTGCTTCTCTATGGCTGGCATGAAGGTTGTGCTCAGCGGCAGCTACAACGGCTGGGATCCCAACCCCAACAGCGACATTCTGAACCTCCTGAAGAAAAACTACAAGGAGATGTTTGGCAAGGAAGCCACAGAGCAGGCCGACCATGCTGGTCTGGAGTGTTCTGTCATCCTCGGCAAATATCCTCACCTCGACGTTGTGTCGTTCGGTCCAACGCTCTGCTCTCCACACACCACAGGCGAGCGTTGCTGCATATCTACCGTTGCTCCATTCTGGGAACTGCTTAAGAAGACCATGGAAACGGTGGGAGAGAAATAATTAAGTGAAAAACGAAAAGTGAAAAGCGAAAAATCCAATAGCTAAGGCTATTTTAGATTATTGCTAAAAAAAAATTAAAAGGTAAAAAGGTAAAAAAAGGCTAACGCCATAAAACCTTTTTACCTTTTTCTTTTTAAAGAAGGCTCAGCTTTTAATAATTCATTGGATTTTTCACTTTTCGTTTTTCCCTTCCAAGGCGCCAGCCTTTTTTTACATTTTTACCTTTTTACCTTTAAAAAGCCTTTTTACCTTAAAAAAGATTTTTCACTCTTCCCTCTTCCCTCTTCACTCTTCCCTCTTCATTTTTCCCTTCCAAGGCGCCAGCCTTTTTTACCTTTTTACCTTTTTACCTTTTTACCTTTAAAAAGCCTTTTTACTTTTTTACCTTTAAAAAAACCTCATTTTTAGGTATTGCGGATGTTGTGCTAAGACTGTAACTTTGCAAACGAAAATAAGATTCAACAACAATTTAAAGAAAGCTTGTTTTTAAAGAAAACGCAAAGTAAAAGGAAACGCAAATTAAAAGGAAAATAAAAGGAAAACGAAAAGTAAATTTAAAAAAAGAATAACGATGAAACCAACAATTGTAATTTATGGATCGTCTACAGGCACATGCCAAGAGATAGCCGAGACCATCGCCTCTAAACTTGGGGCAGACATCATTGACGCCGCAAGCCTTAATGCCGACGCAATAGCAAGTCATGACAACCTCATTCTCGGAACCTCTACATGGGGAGCAGGCGAGATGCAAGACGACTGGTATGACGGTGTGAAAGAGCTTAAGAGCGCCGACCTCAGCAGCAAGACCGTGGCTCTGTTTGGCTGCGGCGACAGCGAGTCTTATCCCGACACCTTCTGTGGCGGCATGAAGGAGCTCTATGATGCAGCAAAGGGAGCAGGAGCAACTGTTCTTGACGGCGTGTCTGCCGATGGCTACAACTTCGATGAGAGCGAGGCTGTTGAAGGAGACAAGTTTGTTGGCCTTGCCCTCGACAACGTTAACGAGGACGACAAGACAGAAGAGCGCATCGACGCCTGGCTTGAAAGCATCAAGTCATCACTCTAAGCTCCATGTGAGCATCTTATCTCTATGCATCACGTTTTGTGAGTAAAAAAAAGAAAAATTAATAATTCCCCCAGTTGAAGTTCCATAAGTGTAAAGCTTATGGAGCTTCAATAAAAATCATAAGCAAATGAATTATCCATCATCAGCAACACAGCAAGACACTACCCGTCTGCCCGAAGACATGAAAGTTTTGGTCAACCACATCTACGAGTTTAAGAAAGGTGTGCGCCGAATGGTGCTTTTCACCTTCAACAAGCGTTATGAGCAGTTTGCCGTCACACGATTGCAGCACCAGAACATAAGCTACGTCATCCAGCCTGTAGGTAACGACCGTCTGAACCTGTTTTTTGGCAAGAAAGAATGTCTTGATGCCATACGCTTGATGATAACGAAGCCTCTCTGCCAACTTACCCCCGAGGAAGACTTCATTCTCGGCGCCATGTTAGGCTATGACATCTGCGCCCAGTGTGAGCGCTACTGCGAGCGCAAGAGCCGTCAGACAGAATGCTCCACTTGTAACGCCGAAACATGCGTCATGCTAAACTAAAAGAAAGCTACCTCAAGAAAAAGACAGAACAAGAGGATAACGAAGAAGGTGATGATGAAAAGGTGATGATGAAGAGATTGAAAAAAGATTGATGAATAAATAAAACAAAGCTGAGCGCAAGCCACAAGCATGCCTCAGCTTTTTTTTACCTTTTTACCTTTAAAAGGATTTTTCACTCTTCCCTTTTCGTTTTTCTCTTCCAAGGCGCCAGCCTTTTTTACCTTTTTACCTTTTTACCTTTAAAAGGATTTTTCACTCTTCCCTTTTCGTTTTTCTCTTCCAAAGGCGCCAGCCTTTTTTTACCTTTTTACCTTTTTACTTTTTTACCTTTAAAAGTTCCACCTCAATCCCATCTGCAAACTAAAGTTGCAAGGATGTTCTTTGAACACGGTCTGCACGTTGCTGCCGTTGTCGAAATAATATCTCATTCCGGGCTCCACATACACACCCATCTGCTTGATGACGTTTAGCTGCACGCCAGCGGCAGCACCGACCGACAGCTGCGCACGATCCTTGTCTATATCGGTGGTGTGACCCTCCGTCTCCACCTTTGCCGACACGTTGAAGTCGGCTTGTCCACCCGCATTAACATAGGTTTTAAGCCAACTATTGCTCCAGATGGTGTAGCTTGCCGTGAGTGGTATGCCTACATAATGAAGAGTCTGCTCATCCTTAGATGCGTTGCTTGACGTGCCGTGCTCGAAAGACGAGGTAGCAAGCGTGTAGACAAGGCCTGAGGTAAGGGCGAGACGGTCGTTAAGGGCATAAGACACCGTTGCGCCAAACGACACGGGCATGTTATGCTTCGTCGTCTCCTTGCAGTCGCGTTGCAGAGGTTCAGCATTAAAATAAGCGTTGCTGCTACCCTGCGCCATGGCTACATCCGAATAGCGCACAGGCATGATGCCGTTAGTTGACGAATAGCGAGTCATGTTGCCCGATGTGCCAACACCAAACTGCCATTTTGATCCACCATTTGCTGCGCGTCGTGAGAACTGTTTTTCGGTTGCGGCAGAGCGCCTCATCGCCGTTGCGGCAGAGCGTCCCGTCGCCGTTGTCTGCGTCCGTCTGTTCGTCATGCTCCTTGCAGTCGTCATGCTCTCTTCCTTTAACCCACGCTTTGCCTCAGCCTTTGCTTCTTGGTCCTTCACATCCTTAGAAGGCGCGACACCATTGCCCCTCTCATCTGTGAAAGTCTGAGCAACAACAGCCTTGCTGTCGTTATCGGCCATCGCGACCATGTCGGCGCCACCGTCAGCGCGACGAGACATATACTTGGCTACCATTGTGGCGTTTGAACCGCCTGAATGGTTTGAACCGCTTGAAGGGTTTGAACCTACAGACACATTGGATCCGTTTAAAGAATTTGAACCCACAGAAAGATTATAATTTTCCGAAAGCCCCGTCCTGTCAGCTCTTTTCGAAACCGCGGGGTTAACCTTGGCGTTGTCATAAGCCACCACGCCCAACGCCTTTGCTCCGCCAGGCAGCGTGTCATCATCGTGCACATACCACCACAGCCCGGCACCGGCAACAATAGCCACCGATGCAGCCACAGCCCATCGTCTGAGCACCACACGTCGCGGTGTCTTGGCAATGGTCATCTGCGGAGCTGCCGCAGGCTGCGCGTCGAGTTTCTGCTCAATGGCATCCCACAGACCTTCCGGCACGTCAGCCTCAGCATTGCCGAGCCGCTGTCGCATCTGTTCTGCAAAACCGTTGTGTTTCATATTGTTGCCTTATTGTTGCTTTTTAATGTAATCGTTAATCATCTTGCCGAGCAATTTCTTCGCGTGAAAATATTGCGATGCCGACGAGTTCTCCTTTATCCCGAGCCGTTGCGCTATCTCCTTGTGGCTCATCTGCTCAAACACAAACATGTTGAGCACCACCCTGTAGCCATCGGGAAGCCGCGCAATCATGCTCATGAGCGCCTCGTCGCTCACGCCGCCGATGTCGGGCTCGGGCTCATCGGCAATGTTTGGCAAATCGGAGGTGAAGCTAAGCGTCTTGTTCTTCCGCAGAAAGTCGAGCGACATGTTTGCCACGATGCGCCCCATCCAGGCCTTCAGCGACCCTTCGCCACGGTAAGAGAAAGAGCCTATTGATGTGAAGATTTTGACAAAGCTGTCTTGCACAACATCTTGCACATCGTCCCTGTCCGGAACATATCGCAGCGCAACGGCCATGACATATCCCGAATAGCGGTCGTAGAGCGTGCGCATGGCTGTGCGGTCGCCCTCCTTTATCCTACTTACGAGCAGCTCTTCTGCTTCCAAAATCTCCTTGTTATTAAAGCTTCGCATGTTTATATCCACGCGAAACCCACATCATTTTTTCTTTGTTGTTGTTGTAAACGTAATCTGCAAGTCGGCATCCACGGTCTCACACAGCTCACCTTTGCTGCCAAGAAGCTCCACCTTAAGCAGCGGAAACACCATGCTGTAGACGCCCGACACCTTCGAGAACGTGGCGTTGGGATAAGCCGTTTGCTGTCCCGAGGGCTGCGCAATATACAATATTGCCGAATAGGTTTTTCCGTCAACGGTTGCCTTTGTGAGCCATTGGCTTGCTCCAAGCTTCATGTAGACGGCGTGTTGCGAATAGCCAATGTTGTTGTAAGGCACCACATAGCCTTTGTCATCGTCACACTCCACGTTACGGTGTGGCATGGCCATGCGCAAGATGGCAGCGTAGGGGACGGTCGAGAGGTCGAAGCCCGTAGAGTAGACACCCACCTCGCCCTTACCGGCATAATGATTGCCTACCTTCCACTCGCCCTCATATCGTGCCACCAAGGTGGTGGCATTCGGGTCGCCAAGCCACTCTTTCTCTTGTGCCTCATCGCTACAGCCTGTCACGAGCACAGCCAAAGCCATGAGCAGATATGTCGTTATTTGTTTTATCGTCATTGCTGTCTATAAAAAATTTTCCTTTGTTTTTTTATAACGAAACGTGAGCGAAAGAAAAATCTTGCATGACAGCCAACTTATTTTTTATAACGTTTACTGTTCATCTGTCCCACCTCGTCGTAGAGCGTCTGCAAGATGGCCTTGCCCTTCTGCACGCGCACGCTGTCGCCCTCGGGAGCCACGTTGAAGAACACCTTGTTCGAGGCGTTGTCGTAAACGCTCACGCCAGTGTTGTCGAGGAAGCAGAAGCCGTTGACAAAACTGTAGAACGCGAACGGATAGGTGTAGCTCTCGCTCAGCACATTACGGCTGAACAAGAAGTTGTCGTGCTTCAGACCGAGCTGTGCCAAGAGCGTGGCGGCAAGGTCGGTCTGGTTCATGATCTTCTCAACCGTCATCTTCTGGCGCACGGCACCGCCCGTCCAGATCATCGGTATGCGGAAGAAGCGCGGACTGAACCTCTCGCCCTCCTTAGGATAAGGTATGCCGTGGTCGGGCAGCAGGACGATGAGCGTGTTCTTCCACTGTTTGGTCTTGCGGAAGCGTCTTATAAACTCGCCAATGCAATGGTCGGTGTAGGCAAAGGCGTTGAAATGGGCATCATCAAACTTCTTGTACGGCACCTCAAACGGCTCATGGCTGCTCAGCGTGAGGAACGTTGTGAACCACGGTTTCTTGCTGTTCTCGCGCTCCTTGAGCATGTCGTAGAGATGGTTGAAGGTTATGCCGTCGGGCACACCCCACTTGCTGTAGTTGCGCTCGGTCAGGGAGAAGTCGTCTTGCGATGTTATTTTTTGGAATCCTCCAGCACGCAGATAGCCCTGCATGTTGGTGAAGTTGATGTCGCCGCCATAGAGGAAGTCGGTCTCATAGCCCGCCTGTCCCAACGTGTTTGCGATGTTGGGCAACTGCTGGCAGAGGTTTGACACCTTCATGAGCGACAGCGTGGGCAAGCCGGGGAAGCCGCTGAACGTGCATACGGTGCCTCGGTCTGTGCGGAAGCTGTTGGCGAAGATGCGCGAGAAGAACACACCGTTGTCGGCCAGACTCTCAAGGTTGGGCGCCACACCCTTCTCGCCGCCAAGACGTTCAATCATCGTGGCGCCGAAGCTCTCCATGAAGATCACGAGTATGTTGGGGCGCTGCGTTTCGAGCACCTGTGTGGTGTTGGTGTCGTTGGTGTCATACAGGCCCTTCATGAGCTGTGCGCGTCGCTGCTCGTCATAGAAGTTGAACTCGTCCTCATAGCGTGCCTGTCGTTCTGTGCTTGCAAACAGGTTGAACGCCGGGTTTATGGCCGAGAGGTTCAGATACTGGTCGTTGCTGAAATAGGCATCGCCCACATTGGCTGTAGACACACGGAAGCCTCCTCTTATAACAAGAAAGAGCAACGCGCCCAAGGGCAGAGCCCACAGCGTGGCAACGAGTTGCTGACCTATCATGTTTATCTTTTCAAGAATCTTCGGGGTGATGAGCCACAGCAGAGCACTCATCACGGCAGTCAGCCCTACGATCATGCCTATGCGTGCAGCTATGTAACCGCCCGACACGCTGGCCATGGCGTTCTTCGGCGAGTCGATATAGATAAAAATTGACGCGTCGAGCTTGCTCTCCCAGAACGAGAACAGCGACAGGTCTCCAACGAAGATGGCACTTATGAGGAGCATCACGATGACATAATAGGGCGTCATGACCTTGCGGAACGGCAGATGCCGGTACCACACCGATACCACGGTGAGCAGGAACGGCAGGATGGTGAGGTAGCCCGTGGTGGTGGCATCCAGTCCGGCGCCATGCCACATGACGCTCAGATAGTCGGTCAGCGCATAACTCTTAGATGCGTTCACGGCCATGAACACAGGCTTTTGTATGAGGAAGAATCCCCACACCAGCAAAAAATAGGATAAAAGATATTTTATTCTGTTCCACATATATCAAGACTCAAAAAAAATGAAAAACAAATAATGCAAACCGAGAGCAGAGATGCAAGCTTGCTTGCAAGCCCTGCCGAGGTGCAGCTTATCAATGCAAAGATAATGCAAATAAATCAATTTGCCTACAATAAATTGCTCAATTGACATATTTTTCGTAATTTAGCCACAAAATTGGAAAAACTCATAACTTTTCACCACAACTGCAAACAACAAACATAGCGAAAATGGACAACAAGACAACATACGACAACGAAAAGACAGAACAGCTGTTTCGCCGTGACCTGCACGGCTACCTCACGTCTATAGGACAAGTGGATGAACGCCTGCCCGAAGCTCCCGACCTTGAGGAGCTGTGGCCCAAGCTGGCACAGAGCTACATGCCCGACGGCGTGAGAGAGTTTACCGCCTACCCCACCGCCTCGCTCGGGTGGATGATGTATATCGGCATGGCCGTGGCGAAATATTGGGATGAAGATTGGGCGTTATACAGTAAGGTGGAGAACCTGTACAAGTATCTGCGCGACCGCATCGATTTCGACCACATGGACGAATACATTCTTCGTCAGGTGCTCCTGCTCACGCCCGAGGCTGAGCACAAGTTCAACGACACCGTGGCCGAGTGTGCCTCACGAACCTACAACGCCATCATGCACCTGCACCTTGAGCCAGGCACGCCCGAAGCCTTCCGCACCTATGTTGCCGCCCTCCATCAGCTCTACCTCATGGGCGTGGCCATGGAACTTAACGCGTTGGGCTATCACATGACGAAAATGTAAAAAAACAACAAATAACCAAAAAATCATGATTAAGACAAAAAATCTATTACTGACAATCGCGCTCGCCGTCCTCGCCATCGTTCAAGGCTGGGCACAGGAGCCGTTCACCTTTGCACAAGTCACCGACATCCACCTCAACAGCAACGACCCCAAGCCGTTGGAGTATCTCAACATGACCATTGCCGACATCAACAAGAACCCCAATGTCGACTTTGTGCTCATCACGGGCGACCTTGCCGACAACGGCGACAACGCCTCGCTGGAGCAGCTTGCCGATGCTCTGAAGGCTTTGAACAAGAAATATTATGTGCTCACGGGCAACCACGAGACGACATGGAGCGAGTCGGGCATGGCAAAGTTTAGCCAGCTGTTCGGCAGCGAGCGCATGGAGTTTGAACACAAGGGCACCCTATTCCTCGGCTTCACCTCGGGTCCGTTCATCAAGATGGCGCTGGGCCATGTGGCACCACAAGACATCAGTTGGGTCTGCGACGAGGTGCGCAAAAACGGTCAGGGCAAGAAGGTGTTCATTGCAACCCACTACCCCATGCTCAAGGGCGACCTCGACAACTGGTACGAGGTGACCGATGCCTTCAGAAAACTTAACGTCAAGGCGTTCATCGGCGGCCACTACCACCGCAACAAGGCGTTCTTCTATGACGGCATTCCGGGCTTCCTCTCACGCTCCAACCTCAAGGACGGCAACGGCAAGGTGGGCTACAGTCTGTGGAATGTTACCGCCGACTCGCTCACCGTGGCAGAGAAAAACGTCGGCGAGGAGCCTCGTCCCTGGGGCGGCATCTCGCTGAAGAAGCAATATTATGACCCTCAGGGACATGCAGACGAATATCCCGACTTCAGCTGCAACACCAAGTATGCCGACAACGTGGGCGAGAAATGGCGCGTGAAGAGCGGACGAAGCATCTACGCCTCTGCCGTGTGCTGGAAAAACAGCGTGTTCGTGGGCGACGTGACAGGCCGCATGACAGCTTACGACAAGGCCACGGGCCATGAGGGCTGGCACTTCCAAGCCGACAAGAAGATAGTGGGCACACCAGCCGTGATCAACGGCACCTTGGTCTTCGGCACCACGGGCGACCGCATATATGGTCTTGATGCCCGCACGGGGCGCGAGCTGTGGCAAATCACGACCGACCTGCCCGTCATGGGCGCCGTGGCTACAGACGGCAAGACGGCCTTCATTGGCGGCAGCGACCACAAGATGCACGCCATCGACGCACGCACAGGCAAGGAGCGCTGGACCTTTGACGGCGTGAAGGGTTACATCGTGACACGGCCCTTGCTCACACAGGGCATGGTGGTGTTTGGCGCATGGGACAGCAACCTCTATGCTCTCAGCGAGAAAGACGGCAAGCTGCTGTGGACATGGAAGCACCCGAAGGGCGGTCTTCACTACTCGCCGGCACAGGTGTGGCCCGTGGCAAACAAGGAGGCCATCTTCATTGCCGACCCGCAACGCGCCCTCACAGCCATCGGCCTGAAGGACGGCAAGACGCTGTGGCGCACGTTCCAGTCGAAGGTGCGCGAGAGCATAGGCATGTCGGCTGACCGACAGCGCATCTTCGCCAAGACCATGCAAGACAGCATCGTGTGCTACAAGGCCACGGCAGCAGAGCCTCTGGAGCTGTGGGCTACCAACTGTGGCTTCGGCTACGAGCATGCATCGACCATGATGCCTGTCATCGACGGCACGGTCTACAGCAGCACCAAGGAGGGGCTCATTCTGGCTCTTGACGACAAGACAGGGCTTCTGAAATGGACCTACAAAGTGGGCAACTCGCTCGTGAACACCGTCACCACCGCCGACAAACAGCACATCATCACCACCTCTACCGATGGCGACATCGTGATGCTGGAGAGCAAGCTGTAAGGAAAAAAATTTTGGGATAAATGGGTGAAAGCAAGGCGACAGCCAAGCTTTCGCCCATTTTTAGTTTGTTCCAAACAATAATCGCCTTGCTTTCACACCCCCATTATCTCAAGTTTTTTGCTCAATTGAACCGTTAATAAACCAAGCATAATTTTTGCAGATTCTCTTCAAAGCGATTTTTATCTATAGCATTATTCTTAAGTGCAGAACGATAGTTGTATATCGTTTGTGGCGAGTAAGACAAGATACCCGCAATCTTTGCACTTTCAGTAATGCCCAAACGTATCAAGGCAGCTACGCGCACGGGGGGGTAAATTCGTTTTCGTCTTTAAGCTGTATTTGTGCCTCGGGCACGAGCAAGGTGTTCAGCTCTGTTATAAACGAAGGATAGAGCGACAAGAATATTTTATCAAACTGTAAGAAGAAATTTTGATTTGCTTCCACAGTACGTTTTGACGAAGAAAGCATGCTTAACAATTCCTGTTGCTGATTGGCCTTGATTTTCCTGATAACCAACTTACGCAAGTTGTCTAATCTCTCAATATATTGATAGCAAAGATTAATATAAGCATTTGCCATATTCTCACGCTTTGCAATGGTATTTGCAAGTTCAGCATTCGAGTTTGAGAGTTCGGTATTCGTATTTGAAAGATCTGTATTCGTATTTGAAAGATCTGTGTTCGTCTTTGAGAGCTCAGTGTTCGTCTTTGAGAGTTCGTTGTTCGTCTTTGAGAGTTTGGTGTTCGAGTTTGTAAGTTCGATGTTCGTCTCTGAGAGCTCGATGTTCGTCTTTGAGAGCTCAGTGTTCGTCTTTGAAAGCTTCGTGTTCGTCTTTGAGAGCTCAGTGTTCGAGTTTGTAAGCTCTGTGTTCGAGTTCGTTAGCTCGGTGTTCGTCTTTGAAAGCTCGGTGTTCTTTTTTGAGAGCTCGGTGTTCGAGTTCGTTAGCTCGGTATTCGAATTTGTAAGCTCGGTGTTCGTCTTTGAGAGCTCGGTGTTCGAGTTCGTTAGCTCGGTGTTCGAGTTTGTAAGCTCGGTGTTCTTTTTTGAGAGCTCAGTGTTCGAGTTCGTTAGCTCGGTGTTCGAGTTTGTAAGCTCGGTGTTCTTTTTTGAGAGCTCGGTGTTCGAGTTCGTTAGCTCGGTGTTCGTCTTTGAGAGTTCGGTGTTCGAGTTCGTTAGCTCGGTGTTCGAGTTTGTAAGTTCGGTATTCGAGTTTGTAAGAGCCTTATTATCCTTTGCCTGTTGACTATTAATATTGTATAACTGTTCAGTCAATGCTTTCAGTTTCTTCTCATTTTGTTTCAGCAGTCGGTTTTTCCGCTTAACATAAACCATAATGAAGACAACCACGCCCAACAGCACAGTGATACAAGCCAACGCCGATTTATGCCAAACGGCTTGCAGTTCAAGTTTATCTGCGTAGGCAGACAATATAAAGTTAAAGTTATTATACAACTCAACGCGTCGTAGGCGGTTATTCACCCCGTTGGCATCTTTTAATGAAAGGCTTATATACTCTTGCGCTTTGTCTACATCTTTGTTTTTGTAAAGCAGCAAGCCCAAATCTTGAAGAGACATGCTCTCTTTGGTAGATGTCATCACGTTGCTCATGGCAGAAAGAAGCAGGTAGCGTTCTTGCAGCTCAAATTGTTTATTCTTGCGATAAGCCTTCGACAATATATAGGCCGACATTCCATACATGTCGCTATTGGGCTTTGACAGGCTCATGGTCTTCTTAAGATAGGTGCTTATGTCATGAAGAGACCCATTCGAGTAATAGAGCTGTACCCCTTTTAAATAATAATACTGTGCATCTCGCTTCGGATAATAACACAGAGCCTTATTAATATACTCGTTAAAGAGCTTTTTATAATGCTCACTAAACTCGGAGTTCTCACAATAAGCGTTCAGGTTAAAATAAAGTGCGCATTGGGCACAATTGTAAAGATAATTTTGGTTGGTGTCAGATGGCGGGATATTGAGCTTTTCAAGACACTGTTTGGCCTCAATATAAAAACCTCTTAAAACATACAATCGGGCCTTGAGCATCTGAAACGTGTTATAATAGACCTGATTGTTTGTTTGCTGGGCCAGGTGTGTTCCTTTTTGAACATACACCATAGCCGAATCGTAAATGAATGGCGTATAGCCATAAACCAACTTTTCATACAAGCGCAACTTTTCCTCACCGTCGGTTATGTAGGTGGCGCTAAGCTTAATGTCTTTAAGTTCCTTATCTTTAAGGACATAATAGTCGGCCCGATGAGCAATGACAGAGTCTAACTGTTGATATAGTGTTTTATTGTCGGCCTGGGCGCGAAAGGCCGAAAAGCAAATGGTAATAAATATTATTAATAATCGCATGGCAAATTGTTTTTGTTAAGATAGTGTTAATGATTTGTTTAACTACAAAATTATAAATTTTATTCTAAACACAAGCACGTTTTCGCATCTTTTTTCGGGGGGGGTAATTTTTAGGATGCTACTTTGTTACAATTTAAAAGTTGCATAACCTATTGACTTGACGACCATTACAGTAAACCATCAATATTAAAAACCTACTTAACACCTACACTACAAATTTTTACTTACGATTTATAAATACCTTTGCACCCCGAAAAAAGATTGTCGAACAAAACGCTACCTGAAAAAGAACATTCAGGCAGACAATAAGGATATTAAAATAATTTGATTACTCAATTTTATGAAGATGTTTAAAAAGTTGACATGTAAAATTTTTTTAATTGCTACATTCTTGCTCGTTACCTTGCCTATGGGTGCTGCAAACACCAATGGTGAGGATGGAAGCGAAAAGGTTGTGATGCAGGATACAAATCCTAACGGAAAAAATTATTTTAGCAACCGTAGAGCATTGGTAGGACCAGGCTGTGCTATCAACAGCATTGGTGATGGCGTTGAAGTGGTTTCAGGAACAGCTAATCTTCAGAATATTTGCAACGAGGATCTGGATGATTATGCTACGATTCCTGCTCTTGTTGGCGCTACCGTTGTAGCAAGTCCAATTATCAGCGTGAAGGACAATCAGCATTGTTATGCTGGTGGTACAGAGGCTGGTTTTGTCATTTGTGCAAAATCAAATGCAAGCATCATTACGCTCGATTTAGCAAAGTTCTACAAAATACAGTTTCTTAAGGACGGTGAAAAGGTTGGCGACCTCCAGCCGATCTCTACCGGTAAGTCTGTCACTGGTCTTGGCTTGTCGCTACTGACATTCCCTGGTTCAGATCAGGTCAACAAATTGTACATGGCTACAGCTCCCGGTAATTTCGATGAAATCAAGCTCGTTCAGTTTGGAGTTGATGCCAATGTGCTCTCTGCTATAAATATCAAGTATGCATTTGTAGGCAAGGCTCATGAGTATACTATTACCAAAAACAAAGAGAATGGTATTTCTAAATACGCTGAAGAGCAGGGTAGAAAGACGTTTACTCTGGATGCGCAAGGCAAAAAGCCAACTCACACATTAGGTGAGGTGTCACGTGGTGATGTGATTGATGAGAAACTTGACAATGGCTATGCTGCTGTTGTAGGAGCAGTAGTTCCAGTATCAACACCTGTTACTGTTGTTGCCAAGCCCAGTGATGGCAAGGAAGCATTCCCTAAGGGAACAGAAGTGGGATTCAAGTTTAATGGATTTAATCTCGCCAATCTTTCGGTAGGCTCTGGCGTTGAACTCACACTTTTCAACAAAGAGAATAAAGAAATAGGCAAGTATGACATCTCTAATAAACTCCTGGGTCTTGGACTGATTGAGGATACCAAGGACGGTGAAGTCGTTATGAGAGCTCCTGCAGCCTTCTCAGCAGCAAAGATTTTCTTCAAAGGCATAGGAATACAAGTTGGTGGTACCTCTGTCAACTACGCCTTTGTACGCATGGCTCCCAATGCAGCTTCTCACCATTGTCCTATCGATGCCACATCAAGCCGCGATGTATCTGGAAGTGTAAACCAATTCCAGTTGCAGCACAACAAGGACATGGATGTAACATGGACTGTTCAGAGCTATCCGGAGGGTGCCGCTGATGTTGAAGTGGTTCCCACATCAGGCTTGGTAAGCAATTTGTCTCTTCCCGGCAAGTATGTTTTCCGTGCAACAGCAGCGGATGGTTGCTATGAAGAAACGACCCTCAACTATGCTCCCAAATACGTTGCGGAGGAACACGGAGTGGATATCCTTGTCAATAAGGAGGGTGAGGAGCCTAAATACGTGTTGAGCGATAAGTTTGGTGGTGGTTTGCTTCAGATATTCAATAAAATGATGAACCGCTCAGCCATACTTACTACTTCTCTCAACGACTTCACCTATCGTCAGCCAGGCGTTTCATTGGCAGCCAACACAGGTCTCGTTGGCATCAAGACTGCTGATGGCTCTAATTTTGCCGATGGCTTAAATGGCAATGCAAGAGCTCTCAATGGCAAGATGAAGGTTGGTTTTGTGGTATCTGCTAAGGCTACCGGACTCGATGCCAATGTGCTTAAGCTCTACAACATCAAGCTCTACAATAAAAGCAAGGAAGTGACTGGAGATGTAACGACCCATTGGGATGCCATTTCTGCGGGACTTATCGGTAAAGAGGAAACTCGCAAGATGTGTCTGAACGTTGATGTGCCTGCGGGCTGTGTGTTTGATGAGTTTGTACTTTATAACACAGGCGTTCTTTCTGCCGACCTCTCACAGCTCAATGTCTACTATGCATATGTAGCCGATGCTGAGGCAGACAATGCTACGACCAATCCCATTTATGGCGCACAGGTGATATCTACCAATAACACCAATGCATCCATCGACTTTGCAAACACCAAGATGTTCCATATTGCCAACATTGGCAATGGATACGACGAGTTGAGTAACTTGATTGACGACTCGATGGATACATACTTGACTCTTCCGTTGGGAGCAAACTTAGGTGGCGCAACAATCTCTGTCAATATGGGTAAAGTTATAGATAAGGGACAACAGCTTATTATGGTTACCCAGAATCTGGCTTTAGGATTGGGGGCAAGTCTTGGAGAAAGTCTTAAGTTGACCACCTATCTTGATGGTGAGGAGCAAGAGGAACTGACAAACTGGAAGGTGCTTGGCGCTGATGTTATTGGCAGTAAAGGCGACAGCTATGCTGTGCTTAATCCTACCAAGTCGTTCGATCAGGTTCGTATCACACCTGTTAAGGTGCTGTCGGCTCTTGAGAATCTTCAGATTAAGGGCTTTGCTCTGCGTACTGACATGAACGACGACGGAACACTCAACGGATACGACGACTTGCTGGTTCTCGATGAGGACAAGACTCTTGACGTGAAGAAGACATACACTAATGCCACGATGCTGCTGCGTCGCACATTTACTACAAAGAACGCTGACGGCACAAAGGGTTGGAACTCGATTATCTTGCCTGTTGACATGACTGCCGCTCAGGTGATAGAAACCTTTGGCGAAGGCACACAGATAGCTAAGTTTAACGACTTGGATGAGAACTGGATTAAGTTTGAAACGGTTAACGTAGCGGGCGAAGGTGTAGTGCTCGAAAAGAACACACCTTATATCATCTTCCCCACCCAGAAGGCGGCATACAACAACTACGAATACAACATCAACGGTGAAACAAAAACCCTTTATGGCCCTGTATATGTAGCCAACGGCATTAACTATGAAGACCAAACGGCAAACCTGCGACCCAGCGTTAACGGCACATTCAATAGAATGACCTTCTTTGGTTCGTATGACAACAAGACAGCTGTGTCGGCCGACTCATATATGTTTAGCAAGGGCGACCTTGTTCACACCAGCAAGACACACACCGTGAAGGCTTATCGCTGCTGGCTGAAGGAAAACACACCGTCGGGCAAACTGCTGCAGTTATCGCTCAACAATAACAACATGGGCAACACTACGGGCATACAGATTGTGGAAGAAAACAAGCGTAACGCAAACCCTGGCATCTACAACATGGAGGGCATGCGCATGAACACCAACAACGTTAATGAGCTGTCTAAGGGCGTGTACATTGTAAACAACAAGACCGTAGTAATAACAAAATAAAGACAGAACACTAAGATGAAAAAAACATATATATCGCCCGCCATCACCGTTATCGGTGTTGAAAGTTCAGAACTGATGACGGTGAGCGGATGGACTTATGATGGCAACAAGGAACACGGATTTGGCGTCGTTGAAGAAGACGAGACAAACGATGGTTATTCTGATGAGGACTTCTAAATAAGAGCCGTAACAACGCTCAAACTCAGGCATAAGCCGTTGCCGAAGGCGGTAATTATTCATAGCCGCCTTTGGCAACGCTTGCTTGAGTTTTTTTTGCATAACAATCTTGCGATAGTTCAATTTCAAACAATCAGCAAACCAATCTACAAGTAACGGGGTTACGATTCCTAAATGCCATGTTTACGCTACCTAAGTACCATAGTTACGCATCCTAAGTGCCATGTTTACGCTCCGTAAATGGCGTGTTTGCAACCTCGAAACAAGATAAACAACCGTTGCGCATAAGCGTAAAAAGAGCTGTTTTTGCCCCTGTTTTGCATAAATATACAGAAAGGCAAAAAGACAGCAAAAAGGCATAAAATCTTTCATGATGCGCAAAATTTTAGTTAATATTCAATCACGAATTGTTAACATCTCTTAAACATCCCCTTGATTTGTCATTAAGCCTCTTTGAGCTCGTCAAAGGGCCTCTTTGAGGCTGTCAAAGAGCCTCTTTGACAACGTCATTTGGGCACTTTCAAAGTGTCATTTGGGCTTCATGAGAAAACGAATAAATATACACTCCAAAATGCATATTTATGCACAACAAAAATGCTCCATTCCATCTTCCTTCTTTACAATAAAATGCTCCCTTTAATCTTCCATCGTTTCGACCAAACGCTACCTTCAATCTTCCATCGTTTCTACCAATCGTTCATTTCTATCTTCCTTCGTTTCGACCAAACGCCACCTTCAATCTTCCATCGTTTCAGCATAACGTTCCTTTCATTCTTCCATCAACACAATGAAATAATTCAAACGAAGCAATGATGCTTGGCAAAAATTGTCAATTAAGCTCCAACCCGTTGTTTCAGAACGCAATAAGCCCATTCAGGCCCATGCTTGTCAAAAACTGTCAAATGTTTTAGGCTGAAAAATTTGTTGTAGAAGCCATTCTTTTCTATTTTTGCAGCAGACAAATAGGTTAAACTAAAAAACTCAATTGCTTATGAACGCTTTTTACATCGCTTTAAATGTTTTCATTTTTATATGTTATGCAATCTTGGTTTTATGCATTATAGGATGCATAGCTGGCGTGTTGTTGGGCATTATAAAAAAAGAATATAAGAAAGCCTTATATGTGTTTTCCATGCTTGTTTTGGGATTGTTGGTAATATTTCTCACCCATCAGGTAGATATTTTCCTAAATTGCTGCCACTTTCTTTCGGCTGCATTCAGTTAAAAAGAGCATGGGAGATTAGAGAAAAGATTGTCTGATATCCATTGTTGTGGATGATAAGTAGGTGTTCATAATTAATCGCATATATGAATCTAATAAAAAAAGGTTATGCTTTCAAATGCCTCTACGCCCTCTTTTGGCCTGTATGCCCAGCTCTCATCGGTCGTGTAGCCCGCTACACTCCCTCTTCGGAGCTGGACATACAGACCAAAATATGGCATAGAATCATTTAAATTAATTTTGAACACCTACTAAAAAAATAAGATTATGAAGAATCGTTTTAAAAAGGTATCGCTCACGAACAAGATTCTGCTCCTTGAAATTTTGTTCATCGTTGTCGTGAGCATTTATCTTTTCTGTGGTGGCTATGAGCAGGTGGTTCATGAGCAAATGCCCACAGCACAATGTGATTATTTGAAAGGATCAACGGCAACAGACAAGATTATCGGATTAACCTTGGTTTTAGCCTTTATTTCTTTATAGGCGTGCCTCATTCGCTTGGATGTCAAGAACGAGATGTGTAGCGAACAGATAGCTGAAATGAAAGCTACGATTGCAGACATGAGAGAAGAGATAAGCAAGAGACAAAACATAAAGGCTATGGAGAAAGAGAGGTAAGGAACTGAACTTTCGCATTTTAATATGAAATTAATCTCAAGCAAGCGTCGCCGAAGGCGGCGAATATCCATAACCGCTGGTGAAGAGA
>OLFV01000405.1_pt1 | contig 52190 bp, 45 predicted proteins | sample 1605551 | NCBI WGS metagenome assembly OLFV01 (sample SAMEA3888922, study PRJEB22519) | human gut metagenome | biome: human gut; feature: human-associated habitat; material: faeces | place: Denmark | collected 2011 | reverse complement strand
CAAACATGATTGTATTGCGCTCCATGAACTCAATGGCCGTGGCCTGGACCTGTGCCTCTATGATCCGCGGCACGGATTCAATGGCTGATTCCATGGTCCCAAATGGCACCAGAAGGCTCACGGTCCTGGACGGAAGGGGAAGGAGTTTCAGGATTGCCTCCGTGATGATGCCCAGCGTGCCCTGCTGCGCAAGGTGGAGCCTCACGATCTGGTCAAGTTTGGCCTGATCCCCGAGCTGATCGGCCGTCTGCCGGTCATCACCACACTGGACGATCTGGACGAAGAAGCCTTGATCCGAATCCTGACAGAGCCGAAAAACGCCATTACCAAGCAGTATCAGAAGCTGTTTGAGCTCGACGGCGTGAAGCTGCGCTTCGAGAGCGACGCCCTGCGGGCCGTGGCGGCAAAGGCCATTGAGCGAAAAACCGGCGCGCGCGGCCTGCGCAACGTGCTGGAGGGCATCATGCTTGATATCATGTATGAACTGCCCACCATGAAGGACGTGCAGGACTGCGTGATTACAAGGGGCGTCATCGAGAACGGGGAAAAGCCCCTGCTCACCCGCAAGCCCCAGGTTCAGATAGCCTGATTGCAGGCCGGGCGGAATGGCCCGGCGTCACGGTGTTTCCGCGCCGTATTCTTTTCAAGGAACAGTTATGCCTCTTTTCACCGGAATCATAGGCGGCGAGCCGGAAGCCCCGCGCGAGCTGCCTCTCATGTCGCTGCGCGAAGTGGTGATGTTTCCGCGCGCCATCGTCCCTCTTTTTGTGGGAAGGGACGCATCCATCAAGGCCATTGAAAGCGCCGTGGCCCGCTATGACAAGCATATCCTTCTCGTGACGCAGAAGGAAGCCGATATGGAGAAGCCCGGCCCGGGCGACCTGTACCCCGTGGGGGTGGTGAGCAAGATCCTCCAGCTTCTGCGTCTGCCGGACGGCAGCGTCAAGGTGCTGTTCGAGGGGCTGTACCGCGCGGCGTGGCACCCCCTTTCGGAAGAGGAGCCTTTCGGAAACGGGCCGTTTCCCCGTCTGCTGCTTGAGACTCTTCCGGAGATTGAAAGCGGAAATTCCGAACGCGAGGCGCTGGTGAGAGCTACGCATGAGGCGCTGGACGAGTTCGGCAAGCTGAACAAGAAAATCAATCCCGAACAGCTGGCTTCCCTGTCCGGTCTGCGCGAACCGGGGCGCCTGGCCGACGCCGTGATGGGGCTGCTCAAGCTGGATCACGTCCGCAAGCAGGAAGTGCTGGAAATCCTGGACGGGGACAAGCGCCTGGAAAAGGTGTTTGAGCTCCTGAGCGGGGAACTTTCCGTCGCCTCGCTGGAAAAGGCCATCAAGAACCGCGTGCGCGGGCAGATGGAGCGCAATCAGCGCGAATACTATCTTAACGAGCAGATCAAGGCCATTCACAAGGAAATGGGCCGGGAAGACGATCCGCAGGCGGAGGCTGCCGAACTGGAGCAGCGCTTCAGGGAAAAGAACATGCCCGAGGAGGCGCGGGAAAAGGCTCTGCGCGAAGTACGCAAGCTGCGCCAGATGTCGCCTTCCTCGGCGGAATACACGGTGATCCGCAACTATATCGACTGGCTGCTGGATCTCCCGTGGAACGAGCTGAAGCCTGTCGACGTGGATATCCGTGAAGCCAAGGAACTGCTTGACGGCGGCCACTTCGGGCTGGAAAAGCCGAAGGAGCGTATTCTGGAATATCTGGCCGTGCAGAAGCTGGCGGGCAGACTGAAAGGGCCGATTCTGTGTCTTGTGGGGCCTCCCGGCGTGGGCAAGACCTCGCTGGCCAGATCCGTGGCAAAGGCCACGGGGCGCGAGTTCGTGCGCGTTTCTCTGGGCGGAGTGAGGGATGAGGCCGAGATACGGGGGCATCGGCGTACCTATGTGGGGGCGCTGCCCGGCAAGATTATCTCGGCGCTGAAGCGGGCCAGATACAATAATCCCCTGTTCTGTCTGGATGAAATCGACAAGATGACGTCGGACTTCCGGGGAGATCCCTCTTCCGCTCTGCTGGAAGTGCTGGATCCCGAGCAGAACAGCTCCTTTGACGATCACTATCTTGACATGGGCTATGACCTGTCCCAGGTCTTTTTCATCACGACGGCCAACAGTCTGTCGGGCATTCCCGCTCCGCTGCTGGATCGCATGGAGATTATCCAGCTGTCCAGCTATCTGGAAATCGAGAAGATCCGCATCGCGCGGGATTTCCTGCTGCCCCGCCAGTTGGAAATGCACGGGCTGAAGCCTGAACATCTGCGTATTTCCGACAATGCGCTGATGGATGTGATCCGTTTCTATACGCGGGAATCCGGCGTGCGTTCGCTGGAGCGGCAGATCGCCGCTCTGTGCCGCAAGGCCGCCATGCGCATGGCCGAGGCGGCCGACGCGGAAAGGAACAGCGGCCGTAACGGTGAAAGCGGCGGGGAAAAGGCCGCGCCGTCCTCCAGGGGCATCAATGTCACCGCTCAGAATCTGCATACTTTTCTCGGGGTGAAGAAGTATCGCTTTGAAGAGCGTGAAAGCGCCTCTCTGGTCGGTGTTGTGGCAGGGCTGGCCTTCAACGATCGTGGCGGGGAAATCCTTCATATCGAGAGTGCCGTCATGCCGGGGTCGGGCAAGGTGTCCAGCACCGGCCGCCTCGGCGACGTGATGAAGGAGTCGGCCCAGGCCGCCTTTTCCTATGTGCGTTCGCGTTCTTCGCGCTTCGGGCTCAAGCCGGATTTCCACAAGGAGATCGATCTGCATGTGCATGTGCCGGAAGGGGCTACTCCCAAGGACGGCCCTTCCGCCGGCATCACTCTGGCTGCTTCGATGGTGTCTGCCCTGCTGGGCATTCCGGTGCGCAACGATGTGGCCATGACCGGCGAGATCACGCTGCGCGGCAGGGTGCTGCCCATCGGAGGGCTGCGGGAAAAACTCCTTGCCGCACGCCGGGCGGGGATGAAGACCGTGATCATGCCTGCGGACAATGAACGGGATCTCAAGGAAGTGCCCGAGGAAATACTCAAATCGCTCCATCTGGTTTTTGTGCGGGACGTGGATGAAGTACTGCCTGTAGCCCTGGAGGCGGATCGGGAGGAGATTTTCTCCGGGCCGGACAGCGACGGAAATGTTCTGCGGGGGCTGCGTGTGGGGGCGGAAACGCACGACATGCCCGCGCAGTAGCATCCGCACGATACATTCAGGAGAGCAGCGCTTGCCTCCTTCCGGGAAGATGCTCCGGAAGGAGGCCGGAGTTATTCGCGTGCTGAATATGCTCCGCGAGTCGGACAGGGCAAGCGGCATCTCCGTTCTTCGCCGCAAAGCGCCCCACGCTTGCGGCAGAATTCACGCGTGAAATCTGCGGGGCAGACGCAGGGAGCCGGACGGAAACAGTTTTTAATAACCGCATGTTGTTGATGCGGAATCTTTTCATTTTGGAACGGCCTGATATACTGATTCGCCCATTATGAAACGGAAGGAGCAACGGAAAGGCATGAAGAGGCTGACTGTGGGGATCCTTCTCCTGATGTGCGTATTTTTGTCAGGTTTCTTTTTTCACAGGGGAAATCAGAACAGGGAGTATGATGTCAGCGGGATGCAGCCCTGCATCATTCTTAATTTTCTGGGATTCAGGTACGACTCCGACAACAGGGCGGCGCTCGAACGGTTATTGAGCCTGTATTCCGAGAGGCATCCGGACAAGTTTGTCAGCTATGAAGGGATCCCCCCGGCCGAATATGGCAGGGTTCTCAGTCAGCGTCTGAAGATGAAAAGCGCGGATGACGTGTTCATGGTGCCGCCCATTCTGGCCCGCCGCTATGCGGCGGAAGGCAGACTCGCTCCCTTGAAGGGGATTCCCGCACTGAAGGCATATCGACCGGAAGTGCTTGAACAGATGAAGCTGGAAGGGGATATCCGGTACGCGACGACCAGTCTTGGAGCTTTCGGACTGTTCTGCAATCTGGACATGCTGGAAAAAGAGGGACTGAGCGTTCCCCGGAACATGGCGGAATTCGGCGCCATCTGCGGATATTTTCTTCGAAAGGAAGTGACGCCCGTTGCCTTTGCCGGGCGTGAACCGCTCAAGGCCCTGGTTGTCGCCGGGCTGTTCGAGCCTTCGGTTTCCGGAGACGCCGATTCCTTCTTCGTCTCGCTGGAAACGGTTCCCGGGCGTCTGGAAATAGCTCTGATGGAAAGTCTTGACAGACTGGCCGCTCTGCGCGAAAGGGGCTGGCTGCGGCCGGGCGATGTCAGGGGAGGGGATGACGGCGAGCCTCCCCTGTCCTTTACCCGGGGGGAAACTCCCTTCATGCTCGGCGGAAGCTGGCATGCGGTTCGCCTGGCTCGAAAGCCTCCCTCATTCAGATATGCGGCCTATCCTCTGCCCGCGAGCGAAGACCGCGCCGTAGTCGTGCTTGGACTGGATACTCCTCTTGCCGTCAATGCGGAAAGCGGATATCTGGAACAGGCGGTACAACTGGTGGGAATTCTGACAAGCCCCGAAAATATCGAGATTTTCACCTCGGGGCAGGGCCTCCTCAGCCCTTTGCGCGGTGGATTTCCGGCGGACAAGGCGCTGCGCCCCCTCTGGGAGGGACTGGAGAAAGGAAGGGCAGTGTTCCATTCGGATATCCGTCTGCGGTATCCGGTGTGGGAATGCCTTGACGCCGGAGTGGACATGGTTCTTGCCGGGGGACAGGCCCGCGAAGCGGCGGAGAGAGTCGCGCGTGAAGCGGCGGAGATGAGTATATGAGGAAACCGGGAAGACAGCGTGTCACGCTGGCTGCCGTTGTGGCGCTGCTTTTTGTCGTGCTGTGCGGGGTATCGTTCAACTTCATGAACTCCGTACAGAATTCGCTGTGGGAGAATTCCGTCAAGAACATGCTGGAAAGCACGGTACGCGGCGCAGATCAGCTTGAGCGCGGCTATCTCAAGGAGCTCGAGATGCTGCGCATGCTTGCTGAAGACCTGGGCGGCGGAGAATCATCGAATGCGGACAGAATCCGTTCAAAACTGGAGATTTTTCTTTCAAACACAGGCAACTTTTCCTCCCTTATTTTTGAAGACGGAACCGGCTATGTGGATAACGGTCTCGCCGTTGTTCTGACGCCTGAAGAGCTGAAACGGCTCAGGACTCTGCCCGGAGAAAGCGGTCTGCTGTTTCCTTACCGGAATCGCGGCACGGAGCGCAGAACTTTTACCATCTTCACGTCTGTCAGATTTTCGGACGGGCGCAGGGGATACCTGTTCAAGGGCTATAACGTCGAGACCCTGTACGCGGAATATGCTCTTTCCTTCTACAATAATACGGGGTTTTCCTATGTGATTGCGTCGGACGGCAATATTGCCATGCGTCCGGTGCATCCCGGCAGCAACAAAACCTTTTCCAATCTGTTTGAAATCATCGGTGAGGGGAAGAATGACCCCGCCATTATCGCATCTTTCCGCAAGTCCCTGCAGAACGGCAGGAGCGGTGTGGCTGTATTTGACGACGGAAAGGGCGAGAACGTGTTCTGTTATGTGGCCATGCCCAGAATGGGAGGATGGTATGTCGTGTCCATCGTGCCCAACGCGGAAGTCATGCGGGAAGCGAACGCCATTGTCCGGCAGGCGCTGTTCATCTGCTTTCTGGGCTTCAGCGGGCTTCTTGCGGCATTTCTTGTCTACGCCCGTATAAACGGAAGCCACCGGAAGGAGATCGATGCGCTGGCCTATACGGACAGTCTCACGGGCATCCGGAATTTCGTGAAGTTCAGGCAGGACGGCGACGCGATGCTGCGCGCGGCGGGTGCGCGGAAGTATGCCATGCTTTCCATCGACATGCTCAATTTCAAGATATTCAATGATGTCATGGGATACACCGCGGGAGACAGCCTGCTGAAGGCGTTTCCCGAAATTCTTGACAGAGGGGCGGGAAAGGATGCGCTGACCGCGCGCATGGTGGCGGATCATTTTGTTGCTCTGGTTCCTTACCGTGACAAGATGGAACTCCGGGAATACTGCGCGTCCCTGACGCTTGCCGTTGAGGCGTTTCTGAAGTCACGCAGGCTGGATTACCATCTGGAGCTGAGGGTAGGCATCTGCTGTACGGAAGACAATGACTCGACCACAAGTGTCAACGCGCTGCTCGACCGCGCAAATATCGCTTTGCAGAAAATCAAGCAGCAAAGCGGTGAAGCATGGAATTTCTACGAACATTCCATGCGTGACAGAATATTGAAGGATCAGAAGCTGGAAGCCCGTATGGAAAAGGCTCTGACCGACGAGGAGTTTCTGATTTTCGTTCAGCCGAAATACTGGCTTGCCTCACGCGGGCTTGCCGGAGGGGAAATCCTGGTACGGTGGAAAATCGGGGGAGAAGGAGTGCTTTCACCCGGTGAGTTTATTCCCCTGTTCGAGCGGAACCGTTTCATCGTCAGGCTTGACAGATATATGCTGGCATCGGCCTGCCGCCTGCTGCGGCAATGGCTGGATGCGGAGAAAAGGGTTCTCCCGCTGTCCGTCAACGTGTCGCGCGTGCAGTTTTATACGTCGGATTTCGTGGATGCCTGCATCCGGATAAAGGAGGAATACGACATCCCTGACGGTCTGCTGGAGCTGGAGTTCACCGAAAACATATTTTTCGAGAATGTCGCCCGTCTGAATCTGACCGTGGACAGGCTCAAAAGGGCCGGTTTTCATTGTTCCATTGATGACTTCGGGGCCGGTTATTCCTCGCTCAACATGCTGAAGGATCTGTCTGTGGACGCGCTCAAGCTGGACGGGGGATTCTTCCGCTTCGCCAAGGACGACGAGCGGGCCAGAACTGTTGTCCGGCACATGCTGAATCTGGCCGGGGATCTGCGGATGGTCACGGTTGCAGAAGGCGTGGAGACGCTGGAGCAGGTGGAATTTCTGGAAAGTGCGGGGTGCGACATCGTACAGGGCTATGTGTTCGGACGCCCCATGCCCGCTGCGGAGTTCGCCGAGCTGCTCGAATCCGGAGAAGACAGCCCGGATATCGTTCAGAGCGTGCTGTGAATGAAAGCATTCAGCCGCGCACGGCCCTCGGGCATGGAAAGCGTATGACGCGCGGCGTCCCTCAGCCTCGCGTGATTTCCCATATGCTTACGGGAACCGGCACGTCCTGTCTGTACAGCGGCCATGTGGGGGTGGTGCGGAGCCTGCGGCAGACAAGACCGTGCCGGGGCAGGACTTCGGGCAGGCAGGCGAACACCGCGCGTCCCGGTTCCGCAATCCAGGCACGCCCTCCGGCGGTCAGCGCATATGCCAGGAATGCGGCGATAGGTTCGGCGAAACGCCGTTCATAGACAATGTCACCGGCCCAGATCACGTCCATGCCCCCCGCGGGGAGTTCGGGTTCCCGCCAGTCCATGCGGCGCCAGTCCACGCCTTCCACGGCATTGAGTTCCGCATTGATGCGGGCGTAGCGCAGAGCTTCGGCGTCGTAGTCCATGCCGATGACTTCAGCCCCAAGCCAGCGGCCGGCCAGTGCGGTGAATCCCAGCCCGCAGCCCATGTCAAGACAGCGTTTTCCGGCGATGTCCGTCCTGTGCTCGGCAAGCCATGCGGCCAGAGCCAGAGAGGATGGCCACAGTTCCGCCCAGTAGGGCAGGCGTTCATCCTCCTGCCAGCCTTTCCACAGCGGGCCGGATTCGTCATCCATGTGTTCCCAGAGGGCTTCCAGGCTGGCCCTGCGCAGAAGCCATTCCCGTCCGCAGGCGGTGAAACGCAGTTCGTCTGGGCATGTGTCGATCATGACGGTTTCTTTTGGAGCGTTTTGCGTTTGAAAATATCTGTCAGTCATATCCTGATGTTCCGATCCGAAGGTTTCACGCCTGAAGCCGGAGCCTCGCGCCGCAAGTGAATGGCGGCGACTCCGGAGAAGGGGGCGTCGCGGTGAAGTCCCGCCCTGCCCGAATCCGCGGAGCATTTCAATCCTGCCGCTTCACCGGAACGGAGCGCCCCTTGCGCGAAGCTCCCTCATGCGCTTCCGCGTTTCCGGGGGAATCCTGTTCCGGCTGTGCGGCCGCGTGTTCCGCAAAGGGGTGCGCCGCATCATACACGCGGGTCAGCGCGTCGAGGTTGAGATGGGTATATCGCTGGGTGGTGGAAATGCGGCTGTGCCCGAGAAGCTGCTGCACGCTGCGCAGATCCGCTCCGCCTTCCAGCAGATGGGTAGCGTAGGAATGGCGCAGCTCGTGTGGAGAAACATGCTGGGCTATGCCTGCCAGAACCGCGCTTTCCTCCACAATGCGCGCGGCCTGCCGCCGGTTCAGGCGTGCGCCGCGCCGTCCCACGAACAGGGCATTTTCACCGCGCGGGGCAAGAAGATGGCGCGCTTCAAGCCAGCGCGCGAGCGCCGCGCGGCAGGTATCGCTGAGCGGGGCCAGCCGCTGTTTGCTTCCCTTGCCCATGACCCGGATGCTCACGTCAGGATGATCGAGGGGAGGACAGTCCGCCGTGTCGAGTCCAAGCGCCTCGGAAATGCGCAGACCCGATCCGTAGAGCAGTTCCAGCAGCGCACTGTCCCGCAGGTGCAGCGCGGTTTCCACGCTGTCCGGCATGTTGTCGGAATGCGCGGGAGGCGTGCCGGAAAGCAGGGAAAACATCTGATCCACATTGAGCATGACCGGGTGGCGGTGTTCCTGCCGGGGATTGCGCACGCCCGCGCAGGGATCGACGGAAATCTGCCGTCCGCGCCGCAGGTAACGAAACAGGGAACGCAGGGCGGACAGTTTGCGGGCAGTGGAACTGCGGGCTGTTCCCGCCCGGAACAGCGAAGCCGAAAAGGCCTGCACATGGCGTTTGGCCACGGATTCCGGCTGGTTCAGTGTCGCTCCCTCTCCGTTCAGGAATCGTTCAAATTCCATGAGATCGGTGCCGTATGCGCGCACTGTGGCCGGGGATGCCCCTTTCTGAAATTCCAGCCATGCCAGAAAGGCAGTGGCGCACGCGGGCAGATCGGGAGGAGGCAGTACGGGAGCGGGTTTACGAGGCATGACGGCTCACCTCATACATATTGCCCGGCAGACGATGTATCGCGCCGCGCACTTCCAGCATGATCAGCAGGGCGCTCAGTGAGCCGGCATCCCGGGGGACATCCGGGAGAGAGGCGCTTTCCGGCTCCGACAGAAGTTCCAGCATTTCGTCCGCGCCGAGGCTTCCGTGTTTCCGGAGCAGCGCAAGAATTATTCCTTCGGGCGATGCGGGGGCAATGTCATCCGATGCTGAAACTTCCTCCCGTGCGGGTATGCCGGATACGGGATCGCCGGGGCCGGGGATGGGCCGCGCCTGGCCGCGCGGGTGAAGCGGAAGATCGGGCCGCCGCGTCGTCCGGGCAGGCGCCGGGGACGCGGAAGGCGCGAGGCGCGGCGGTTCCTGGAGCTGGGGCAGAAGATCCCGCAGGATTTCTCCGGCTCCGCGTGCGGCTCTGGCTCCCTGTTCGATCAGATATTCGCAACCTTCGCTCGGCGGCATGCCCGATGGCGTGGAACGCGCCTCGTCGGGAAGCAGAGCAAAAACGGAACGGTTCTGCTCCAGCGCGATCCGGGCAGTGACCATGCTGCCGCTTTTGAGCGCGGCTTCTCCCACCACGACGCCGAGGGAAAGGCCGCTGATAATCCGGTTGCGGATGGGGAAGTGCGGCCCCTGCGGCAGGGAGCCGGGAGGAAACTCGCTGAGTATAAGCCCCCCGTCGCAGAGTTCGTGGTACAGATCCGCGCATTGGCGGGGATAGATGACATCCACGCCCGAACCGAGTACGGCGATGGAGGAACCGTTTTCCCGCAGGGCCGCTTCGTGCGCGGCGCGGTCGATTCCTCTGGCCATGCCGGAAACCACGGCGATGCCGCACGCGGAGAGTTCACGGGCAACAGCGGCGCTCTGTTCCCGTCCGCTCCGCGTACAGCCGCGCGATCCGACCACGGCCATGCAGGGGCGGAGCAGCAGACCTGGATCTCCCCGCGTGTAAAGCAGGGCAGGAGCATCGGGGAGTTCGCGCAGCAGAGCAGGATAGCGGGGATCGGTCCAGAGCAGGATATCACCTTCGAGATCCCGGGCGTCTTCCCATTCGGGACGGGCTTCTCTGCGCCATTCCCCGCCGGACAGGGAAGCTCCCTTCCGGGGATCAAGGCCCGCCTCGCGCCAGCGCGGCACGGCATACACCGCGGCATAGGCCGATCCGAAATGCCGGAGCAGGCGGCATACGCTGCGCGCGCCCAGCCCTCTGGTACGGCGCAGAGCGAGCGTGGCCCAGTACTCCGCCCGCTGCTCCCCGTCCAGCTTGTCCAGCGCGCCGCAGTTGGCCTCTCTCGTCATGACGCGAAGCTCAGAACAGGCCCATCTGTTTCGCCCGGGCGACGGCTTCGGACTTCGGCCAGTCTTCCTTCAGGACCGTCAGATGCAGTTCGGCGTTCTGTCTGTCCCCGAGTCTGGAGTAGGCCAGAGCCGTCTTGAGCAGAGAGTCCGGCGTCTTGGCATGACGGGGAAAGCGGGCCTGCACGTCCTTGAATGCGAAGATGGCATCGCTGAACATGCCGCGTGAATAGAATGTTTCTCCCATCCAGTACAGGGCGTTGGGCGTGAGGCGGCTGTTCGGGTAGGCTTCGAGAAAGGCCCGGAAGGCTGCTTCCGCCTGGGCGAAGCGGCCGGTGCGGTACAGCCCCAGCGCCATGTCATAGGCGTTCTGTTCGGTTCTGACGGGCGCGGCAGAGGGCCTGGCGCTGGGAACAGGAGTGGCCGGGGTGCTTTCGCTTACAGGGGGAAGAGGGGAGGCAGGGGCGATGGGGACTCCGTTTTCAGCCGCGGGGGCGGGAGAGTAGGGAGAAGGCAGGGCACCGGGTTTGCCCGTTCCGGCCGGCGGCACATCCGGTGAGGAGGCCGGGACGGCAGGGGCTGAGGGGGTCGGAGCGGGGGCCGCCGCTTTGGAGGCAGGCGCACTTTTGGGCCTGGCAGGCGCGGACTTCGCGGGGGGCCGGGGGGTGACCGGTTTGCCGGGAGCAAGCCTGTTTTCCAGAAATTCCACACGCCGCCGGAGATCCTGAAGCTCTTCTTCCATAGCGGAATCGGGCACGGGCCGGGGCTGCGTCTCTTCAGCCGGGATTTCGCCGCTCCCGGATGAAAGGGAACAGCCTCCCGCCGGAAGCAGCAGGATGAACAGGACGGGAAAAAGGGAGGGCACAGTGCGGAAAGGGGGGTGGAACATAAAAAAAGGCTCCTCGGTTGGCGGCTTTGCAAAATCTAGACGAGAGCGTGATCAATGGCAAGTCTTCCTCCGCGCGGCGCGCGATTGGAACATGCCTCTGCTTCTCCGGCCGGGAACGGCTGCCGGGCGGCCGGGAAAAGGCTTGTGCCCGCCGGACTGCTCTGCTATAAGTACTGACCCGCCTTGCAAAAGACGGAAATTTTGTGATGAGGTCTGGAGGATCCTGTATGGCAACTGCCAAAGAAACCATGGAAAACCAAGTCGACGCGGAACTGGACTTCGCGAGCATGCTGGACAACTACGTTTCTTCCGACATGGGGGACCTTGAAGAAGGCTCCATTGTCGAAGGCGTGATTGTGCGCGTGGATGACGACAACGTCCTGGTGGACGTGAACTTCAAGTCCGAAGGCCAGATTCCGGCCGCAGAATTTCGCGACGCTCAGGGCAACATCGCGGTCAGCGTGGGCGACCATGTGAACGTGTATGTGGCCCGCAAGAACGAAATGGACGGGACGATCACCCTTTCGTTCGAAAAGGCCAAGCGCATGCAGATCTTCGATCAGCTCGAGGAAATGCTGGAAAAGAACGGCGTGATCAAGGGAACGATCCCCCGCCGCATCAAGGGCGGTTACACCGTCGACCTCGGCGGAGTGGAGGCCTTCCTGCCCGGTTCCCATGTGGATCTGCGTCCCGTGCCGGACATGGACGCCCTGGTAAATCAGGAGTACGAGTTCCGTGTCCTCAAGATCAATCGCCGCCGCAGCAACGTGATCGTGTCCCGCCGCGTGCTGCTTGAAGAAGAACGCGACACCAAGCGCGCCGCCCTCCTCCAGACCCTTGCCGAAGACCAGATTGTCAAGGGCAAGGTCAAGAACATCACTGAATACGGCGTGTTTGTTGATCTCGGCGGTCTTGACGGTCTGCTGCACATCACCGACATGTCCTGGAAGCGTATCCGTCATCCGCGCGAAATGGTGCAGATGGGGCAGGAGCTTGAACTCAAGGTGCTGTCCTTTGACAAGGAAAACCAGAAGGTTTCCCTGGGGCTCAAGCAGCTGGTGCCCGACCCCTGGCAGGATATTACCGCCCGCTTCCCCGAAGGCTCCCACCATACCGGCAAGGTGACCAATCTGGTGGATTACGGCGTGTTCGTGGAACTTGAGCCCGGTGTGGAAGGCCTGGTTCACATTTCCGAAATGTCCTGGACGCGCAAGCTGCGTCATCCTTCCCAGATGGTGCATCAGGGCGATGAAGTGGAAGTGGTCATTCTGGGGGTGGACAGCGAGAAGAAGCGCATCTCCCTCGGCATGAAGCAGGTCAAGCCCAATCCTTGGGAGCTGGTGGGCGAACGCTTCCCCGAAGGCACCGTCATTGAAGGCACGATTAAGAACATCACCGAATTCGGCATGTTCATCGGCATTGAAGACGGCATTGACGGCCTCATTCATGTGTCCGACATTTCCTGGACCAAGAAGCTGCGTCATCCCGGCGAACTGTACAAGGTCGGTGACGTTGTTCAGGCCAAGGTGCTGACCGTGGATCAGGAGAATGAAAAGTTCACCCTGGGCATGAAGCAGTTGGCCGAAGATCCGTGGAGTTCCGTGCCCAGCCGTTATCCCGTGGGCAACATTGTGACCGGCACAGTGACCAATGTGACTGATTTCGGCCTGTTCGTCGAAGTGGAAGAAGGCATTGAAGGCCTGATCCACGTCACCGAACTGGGCAAGAAGGTCAAGTCTCCCGCTGAACTGTACAAGGAAGGCGACAGCGTGCAGGCCAAGATCATCCATGTCAGCGCCGACGAACGCCGTCTCGGCCTTTCCGTCAAGCAGCTCAAGGATGATGATGAGCGCCGCAAGCCCAAGGATTACCAGTCCGGCAACAACGAAGTGGTGACCACGCTGGGCGATCTGCTCAAGCAGAAGATGGATGAAGCCAACTAGAGCATTTTGCTCTCGAAAATATCTGCCGGTCAGACCCCATGTTCCGGCCCGCAGGTTTCATGCCTCCGCCGGAGCACCGCAATTCACTTGCGGCTGCTCCGGCGGCGCGGCTTCAGTCTCTCCTTGCCCGACGCCGTGGAGCATTTCGTCATTGGAATGCTTTACGGCGTTTCCATATGGAACATGCTCACCAGGACATGGACCTGGCGGACCTGAACAGGACAGCTCCGGGGTTGACCATAAGAACCGGATGAACAGCGGACGGGAGGAAACTTCCGTCCGTTTTCGTCAGAAATTCCCTTATGACTTGAAGGCTCCCCTTTCAGGGAGTTGACAAAAAGCTCTGTTCCGTCTCCTCCCCGCAAGGGAGAGACAGTCGCCCCCTCTCCGCCGGTTGCGGATTGACACATGTGACCAGAATGTCTCTGTGTCCTTTCGGCTTCTGAGGTCTATCTGCGGTTCAGCATGTCAAGCATGCTCCGCAATGCCGCCGCATGATCGAACTCTTCCCGAGCGGGCGCCGCGCGAGACGCGCGTGCATGTTTTTCGGGTTCCGGTTCCGGCGTCTCCAGCATGCGGGCCGCACGGGACGGCTGACTGCGATCACGCTGGATCAGTCTGCCGGATAACGCCTCTTTCGGGCCGGGAATGGAAAATGCCTGTTCTTCCCATTTGCCGCGCCCGAGGAAGCAGCAGCGCAGAGAGGAAAGTTCCCTGTCCAGAAACAGAAAACGGGCCGAGACGCCGGAACCCAGCCTGCGGACAATGGTTTCACAGAAGTCTCGGGCGAGTTCCCTGTCCAGATCGGGGAAAACGCACTCCACCAATGTCGCGTCGGCCTCGCTGTCGAAATCCACATGCGACGCGCCGCACAGGGAAAGAGCTTCCTGAAGCAGCGCCCGGATACGCTCCTCGGCGTCGAGAAGCTCCTGATAGGAAAAACCGTCCTCGTAAAGAACGTGGCCGAACATGACGTGACGGTACTGGGCCATGACGTTACCTCCCGAACATGAACACGGCGCGGCTGTTCGCTGAGGCCGCGCAAAACGGCCTTCCGGAAAAGGCGCATCGCGCCGGAAAAGCCGAACGTCTTTCAGCATAGTCGCTGACGGGCCGCTTGCCAAGCGCGGCGGCACACACTAGAGTGAAGCAATTCCAGAGTTCGTCGTGAAAATGTTTTCCGGAATATGCCCTCCCGGATCGGAGCGTTCACGCCTGATGGCCTGTCATGCGATATGTTCCGGTTTTGCGGATATCTTCTGGCATGAGACGTGTTAATAACACGGATTGATGGACTGAATTATGCCGAGCAGTCGTCTTTTTTCCCCCGGCGCTGCGGATTCCGCTGCGCTGCATGTTTCCCGGCTTGTGTTCGCCGGCCTGTCGCCTCGCGCGCCGGGTACAGCGGGGTCCGCTCTGGCCGCTGCGCTTGCCCCCTGGCTGTTCCTGCCGCTGCAGCCTTCCGTGCGCATGGTTCTGCTGGTTATCCTGTATGCCGTCGGTTCCTGGGCTGCCGGCAGGACGGAACGGCTGCTCGGGAGCAAGGACCCGTCCTGCGTTGTGGTGGATGAGCTGGTAGGGCAGTGGATTGCACTGTTTCCGTTGTGTGCGCCCGCGTTTTCCTCAATCATGCCCGTTTTTCCCGGCCCGGCCCTCGGCCCGGCGCATGTTCCGCTGATTCCCCTTGCCGCCGGTTTTGTCCTGTTCCGGGTGTTTGACATTTCCAAGCCCGGCGCGGTGAGGAAGTCGGAGAGCTGGCTGAAGGGCGGGCAGGGCATCATGATTGACGATGTCCTGGCCGGAGTGATGGCGCTGGCCGCATTGTGCGGGTTCTGCCTGCTGTGGAGCCTGGCGGCATGAAATATCTTGCTCTGGACTACGGCACCAGACGGGTGGGGGTGGCCGTCAGTGACCCGGACGGCATGATGGCCTTTCCCCGCCGCACGCTGAAGCGGGAAGTCAGAGAGGCGTTCTTTGCCGAGCTGCTGGCCCTGATCGATGAAGAGAGGCCGGACGCCATAGTGCTGGGCTATCCGCTGCATACTGATGGCAGTGAATGCCTGACCACCCGGCAGGTGCGCAATTTCGCGGCGTCCCTTAAACGCCGCATGAACCTGCCCATATATTATATGAACGAGGTTCTGAGCAGCGCGGATGCGGAAAGCCGTCTGGCCGCGGCTGGACTGAACGCCCGCGCGATCAAGGATGTGGTCGATCAGGAAGCCGCCGCGCTTATTCTCGAATCATTTCTTTCGCAACCGGAATCCCTACGGAAGGAAGCATGAGTTCCACACGATCCCGGCGTTATTTCCTTGTTAAATGCACTCTGTTCCTGCTGGCGGCCGTTCTTGTCTTCTGCCTGTATGCGGGGTGGGAGGCATGGAGCTTTCTGAACGGCGTGCCGGAAACCCCCGGCCGCGACAAGGTGGTGGATATTGAACCCGGTTCCACTCTGGCCGGCGTTGCCCGTCAGCTTCAGGAACAGGGGGTCGTCACGAGCGCCGACCGTTTTCAGCTTCTGGCGCGGCTGACGGATCAGGGGCGCAGGCTTCAGGCCGGGCAGTTTCTGGTCAGCACCGGCTGGCCCCCCCGCAGGGTGCTGGAGCATCTGGTAAATGGACAGGGCGTGCTGTACCGCGTTACCGTGCCCGAGGGGCTGCCCTGGTGGGAAGTGGGCAGGCTGCTGGAAAAGGAAGGGATATGCCGGGCCGCGGATTTCGACGCCGTCATTCATGACGCGGAGTTCTTGCGAAAGTACGGTATCCCCTTTGCTTCGGCGGAAGGATTTCTGTATCCCGATACCTATCTTGTGCCCAGACCTCGGGAAATGGATATGAGGGGCGCCCGTTCCTTTGCCGGGCGCATGGTGGACACCTTCTGGCGCAAGACGGCGGGCGCATGGGAAAGCGCCGGGATCGGGCCCCGGCCCGGCGCGGATGATCTGCTGCGTGTACTTGTTCTGGCGTCCATTGTGGAAAAGGAAACGGGGCTGCCGGAGGAACGCCCCCGGGTTGCGGGCGTGTACGACAACCGTTTGCGGAAGGGAATGGCGCTGCAGGCGGATCCCACGGTCATTTACGGTCTGGGGCCGGACTTTGCGGGGCCGCTGCTCCGCCGTCACCTGGAGGACAGCGGGAACCCGTACAACACCTATCGGATTCCCGGTCTGCCGCCGGGTCCCATTTGTTCGCCCGGGCTTTCCGCCGTGGAAGCCGCGCTGCGGCCCGAGAGTCACGACTATCTGTATTTTGTGGCTACGGGCAGGGATCGCGGCCATGTATTTTCGGCCACGCTTGCCCAGCATAATCGGGCCGTGCGGGCCTACAGGCAGGCCCTGCGGGAAAGGGACGGGGGCTAGGCTTTCTTCACCGCTGTTTGAGATTTGCGGGAAAAAGAGATAAGGGAAATGCTGATTAAAGCGTTTCCTTGTGTTGCGGAGCAAGACCGCCGCAAGTCGCGGAGAGGGAAAATTTAACCCGAATATGATCCATGACAGAAACTACGCCCCCGGCTTTTTCCTTTTTTTCTGACGAGCAGTCCGGCATGTCCGGCGATGACTCTTCCCGCCGGCACTCTTCACCGGCGCGGCGACCTTCCCGCCGGCGTACCCGGCACGGGAAAAGACGATCTGCTGACAAGCCGAAAGGTGATGGGCTGTCCGATGAGATTCAGGTTGAAGCCTGGGCGGATGCCCCGCGTGCGCTCAACAAGGAAGAGATCAACCTGCTGCCTATCCGGGCATACGGCGGTGAGATCTGCCTGATCCGGACGGAAGAGGAACTGGATCGCGCGCTCAATCTGTTGTGGAAGGAAAAGGTTCTGGGATTTGACACGGAAACGCGCCCCGTGTTTACCCGGGGAAAGAGCGGTAATCCCGCGCTGCTGCAGCTTGGCGGGGAGAACTGCGTCTTTCTTTTTCAGTTGACGCATGTTCCCTTTGGGGAAGCCCTGGCCGACCTGCTGGCCGACCCCCACATCATCAAGACAGGTGTGGCCGTACGCGATGATCTGCGCGCTTTGGCCCGTCTGCATGAATTTACTCCCGGCGGGGCTGTGGATCTTGCGCATCTGGCCAGGGCCCGCGGCGTGCAGGCTCAGGGGCTGCGTTCACTTGCGGCTGCGCTGCTGGGCTTTCGCATCAGCAAGAGCGCCCAATGCTCCAACTGGGAAAAAGAGGAACTCTCTCCCCGGCAGCTTCTGTATGCCGCCACTGACGCATGGGTCGGGCGGGAGCTGTATTTCAGACTGACCCGCTCTCATGCAGGCTGTGGAGCCGCAGACGGCGAGTACGGACGTCCTCCCGCCGCACAATGATGCGTGCGCCCTTTGCCGGGCGCGGTAAGGCCTGCCGCCGCCGAAGGCGGGATGGAAAAATGTTCGCGGAAGAGAACCGGCAGCGGGGCCGGAGTGCGGCAATTGCTCATTTTCCGATGCAGAAGTCGGCAAAAATGGCGTTCAGCGTTTCTTCCGTGCTGTTCAGACCGATGATGTTTCCAAGATGCGCGCAGGCCGCGTCAAGGCGCAGGCCGCACAGATCCGGCGGGAGGAGGGCAGCGATTTCCTCCTGCAGTTCCGTCAGTTCGCGCAGCGCCATTTCCAGCATGCGGGCCTGCCGCCGGTTCGGCGCTATTTCCCCTTCGCCATGACTGGACACGTTTTCTCCGCGCAGTCTGGCGGCAAGCAGCGAGCATAATTCTTCCAGCCCCTGGCCGGTACGAGCGGAAAGGGGCAGACAGGGCGGAGGGAGGATATTTTCCGCCGCGCCGCGCAGGACGGGAGTCAGGGGTGCGGTATCCGCCTTGTTCCATACAGCAGCGATGCGGGAGACGCTCACTCCGGCCAGAGCTTCAAGCTCCGCGCGGAGCGCGGCGTCAAGCTCCCGCGCAGACAGAGCGGCAAGCCGTTCTCCGTCCAGCACCAGCAGAACCAATCCGGCTTCTTTTATTTTTTTCCGGCCCCGGCGTATGCCTTCCCGCTCGATGGGATCGTCGCTGTCCTCACGCAGTCCTGCAGTGTCCACCAGCCGGACGGGGAGGCCGAGTATGCGGCATTCTTCCTCAAGGTAGTCCCGGGTTGTGCCGGGGCGTTCCGTCACAATGGCGCGGGGACGGCCCAGCAGGGCATTCATGAGGCTGGACTTTCCCGCGTTGACCTGTCCGGCCAGAGCGATGAGCGCGCCTTCCCGCCAGATGCGGGCGCGGTCGTAGGCGGCAAGCAGGCTGCGCAGGGCGTCCATCACTTCCCGGGTGACGGCGGAAAACTCCGCGGGGGGCAGACATTCTCCTTCCTCCTCGGGAAAGTCCACGGCAAGGCAGACACGCTGCCTCAGGTATTCGAGGCGCTCCCGCAGTTCGCCCACCCTTTTGCCGAGCATTCCGTCCAGCTTGGCAGAGGCCAGACGCGCGCTTTCCGCTCCGGGCGAGGCGACAAGTTCCGCCACGGCTTCGGCCTGGGAAAGATCCATGCGTCCGTTCAGAAAGGCCCGCCGGGTGAATTCCCCGCGTTCCGCCATGCGGACGCATGTGCATTCCGGAGAGGCGGCAGGGGAACTGCCGGCATCCAGCACGGTTTCCAGCACGGCATGCAGCAGGGCCGGCCCGCCGTGCCCGTGGATTTCCGCCACATCTTCCCCGGTAAAGGAGCGCGGTCCGGGAAAGAAGACCGCCAGCACGTCGTCCAGCGTTCTCCCTTCCGCATCCACGATGCGTCCATGATGCATCATGCGGGGAACAAAATCCGTGAAACGGGGCGAGGAAGGACGGAAGACCCGCTCAAGCAGATGTTTTGCCAAAGGGCCGGAGATCCGGATGACGCCCACGCCTCCCGCTCCCGGCGCTGTGGCCACGGCCGCGATGGTGTCCGTGCCCGCCGGAATGAACGTATTGCTCACAGCTTGGCCAGCTCCGTTTCCACAAGTTTTTTCAGGTCTCCGGTCAGATCGGGCGACTTGAGCGCCGCTTCCAGCTGTGCCCTGCCCGCTGTTTTGTCGTTCAGGTGGTAAATGCGCAGAACCGCGAGGCTGAACCTTGCGGCGGGATTGTCCTGCATGGACAGGGAACGCTCCAGAGATTCCGCGGCTTCCGCGTATTTGCCCTGACGCTCCTTGAGAACGCCAAGATAGAACGGCGGGCGGGCGTCGGAGGGAACAGCCACGGCTGCCCGATTGATGAAATTTTCAGCCCTTTCCAGATCGCCCCGGCGCATGAACATGTCCGCCAGATCGAGCAGAGCGTCCGGGTCATTGGGGTTGGCCTGCATCTTCTGCATCAGATCGATCATCGCTGCCTGTTCAGGATCGTTCTGCATGGCTTCGGCCATGGCGTCCAGGCCCTGTTTCGACATGCCGCCTTCCCTCCCGGCGTCGGGTGCGGAACCGGCTGCTGGGGCAGGCCGCATTGCCTGCGGCGCGATATGCATGACAATCGGGTGATCCTCAAGACGGTATTTCAGGGAAGCTCCCAGCACGGCGATAATGCCGAGGCTGAGCATGATGAGCATGATGCGGGCGGGCAGGCCGGGCTTATTCATTGTCGTCCTCCGGGGTGTTGTCCGCCGCGAGCCGCGCAAGGCGGGCTTCCAGCGCGCGCTGTTTGCCGATCAGGAAGAAAAGATAGGCGCCGAGTCCGATCCAGAGCGCGGCGTTTGCCGCCATGAGCCAATGTATCGCATCCATGGAGTTCTCCCGATGTTGCTGCTGATGCCGTGTTACAGGGGGGGGATGAAAGTCCCGCGAGTCGAGGCGGACATGCTGAACCGCGCGGGGTCAATCTTCGCGTTCCTCTCCGTCATTCCCTCTCTCTTCATCAAGGGCGGCTTCATCCAGACGTTTTTCCAGAAGGGTCTGACGGTATCGCAGCGCGATCAGCGCGATCCAGAGCAGGCCGAAACAGAGTACCGAGGCAATGACCGCAACGGCCATTTGCGGTTCCAGCCCTCCGCCCCTGGCCGCAAAGACTGCCGGGTGGATGGAGCGCCACAGCCGGGCGGAAAGAAAAACCAGAGGCACGTCGAGGAAGCCGACGACAGCCACCACCGCGCACATGGAAGCACGGCCGCCGGAGGGCAGCGGCATGGAACGCAGAGCCAGGTATCCGGCATAGATGAACCACAGCACCAGAGTTGTGGTCAGGCGCGGGTCCCATGTCCACCACGTCCCCCAGGAGTGCCGCGCCCAGATGGAACCGGTAATCAGGGCGAGCGTGGCGCAGACCATGCCCACTTCCACGGCCGCGGCGGAGAGAATGTCCCATTTCCGGCGGCGCGTCTTCAGCCACAGTATGCCCGAAATACAGGACAGGAAGAAACTGGCAAAGCACCACCATGCCACGGGCAGGTGGAAATAGAAGATTTTCTGCACCACGCCCATGGATTGCTCCACAGGAGCGTAGACATAAATCAGCCATTGGCAGAAGGCCATGAGCAGACCTCCGGCAAGGCCGAGCAAGGCAAGTGCGCGCATCAGTCTTCTCCGCTGTAGACAAAAGGAAAAAGCGCCAGCCCGGCAGCCAGAAACACCGCGTCAAACGCGGCGGCCAGACCGATCCAGTCCTGCGGGCCGTCGGGCATGGGATCGGGATTGAAACCCGTCGCGCCAAGCTGGATGCCCGCCAGCAGCAGCGGGATCATCAGGGGAAAAAGTACGATGGAGAGCAGGGACTCCCGTCCTGCTCTGCCCACGGAAAGGGCTCCGAGCAGGGAGCCGGAGGCCGCCATGCCCACATCGGTAAGCAGCAGACCGATCAGGGCAGGAACAGGTTCCTCCCCTGCGCTCTGTCCGAGAAACACAAAGGTTGCGGGCAGGAAGACGAGCTGGGCGGCGAGAATCAGCAGCAGTCCGGCCAGAGCCTTGCCCAGCCAGATTCCCTGAGAGGGGACGGGCAGCGTCAGCAGCCCGAGGCGCGATCCGTTTTCCTCCTCCAGGGAGTAGAGCATGTTGAATACCAGTACCTGGCAGAAGGCCGAGGCCAGCCAGAACATGGTGGCGGCAGCCTGGGGGCTGAGACGATCCCCGGCTTCCAGCGAAAGGCTGAACAGAAAAACCAGCAGCAGACCGAGCAGCAGCGCCTGGGCAAGCCCAGCGCTGCGCGCGAGAACAATCCGCAGATCCTTGGCGCACAGGGCAAGAGCAAGTTTCAGCACGGCAGTGCTCCTTCTCCGGCGGAGAGGGACGGGGAGGAATTTTCTTCCAGCGTCTTTTTCCGCAGGGTCAGTATGCGATCCGCCAGAACCCCGTCAGCATCGAGATCGTGGCTGATCCACACCACTGCTGCTCCGCGCGAGCGCGCTTCCCGCACGATATCCCGAAGCAGCCCCCGCGAAGCGATATCCAGCCCGGTGCCCGGTTCATCCAGCAGAAGCAGGCGGGGCCGGCCGAGCAGTACGCGGGCGAGATTGAGACGCTGGGCCATCCCCCGGGAAAAGATTCCCGCCCGGTCATGTGCGTGCCTGGCCAGTCCGACCCTCTCCAGCGCAGCATCAGCCGCTCTGCTCGCCTCCGTGCCGGAGAGTCCCGCCCCCCGGGCCCAGAACAGCAGATTTTCCCGCGCGCTGAGGCCGGAATAGATGAACGTGGCATGAGCAAGAAAGGCGGTTTCCGTCTCATCCGCAAGGCGTTCCACCGTACCGGAATCGGGGCGGCCCAGGCCGGCCATGATGCGCATCAGGGTGGATTTGCCGGTGCCGTTGGAGCCGGCCAGCAGCGTTATGCTTTCCGCCTTGAACTCCGCGCCGAGTTTCCTGAACAGCACGCGCGGCCCGAAGGCCTTGCTCACTCCGGAGAGACGCAGCAGCGTATTGTCCTTGGAAAGGGATGCGGCGTACATGGGCGGTCTCGCTTTCAGGCTCTGACGGAGGATGCTCCGCCACCCCGCTTCGCAGGATTGCGGCGGCGCAGACCGAGGAAGGGGGCAAGCACCATGAGTGCGCCGCCTATCCACAGCCAGTTGACCAGTGGGTGAGCGCTGAGATGAAGTACGGCCTTGCTGCCGCGCTCCAGACCCAGCAGGGTGGCATAGAATTCCGTGCCGAGAGAGGGATGGGTTTCGGCCTCGGCAAATGCGGACTGGCTGAATTTGGCGTAGATTCTCCGCTGGGGACTGACTACGGCGATATCTTCTCCGTTTCTGCTCAAACGGATCTCGGCTTCAAGAAACTCATAGGCGCCGTTGGCGCTGCGTCCTTCGTACAGTTCGTTCAGCGTGGCGGTATAGGGACCTACCTGTACGCTTTCCCCCTTGCCGAGAGAGACTTCCACCTGTGTGGCGTACGGGCCGGAAAAGGCTATGCCCAGTGCCACAAGACCCAGCCCGAAGTGGACAAGAGCCGCGGCGAGGGTGGGACGGCTGGCGCGGGTGGATCGCTCGGCAATCACCAGTGCCATGCTGATCAGCGCGGCGATGCTCAGGCCCGCCGCCATGAGCGGCAGGGCGTCGCGGATGCCGGAGAGCCACAGGGCCGCTGCGGAAGCGGCGAATGAGGCGGAAACTCCGCCCAGACGGGGCCAGTCGCGCACGCCGCCTTTCCAGCCCAGCCAGGGGCAGACGGCAAGCAGAGCCATGATGACGGTAAACAGCGGCAGGCAGACCCTGTTGTAGAAATCCTGCGAAAGGCCGCTGGACGTTTTGCCGAAGCCTGCCGTAATCACCGGCCAGAGCGTGGCCACAAGAATAACGCAGGCGATGGCGATGAGCATCCAGGCGGTGAGCACCAGAAATCCCTCACGGGTTTCCAGCCCTCCCAGATCGGCAGCTTCATTGCGTCCGGCCTGCCATGAGGCGAAGATGACGACAACGAGAGAGGCCAGCACGAAGATCAGCAGGGCCGGCCCGACTCCGCCTTCGCCGAAGGCATGCACGGAGTTGACCACATTGCCGCGCACCAGATAGGTGGCGAAAAAGGCGGATACCGTAGTCAGGGCCATGAGAAAGGTATTGACCCTGTGCAGCTTTCCCCGGCGGGTCTGGAGCAGGCCGGTGTGTATGGCCGCGGTGCCGATCAGCCAGGGAATGAGAGAAGCGTTTTCCACCGGGTCCCATGCCCAGTAGCCGCCCCAGCCAAGTTCCATGTAGGCCCACCATCCTCCGATGATGATGCCGACGGTAAGAAAGAGCCATGCCGTGAGGGTGAAGGGCCGCGCGACATCAAGCCAGGACTGTTCGCTTCCGTCGACATGCATGGCCTGCGCCAGAGCCAGGCAGCCGGGTATGACAAAGCCTCCGTAACCGAGGAAAAGCAGTGGAGGATGAAGTATCATGCCGGGGTTCTGGAGCAGCGGATTCATGCCCCGCCCGTCCGCCGGGGCGGGAGAAAGCTGAATGAAGGGATTGCTCCAGGCGGTGATCAGCAGCGCGAAGAAACCCATGATGGAAAGGTAGAACACCCAGTACCACAGTCTGGTTTCCGCGCTGAGAAGCCTGTAGGGACGGGTGAGCTGAAAAAAGGCTCCGCACAGCGAGACCATGAGCGCCCAGAACAGCATGGAACCGGGCTGTCCGGCCCAGAAGGCGGTGATCTTGTAGAACATGGGCAGCACCAGATCCGTGTAGCCGGCCACATATTCAAGCGTAAAGTCACTCACGGCCAGGGCATGAAGCAGAATGGCCGAAGCCGCGGTCAGGCTGGCGGCGATAACAAGATTGGCCTTTTCCAGCCAGCCGAGGTCGGTATGGCGGCCCTGCCAGAGCTGGGCCGCCCCCATGCCCGCACCTCCCATGGCGCAGAGCAGGGCGAGAAGAAGCAGAACATATGCGGCAAGATACATGCGATCTCCGAAAAAAGTCGGCTGTGCTGACGCGTCGCGCGGGGCGGAGGAAATACCCCCGATCCTTCTCTGGCAGAGAGGCGCAGACGGCCTTCCGGCAGAAAAGGAAACGGTGCGGCTGTCCGCTCCGGGACATGGTGTGACTGGAAGTATCTGCCGACAAGAACCCAGTGTTCAGGCCTGCAGGTTTCACGTCCGAAGCCGGAGTTCGGGGCTGCAGGCGAACTGCGGCTGATCCGGCCTTGCGCGGAATTTCGCTCCGCTCGACTCCGGGAGCATTTTCAAACCGAAAATGCCCTAAACTTCGGCCGGAGCTTCGCGGTTTTCCTTCTGGTATTTGGAGGGACACTTGGTCATCAGACTTCTGGCAAGAAAGTCTCCGTTTTTCATGCCGCCTTCCACAATGACCTCCGCTCCCGGCTTGAACGTGTCGGGCACCACGCCCGAATAGTCCACCCACAGCACGGCGCCGGGCTTTTCCGCATCCTGAAGCCGGAAACGCACGCCCAGGCCGTTCGCGGGACGGCTGATATCCTCCCCGGCCACGGTGCCGAACAGGCGGGCGGCTTTCAGTTCCTGGCCCGGCATGGCCAGTGCTTCGGAAACATTGAGAAAATAGACGCTGTTTTCCGACAGGCCGGTCCACACCATGTAGCCCACGCCGCCAAGGAAGAGGCAGAAGGCCAGAGCATAGACCGGGAGGGATTTTTTCTTCGCCATGGAGACTCCTTGCAGGCACGGGCTGTTCACGACGGCGGAGAGAATCCGGGCCGGAACGTCGCGTCGGGCGGCTGCTGCCGCGGAATGCATCGGCAGGTGGAGCGCATGTTAGCCGGGTTCATTTCTGTTTGCAAGCAGGAATTATTCCTGATTGGAGCCGGCAGCCTGCTCCCTGGCGCGGCTCAGCGCCGCGCGCCGCATGCGGGCTGCCTCGCGCATGTCTGCCACCACGTCGGATTCGTCCACGATTTCCCGGCCCAGTATTTCCTCCAGCACATCCTCCAGCGAGATCACTCCCGCAAGGCCGCCGTATTCATCCAGTACGGCGAACAGGTGCTGATGCAGCTCCAGGAAGTCCGAAAGCACCTTGTCCAGCGTCTGGGATTCCTGCACAAAGTGAATGGGCTGCATGATCTCGCCCAGCACGGAGCCGCCGCTGTCCCTGTCCTTGTGCCGGGCCACCTCGCGCCGCAGCACCATGCCCACGATATCCTCGTTGTCCTCTTCATACACCGGTACACGGCTGAAATGCCAGAAGTTGGGATTATGATAGGCCTCGTCCACCGTGGTTGCGGAGGGGAGGGAGAATACAACCGTGCGCGGGGTCATCACGTCGTGCACACGCTTCTGATCCAGCGCGAGGATATTGCGGATGGCGGTTTCCTCATAGGGCTGGATGATGCCGGACTGTCGGGAAAGGCGGGCCAGAATGCGGATATCGTCTTCCGTGGCTTCCGGTCCTTTGTTTCCGGGCGTGATCAGGCGGGTGATCATGCCTCCGGCCCAGGTGACGGGCTTGAGCACGATGATGAGCAGCCGCAGGTAGTATGCCAGCAGGCCGGAAAGCGGCGCGGCGTAGGCGACGCCCAGCGTCTTGGGCAGGATTTCCCCGCAGACCAGAATGAGTACGGTAAATGCAGCGGCGAAGGCGGGCATGTTGGCCTCGCCCAGAGCCGCCGCGGCGAGCGCTCCCGCGATGGAGGCCCCGGCTGTGTTGGCTACGGTGTTCAGGGTGAGGACGGCGGTAATCGGCTGCTCGATGTTGGAACGCATTTGGAAGAGCAGTTCTCCCGCCCTGGAGCCGCGTTCGCGCAGATGTTCGATATGGGTCCACTGCACGGAATAGAGCATGGCCTCTGTAGTGGAGCAGAGGGCGGAAATGCCTGTGGATACGAGCACGGTGATGATAAGTGCGAGCATGGATGCGGCGACGCGTCGCCCCGGTTTGAAGTTGCCTGCGCCTGAACGCCCCGGCGCAGGCAGGCGGAGCATGCCCGCGCGGAATGTCCCGGCCGCGATTTGACAATCGCGCAGGGGAAGATGAAAGTTTGCCGGAAATCCGGCGCAATCTCAAGTCGCCGCCGGATATTTTTTGCCGGAGGCGTCCGGCGGGGAGGAGAGATGGGAGAGCGTCCGGCCCTGGAAGGGACATACGGGCATGGGGGTGGCGTCATGGCGGCGGCCCGGTTGAGCGGCCGCGCCGAAACGGATATCGATGACTTCAGCACCAACTGTTTTTTTGCCGCCGCCCCCCTGACCGAACGCCTGCTGGGGAAAACGGCATGGTGTTCAGGTTCCGCGCTGCTGCGCTATCCCGATCCCGGGAATGTTCGTCTGCGAGCTGCTCTGGCCGCGCGCGAAGGCATGGAGCCGGATGCCGTCATCGCGGGCAACGGCGCTTCCGAGCTGATCTGGGCCGCTCTGCTGGCTCTGCGGACGCGCGGCGCGCGGCGCGTCCTCTTTCTCGGTCCTCTGTTCGTTCAGTACGCACGCGCCTGCGCGGCTCTGGGCATGGAAACGGAGCAGGTGCTCTGTCCGGAGGATGATTCCTTTCTGCCGGATGCCGCCGCGCTGGATGGCGTGGCCCGCAGCGGCGCGGACGTGGTCATAGTGTGCAGTCCGAACAATCCCGGCACGGGGATTCTCCGCGACTTTTCTCCCCTGCTTGATGCGGTGGGACGGCGCGTGCTGCTGCTGGACGCCAGCTATCGGGGCTTTCTGCCGGAAGGTGATCCGGGCGCGCTTCCTTATCCCTCGCTGGCCGGGGAGGCGGAGCGGAATGGCGCAGTCCTGATCCTGCTGGACAGCATGACCAAGTTTTTCTGCTGTCCCGGGGTGCGTCTGGGGTTTGCCGTGGCGGAGGCGGAGCTTGTCGCCCGCATGGATGCATGCAGGCCGTCGTGGTCCGTGGGCACGGCGGCGGAGTCGGCCGGGCTTGCGCTGCTGGAACACGAGGCGGAATATCGGGCGCTGCTGCCGGAGCTGGCGCAGGGTGTGGAGGCTGTGGCAGGACATCTGGAGGAAAGCGGGCTGTTCCGCCGCGTGCTGCGCGGGCCGAGTTTTGTCATCGCCGCATTGAGAAACGGCGATGCGGCGGACATGCAGGCGCGTCTGCTGCGTCGGGAGGGCGTCATGATCCGGGCGTGCGACAATATTCCGGGCATGCCGGAAGGGTGGGTGAGAATTCAGGTCCGCCCGGAACGCCACATGCAAAGGCTGTATGCGGGGCTGAAGCATTTACAGGGGACATTGTCCCCCGGGCTCCTGCACGCTGCATTTGCGTAGCATCTTTTGCGCGCGTGCTGGGGATACGGGGGAATCATTCCCCCGGCGGGGTTTGGGGCTGCCGCTCCAGTTTTCCCTCCGGCACAGCCGGGAGCATTTTCGTCTTGAAATGCCCTCTGAGTCGAGCCAGACGAGACTCCGCCGCGACGTCCCCCGTCTCCGGTGTCGCCGCAATTCATTTGCGGCGTGCAGCTCCGGCGGAGGCGTGAAATCTGCGAGCCGGAACATGGGGTCCTGGCTTGCAGATACTTTACAATAGCAAAATGCTCTATTCGGGAAACCAGCCTTTCGCCAGTTCGGCCAGCACCTCGATGTCACCGCCCGCCGCGACGTTGAGGTAGGAGCGGAATTCGCGCACCGCCTCCTGGCTCATGGGATTGGCGGCGAAGATTCCCGCGAACATGGCGGAATCCGAGGTAAGCATGGTGCGCGCGGCTTCCTTGCGGCGCTCGAAAGAGGGGGTGAGAAAGGGCAGCAGTTCCGGTTTGCGGGAAAGCATGGCGAAATAGGCCAGTGAGGTGATGTAGTTCAAGCCCTGAATGGAGGCCATGGCGCGGTCATGGGTTTCGGGAGAACAGCGGAAGGAACTCCAACCCAAAGACGCGAAAAGTTCTTCCACAAGGCGTACCGCCCCGGCATCCTGCTCCGGCAGAGCTTCTCCCTCCTTCCAGCCGCGCCCCGGCGTAACGGTTACGGCGTAGCGTTCAGACACGGTTTTTGGCCCGAACAGGGGATGCGTGCCGACGACAGGCCCGCTCCAGGCCCGTTCCATGGCCCGCACGGGCAGCATCTTGACCGATGTGATATCCGCCAGCGCACAGCTTTCAGGCATGTGAGGAGCCGCCTTGCGCGCAGTTTCTTCCAGAACGGCGGCGGGCACGCACAGAAAGACGACTTCCGCGTTTTTGCAGGCCCGTGAGAGAGCCTCCGCGTCCAGCGGCAGATCCGCTCCCCCCGTGTCGTGTCCTGCTTCCTCCAGCCGGCGTCTGAGCATGGCTCCCATGCGCCCCCTGTCTCCGATAATGCCGACACGCACGGTCATCCCCGAATCTCCTTCCATACATCCCAGAATGCCGGAAACGACTTGTTCACCACGGCGGGGTTGTCCAGACGGACGCTTGCGCCCTTGCACTCCAGCAGACTGAGGCTCATGGCCATGCGGTGATCGCCGTGCGCCAGAAGCTCAAGTGCCCGCCCTCGCAGATCGAGTTCCGGGTTCCCGCGTATCATGAGTCCGTCCGGACGTTCCTCCACAGGAACGCCCGCCTTGCCCAGTTCACCTGCGGGCGCGGCGATGCGGTCACACTCCTTGATGCGCAGATGCGCCACTCCCCGGACAAGGGTTTCCCCTTCCGCAAAGGCCGCCAGCACGGCCACGGTAGGCACGAGATCCGGGCAGTCGCTCATGTCCGCTTCCACCCCTTTGAGGGGCGACGGATACACGGTAAGAGAGTTTTCGCCCTCTTCCGTCCGTGCGCCCATGCGTTCAAGGATGACGCGTATGGCGCGATCTCCCTGCATGGTGTCGGATCGCAGTCCTTCCACACGTACGGGGCGGCTCCCCAGCGCGCCTGCCGCAAGCAGGTAGGATGCTCCGGACCAGTCTCCCTCCACTGCATAGTTTCCGGCCCGGTAGAGAGAAGGACGCACGCGGAAACGAATCAGTCCCGGCCGTACGGCACGGATTTCTCGCCAGTCTGCAAGCTGCCATTCCGAGTCACGGCTGTCGCGCGTACTCACGTCGAAGCGCACCCCGAAGTCGTGCATGCTTTGCAGAGTCAGGCCGATATAGGGCCATGAGACGACATGGCTTCCGCAGATTTCAATGGTCACCGGGGATTTTGCCTGCGGCGCGGCCAGCAGCAGCCCGGAAAGGTACTGGCTGGATTCGCCCAGGCCGATTTCCAGCGAGCCGCCTTCCAGTCCTCTTGTTTTCAGGATAAAGGGCGGATAACCGGCTTCGTTCTCAAAACGCACGGCAACGCCCAGCCTTTCCAGCGCGGCGGTCAGTTCTCCAATGGGGCGGCTGTGCATGCGCGGCGCGCCATGCACTCGGAACTGTCCCAGCCCTGAGGCCAGCACTGCCGTTAACAGGCGGCAGGTCGTGCCGGATTCATGCACATAACAGGATACGGGGACGGCATCACCGCCGCGCGGGCCGCCGCCCATGCCGAGGACACGCCATTCCCCCGGAGCGATACGTTCAAAACGCGCTCCCGTATCTTCAAGAACGGAACGTGTCTGCTCTATGTCACGGCTTTCCAGCACGCCGGACAGACGGGATTCTCCCCTGGCCAGGGCCGCGCCGATAAGCCGGCGGTGGGAAACGGATTTGGATGATGGAGCCTTGACAATGACTTGATCCATAATAATGCGCTCGCTTGTGCCTGCCCCGCAGGGGCGTCAACGGATACCCGGAACACGGGCGGATTTCTTCATATCCGGCTCCTCTCCGGCCCGCAAGAGCGGGAGGGGGAACGGAGAAGAAAGTCCCCGCCGCTTGTGCGGCGGGGACTTGTCATTGTGCCTTGCGGCGCGGGGAGACGGCCGCCGGGCATTGTCCGTCACATCATGTCTACATGAAGAACAGGAAGGTGATCAGCAGGAACACGGGCACCAGGATGCCCACGGACCAGGCCATATACCCGAAGAAACTGGGCATCTTCACGCCCTGCTCCACGGCAATGGAACGCACCATGAAGTTGGGAGCATTGCCGATATAGGTATTTGCGCCCATGAATACCGCGCCCGCGGAGATGGCCGCCAGCGTTTCGCCGTGAGCCATGAGGGCCTGCGCGTCGCCGCCCGCGGTGTTGAAGAACACCAGATAGGTGGGAGCGTTGTCCAGGAAGGAGGAGAGCGCGCCGGTAAGCCAGAAGTACATGGCGTTGATCGGTTCGCCGGTAGCGGGATCGGTGACCATGTTCACCACGCCGGCCAGAGCGCCGTTGGTGCCGGCCTTGAGGATGGCGATGGCGGGGATCATGCTGAGGAAGATACCCACGAACAGCTTGGCCACTTCCTCGATCGGGCCCCAGGTGAAGTCGTTGCGTCTGCGGCACTCTCTGCTGGTGAGAATCCAGGAGGCCGCGGCGATGACGACATACATGATGTCGCGCAGGATGTTCTGCATTTCCATGGGAACGCCGAGCACATGGATTTCGGAGCCCTTCCACTGGCCGGAAATCAGCGTGTTGGCGATAACGGCGGCCAGCAGCACGAAATTGACGCTGCCTTCAAAGCCGAGTTTTTCTTCACCGGCCGAGGGATCATGCGGAGGAACAGGGCGGCCTTCCCTGTTGTACAGCACAGTGTCGAGAATGAAGAATGCGGCCAGCAGGATGCCGGAAACGAGGATGGTCTTCACCAGCAGATGGACGGTGGTCCAGAAGAAGCTCACGCCCTTGAGAAAGCCGAGAAAAAGGGGCGGATCGCCGAGAGGTGTGAGGGAACCGCCGATGTTGGCGACGAGAAAGATGAAGAAAACCACCTGATGTACGCGGAAACGGCGGTGCTTGTTGGCCCTGAGCAGGGGGCGGATGAGGAGCATGGCCGCGCCGGTGGTGCCCATCCAGCTGGCAATGAGCGTACCTACCAGCAGAATGCCCGTGTTCACAATCGGAGTGCCGACCAGCGAGCCCTTCAGACGGATGCCGCCGGCCACGGTAAACAGGGCGAGCAGCAGCAGGATGAAGGGCATGTATTCCAGCAGCAGGGTTTCCGCCGCGAGGAAAAAGGCCGTGTCGAAGCCGAACACGAACAGGCAGGGCACCAGAAAGGCCAGGCCCCAGAATACGGCCACCTTGCCGAAATGGTGTTCCCAGAAGTGGGGGACGGTCAGCGGGCAGAGCGCGATGGACAGCAACATGCACGCGAAGGGAATGACCCAGACGATGGACAGATCCTGCGGCAGCGCCGGATGCGACGCGAAGCAGAGCGAAGGGGTCAGCAGCAGCGCCAGCAGGGCCGGCGCAAGGGTACGCAGTTTGGGCATACCGGTCTTCTCCATGACAGGCAAAGGTGAACGAAAGGCGCTTCGCAGCGCGGCCAGTCGCCCGCTTATCCGGGCAGCTTTGTAAATTTATCACGGACTTCCGGGGACGGCAAGAAATTTAGGAGCGGCATGAGGATGCGGACGCAGGCGCAAAACCTTGACCGCCGGAGGGGCGAGCGGCAACGGCCTTGAGCGACGCCCCCCCGCATGGCATGCGCGCGGCAACATGCGTTGCCGCCCATACCGGAGCGAAACCGTACGTCTCGCGAACGCCATCAACTCGATTCCCCGGCAGAACCTTCCCTGAAAATGCGTTGACAATGACGCGGCGCCGGTGAAATCTTTTCAGGCATCCCCGAAGGGGCGGATCAGGGTGCAAAGCACAGGAGGCCATCATGCTGCGTCCACCAAATATTCTTACCATCGCCGGTTCCGATTCGGGAGGCGGCGCCGGCATTCAGGCCGATCTCAAAACCATGACCATGCTCGGCGCGTATGGCATGAGCGTGATCACCGCGCTTACCGCCCAGAACGGACTGGGCGTGACCGGGATACATGCCCCGGACCCGGCTTTTGCCGCGCTTCAGCTTCAGACCGTGCTGGACGGCTTTCGCGTGGACGCGGCCAAGACCGGAATGCTTTTTTCTTCCGGTATCATGGAAGCGCTTGTTCCCGCGCTGGAGAAGAAGACGTTCCCGCTCGTGGTTGATCCGGTGTGCGTGAGTACCAGCGGACACCGGCTGCTGGAAGAGGATGCCGTGGAAACATTGAGAAAGCGCATTGTGCCGCTGGCGGATCTGCTTACTCCGAACAGACCCGAGGCGGAACTTCTGGCGGGAATGTCCATTGCCGGCGAGGAGGACATGGCCGAGGCGGGAAAGCGTCTGCTTGACCTGGGCGCAAAGGCCGTGCTGATCAAGGGCGGGCATTTCGCCGAGAACCCGGTTATGGTTACGGACTGGCTGCTGGAAAGGGATTGTGAACCCGTTCCGCTGCGTCAGCCGCATATCGCCACGTCCAATACCCATGGCACGGGCTGCACGCTTTCCGCCGCCATCGCAACCTGGCTCGGCTTTGAAATGCCCTTGCGCGTGGCCGTGACAAGGGCGCAGGAATATCTGAACAGGGGGCTGGTTAAATCCTATGCGCCGGGCGAGGGTTTCGGCCCGCCCAATCATATGGCCTGGAAGTGACGGAGGGCGGAAGGAAGGGGACCGGCCTTCTTTCCGCCGGTCTGCGCGGCGCGTCAGCCGCTGCCGGGAAACAGAGCGGGGGCGCGGCTGTTCGTCCGCACGGGCTATTTCCGCCAGGTGAAGCTGTTTTCCATCGTGCCGGAAATCCTTATGTCCGGGCTGCCGCCGTCATCATGCGCGGCGCAGCCCGTGAGGCAGAGAACATGGAAAAAGAGCGTCGTGAACAGGATGCGGCGGAATCCGGACATAATGCCTCCCATGAAGAACGCGCCTTCAGCACCGGCGCGGCCCGCGCTCCCGTTCAATGACGGCGAACGCGTTGTGACAGTGAATGGATTCAAAGCTTTCCACCTCGACGCGGAACCAGCTTACATGGACATGCCGGTCCAGTTTTTCCGCCACGCGGCGGACTACGTCCTCCACAAAGCAGGCGTCGTCGTAGGCCTGCTCCGTCACAAACTTTTCATCCTGCCTCTTGAGCAGGGAATAGACCTGCGCGGAGCCGGAACTTTCCGCAATATCGATGAATTCCTCCAGCCATTCAAATCTGGTCATGCGCACGGCCAGCTTCACCAGAGCGCGCTGTCCGTGCGCTCCGGCCCTGCTGATGGCTCTGGAGCAGGGGCAGACCGTGGTCACGGGAACATCCGCTTCCAGCGTGAACACCGGATGTTCGCCTTTCGTCATCTCTCCGGTCATGGTGCAGTCATAGGCCACCGGAGCCTTGCTGCCCGTGGCAGGCGCGGCCTTGGCCCGGAAATAGGGAAAGCGGAATCTCACATAGGCACGGCGGGCGTCAAGACGCAGGCGCACGTCTTCCAGCAGGCCGCGCATGGAAGGGTAATCCAGTGCAGGAACCGGCCCTTCCGGAGCATGTTCGCGCCATGCCTCAAGCGCTTCCACAAAACGGCTCATATGGGTGCCCTTGAAGGCGGCGGGCAGGTCCACGCCCAGATCTACCGTGGCCACTGTATGCTGAAGGCCCGTGTCGCGGTCGCGCACCACGAGGGGCAGGCGGAATTCCTTGATGCCCACCCGGTCGATGTCCACCGCCAGATCGGACGGACTGTTCTGGACGTCCTGAAGTTTGTGCATGCCGAACCTTTTCCGGAGTATTTCTGAAGGTTTTCCGCCGGGCATGAGTCGCCGCCCGGCGGGAAGAAGATCATGTACCGCTTGCCGGATGATGTCTCCGGGGGGTCTTTCCCTGTCCGGCGCGGGAGTTCAGGGTCGATGTTCCTCATGGTGATGCCCGTGGAGGGATGCCGGAGCGGAGTCATCCATATGTTCCAGCGTGGTGAGGGACAGCGCGCTTTGCAGCACGCCTCTGGACGATCTCAGCCTGTCTGCCAGAGCCCGCACTTCTTCGCCCATGCCTTTCAGTGTCATGATTTCCAGGCAGTGATGCAGATCAAGATGGACGTGCAGCGTTGAAAGCACCAGACTGTGCGCTTCATGCTGCATGGAGGTCAGCCGGCGGGGCAGGTCGCTGTCATGGTGGTCGTAAACAAGAGTAAGCACGCCGGCGCATCTGCCCTGCGGGTTTTCCAGAGCCTCTTCCTTCAGCTCGCGCCGGATGCAGTGGCGCAGAGCCTCCGAGCGGTTGGCATAGCCGCGCCTGCGGCACAGCTCGTCAAAGTCGTCGAGCAGTTCCTGCTCCAGTGAAACACCGAAACGCGCGAGGTCTCCCATGGCAAGACTCCGTTGGATGCCCGTGCCGTCTTGTGCCGGAATGCGGGCTGGGATAGAAGGGTGTCAGAATACACCAGCGCGCCCCGCCCTTCAAGTTCGGCCCGTTGCGGTCAGATGTGACGGCGCGCGGAGTTCTGCCGGATATTCCGCACATGCGCGCAGCCCGGAGGTTTCTATGTTTGCGCCATTTTCCCTTTCCGCTGTTCTGCCCGCTCTTCGCGCGGGTGAAATGCTGCTCATGGCCTGCGGCGCGAGTAAAGATCAGGGCGGAGCGGAACGGCTCGCCGCTGTCATCCGTCCGGAGGCGCTGCCCATGAACGGCTTGCCCGTTGGAACGATGCTGGGGACGGAAAACGGGCCGTTACTGAAAGTCGAGGGGCGGGCCTTCTGGCCTGGATGGGAGCGGGCGGTTTTTCTGGCGCGGGCGGTTTCGGATATTCCGGAGGGAACATATGCCCTGAACGCCGAACGGGTGGGCTGCGCTCTGGCCGTGATCACCCTGTCCGACAAGGGGTTCGCGGGGCTGCGCGAGGATGAAAGCGGGCCCGCGCTCCTGGACAGGACGCGCGGGGAACTGCTGCTGTGTCATGAGCGGCGCTTTCTGCTGCCGGATGAGCCTGCGCGGCTGCGGGCCCTGGTGCTGGAACTGGCCGGGCAGGGGTATGATCTGGTGATTTCCACCGGAGGCACGGGGCTTTCCCCGCGTGACCTCACGCCGGAAGCGCTGATCCCTGTGCTGGATCGCCGTCTGCCCGGTTTTGAGCAGGCCATGATGGCCGCGAGTCTGCAAAAGACGCCGCGCGCCGTGCTTTCGCGCGCTCTGGCAGGGACTGTGGGGCAAACCCTGCTTTTCGCCCTGCCCGGCAGCCGCCGGGCCGCGCTGGAGAATCTGGATGCGGTGCTGGAAGCTCTGCCCCACGCGCTGGAAAAGCTGGGCGGAGACATGTCGGACTGCGGAAGGGCATAGCCCTAAATCGTTTCAGGCTTGCATGTGCCGGCATTTTCCTCCTTTTTTTCTTTCCAGGGCGTCGAGCAGCAGCATGATATGGCGTCGTGTCTGGGTGGCAAGGTCATAGTCCTTCAGAATCGTGCCCCGCGCCGTTTCGCGCAGCCCCGTGAAGCGCGGCGCCATGTCCAGAATGCGGGCGGCAGTTTCCGCCATGGCTTCATGATCCCAGAAGTCGCACAGAAAGCCGTTTTCTCCGTGGCGGAGAATCTCATGCACCGGCGGGGTATCCGAGCCGAGGGTCAGCGTGCCGCAGCTCATGGCTTCAAACAGGCCTGCCGACAGATTGTCCGGCGCGGTAAGATAGATATGCAGCGTTGAGGTTCTGAGCATGGTCCGGTAGGCCGTCAGGGTGAAGTCTGGCAGAAGCACGCGGCTGCGCATGGTTTCCGGCACTGCCCCGCGTACTGCTTCGCGCACGGAGTCGGCGCTGTCCTTTCCCGTATCCATGATGATGGCGCGGCATCCGGGCCGCAGGTTCAGAACCCGGGGCAGCGCCCGCAGAAAGGGAACCAGCCCCCGCGAAGGATCAGTCCCCCGGCAGGAAAAGCTCAGAATTTCCGCGCCGGGCGGAAGCCCGGGGAAACAGTCTGAGGAATCCGGGGAAAAGAAAGCGCTGTCCACGCCGTCATGGATGACGCCGATGCGGTTGCGCAGAAAATCGGGAAACTGGCTCCACTGCCAGCGGGAGCCGGTCAGGGCGAGATCGCAGTCGCCCAGCGCGTTGTAGCGGCACAGGTTGCGCGCCCGTCCGGCGGCGAAGTCCGCCGGAGGACGCGCCGCGCCGCGGGTGAAGAAAAGATGGCTTTCCCCCTGCGTGCTGAACCAGTCTGCCCGAACGGCGTGCAGGGCATCCGGAAAAAGATCGCGGGCGTAGAAGCCGTATCCGCCGTCCGCCGGATAATAGACGATATCGGGGCTGAAACCGTCCCTGCGCAGCCGGAGCATGGCGTTGGCCGCCCGCGTGCCGCGCCGCAGAACAACGCTCATGATGCTTTCTCCCGCGTCTCCCGCATCTGCGGCGGGAAGATCGGTCGGGGCGATGCGCAGACGGCGCACGCCGGGAAGTTTCAGACTCTTTCCTCCCCGTTCGGACAGAAAGAGCGTGGTGGTATCGGGCATGGACCCGAAGCATTGCGCCAGGGGGCGGAAAATGCCCGGGAAGTCGCGATGGATGAACAGGATGCGCATGGAGCGTTCCGAAGGGAAAAGTGTGCGGACAGACGGAAGAAGGCCGTCGGGCAGGCGGAAAGGGGAGGGAACTCCGGCGCGTCCCGGAAGGACGCGGCACACCGGGGAGGAACCCGGAAGGGCGCATCGGCGTGAGAAAAAGATGGAAGGGACGGCCGCGTCCGGGCGTCGGCTCTGTCCGACGACCGTCTTTCTCCGATTGCGGGAGGAGGGCCGTCGTCTGTGACAATACTTCCGAATCCTCCCGCTGTAAACCGGACATGCATTCCCGCCTCCGCCGCGGAAAACGGCTGATGCCGGGCACCGGATACGCGGTTTTGTCCCGGCTTCACTTCATCAAAAATTCCTTTGTGTTTTGAGACCTCTCCCTTCAGGGGAAAAGAGGAGTTGACACGACGGCGAAGCCGATGAAATCCTTTTTCGTACCTCCTCCCCTCAGGGAGGGGCAATCCGCACGCCCCCTCTCCGTCGGCTGCGGAGGCAGTCGGCGGACGGGGCGACTGTGGATTGAAACATCGCTCCGGGAAGGGCTTGGAGCTTTTCGTTATTGAAGTGTTCCACGGAGTCGGGCAGGGCGGGACTCCGCCCGCGACGTCCCCCTTTTCCCGGTGTCGCCGCAATTCGCTTGCGGCTTCAAACTCCGGCGGAGGCGTGAAACCTCCGAGCCGGAATGCAGGGTTCCGGCCGGCAGATATTTTCAGATGCAAAACGCTCTGGAAGTGAAATTGTCCTGATAATGCTTGAGCGCCGGAACATAACTTTTTACACTTGTCCCTCATGAAGGGAGCCGAGCGCGGGCCTGTTCCGCGAGTGAACGCGGGGCGGCCGGAAACTCATGGCCGTTTTTCGGTGTTGAAGAGGTGGAGGCGCGCCGCGCTGATCACGGTCTTTGCGCTGGCGTTTTTCCCGTGCGGGGCGGAACTTCCGTTTCTGTCCGTTTCTGCCCGTCCTGCGCTTGCGGATGAACTTCCGTCTCCCGCCGGAGCGCAGGACGGCGTGGACACTCCGGGCGAAGAAGAGACGGAAACGCAGGGTGAGGAAAAAGAGCAGACGGTGGCAAAAAAGGCCGGGGAATGGGGAAAGCCCGCGAAAATCCGGCTTTTCGGCTCTGTGGAGTTCAGGCAGTCCAATACCGCGCTGCAGTCCTGGCAGAGCATGCTGAAACGCAATGCCGGGCATCCGCTGTTCACGCCGGGCAGCAGGCTGAATTCCTCCACCACATGGGAGCAGTTCAGAAAACGGGCGGAGAAGCTCGGGGGACTGGATTTGCTGCGTCTGGTCAACAATTTCTGGAACAACTGGCCGTACCGGGAAGATCGTGACGTGTACGGACAGCCGGACTACTGGGCCTCGCCCCGGGAGTTCCGTGAAAATTCGGGCGACTGCGAGGATTACAGCATCGCAAAATATTTCACGCTGCGCGCGCTGGGCGTGCCGAAGGAAAACATGCGCATCGTCGTTCTCATGGAAACCATACGCAATCTTCCCCACGCGGTGCTTGTGGTGTATATGGACGGTGACGCCTATGTGCTGGACAATCTGAGCAGGCAGGTGCTGCCGCATTCGCGTTACAGGAACTATGAACCGCGGTTTTCCATTAATGAGGACTACCGCTGGGCGCATATGAAGCCAAAAAAGCGGGAGCGGGACGCGTCGGCAGCGCATGGACGGGGAACCCGGGCGGGGGAGCCGCGCAAACCCCGCGTATCGGAATGAGGTGCTGACGGATGAGATCGATCACGGCGGGTTCCCGTCAGGCGCCCGAGGAGATGAATATGACCACAGTGACGAACACGGCGGACAGGAGCGGACGTGCCGCGCTGCTTCTTGCCGGCTGTCTCGTGGCGGGAGTGCTGGCCGCAGCCTGGGTGGCGTGCGGCGCTCGGTATGAAAGGGCCAGGCAGGATATTCTGGACGCCCGCCGCGCGGAAATGGGGGCATGGGTCTCCGGCACGCGGGAAGCTGTCGAACTTTGGGCGGATGCGCAAGAAAAGCTTGTGAAGCGGATCAGCACGTCCGAACTGTACCGCATGTTTGCCCAGGATGTGCAGGCGCTGGGCGGAGGCGTGGAAAAAGCGGTCAACGAGGCCGACCGCGAGGGAACGATTCTGCCGGAAGATGCGGCATCCCTCGCCGAGCAGGTTCCTTTCATGCGCGGGGCGCTGCTGGACTTCATGAACTACAATGGCCTTTCCGACGTGCGCATTGTCAATGGAGAGGGGCGGACGCTGCTGTCCGCCATGACGCAGCCCGCGCCTCTGGACAGCGAGGCTGCCGCGCTTGTCGGGAAGGCGGTGAAGGCAGGGGAGTTTCTGTTCGGCTCCGTCCGCGCCGGACGCGATGGGCTGCTGCTCGACGTGGCTGATCCCATGTCCGCATATCTGGCCGGAGGAGGGGAGGACGGAGCCGTGGCCGCCGTGTTTGTCCGTATTCCCGTAACAGGCAGACTCGCTCAGTTCCTTGCCCGTGATCGGCAGGACGATGCCGCGCGGCCGTGGCTGCTTCAGCGTTCCGGCGACGGATGGACGGCTCTTGGTACGGATGCCGCGCATTCCGGCCCGGTTGTCTCTCTGCCGCTGGATGCCGCCGGAAACATGGAATTCGGCCGACGTGTCGGAGTGGACGGCAAAAGCGCCGTGTATTCTCTCGGTGTGTCTGCATCCGGCCCGAACTGGGAAATTATTCTGGAAACTCCCGCAGCCGTGGTGGACGCGCGTTTGCGCGGCATGGCCTGGATGATCTACGGCATAGGCGCGCTGGCTTCCGCCGGGGTCGTCCTGCTGGCCGCGCTGCTGTGGTGGGTGCTGATCAGCCGGAGAAACGAGGCCCTGGCCCGGCATTTCCAGCAACTGTATTCTGTTATCGATCGCCAGAAGCGCCTTCTGGACAGTGTGAATGCCTCACTGGAAGTGGGGCTGGCCATGATCGACGCCGACGGCGCCGTGCAGATGGCCAATCGCGTCTTTTCCGAACTGGCCGCGGACGAAGGGGAGAATGCGCCGGATGCCGCAGGCCGTTCCCTGCTCAGCCTTTTTGATGTGAAGACGGGCGCGCTGCTTGTGGAAGCCGTGCGCGGGGTACTTCAGTCCGGCAGAACCGATACCGTTGAGCTGCGCATGCGCGAGGGAGATGTCGGAGAACGTCTGCTCCGGGTCAGTCTTTTTCCCCCGTATCGCGGGGATGGAGAGCGGGGTGAATCCCGGCCCGGCGTGGTGGCCATTTTTCAGGATATTACCGAGTTCCGCCGCCGCAGCGAACAGCGCCAGCGTCAGCAGGCCAACGTCATGCTGGCGCTGGTGCGGGCCATTGAAAGCGTGGATCCCTATCTGGCGGGACATTCGCAGAAGGTAGCGGGGCTGGCCGATCTGGTTGGCGGGCAGATGGGGATGGACAGGGCCTCGCGTGAAGGTCTGCGCATCGCCGCCGCGCTTTCGCAGATCGGCAAGCTGTTCATTCCCCGCGAACTTCTGCACAAGACCGGAAATCTGACCCCTGAGGAGCGTGCGGAAATCATGCGCGCTCCGGAATATGCCCATGATCTGCTGAAGGATATCGACTTCGGCCAGCCCGTGGCCGAGGCCGTGTACGACATGTATGAAAAACTGGACGGGAAGGGATATCCGCGTGGACTCTCGGGAGAGAGCATCCCTCTGGCTTCGCGTGTGCTGGGTGCGGTGAATACCTTTTGCGCCATGATCAGTCCTCGCTCCCATCGGGAAGGGCTGCGCCGCGAGGACGCCATGGACAGACTGCGGAAGGAACCGGGTTTTGATCCGGCCGTGGTGGAAGCTCTGGATAATGTTCTGCGGACGCCTGAGGGTATGAGCGCGCTCCTGGGCGGATAGGCGGCCCGCTCCGGAACGGTATGTTCACTTCGTTCCCTCATGCGTGGCATTGTCCCATGACTGACCGCCGGAGGCGCGCACAGGCATGAAACCGATCGGGCGGGGCCAGCGGACGGCGGGAACCGGAGCATGGCTGCTCCGGGAATACTCCCGGAGTTGAACGGAGCGAGTCTCCGCCGCATGCCGGTCTCCGGGGTGGAGTGGAACGGGCGGATGCCTCGTGCGGAGACGATCATCCCAGCTTCAGCTTTTGTTCCAGAGCCGGATCAATGGCGGCCCTGAATGCGCCTTCGCTGCGATCAATGCGCACCATGCCGGGCGCGGCTCCCTTCATCGGATGAATATAGCGGGCAAGAGAGTACTGGATTTCCGCCCAGGCGCCGTCTTTCAGCGGACTTTTCAGGGCGGCGAGCGCCCCGGCTTCGCGCAGGGTGCGTTCGGGAATTTCCTGTCCGGCATGATCGCGGCGGATGATCACATGAGCGCTGGGACCCTCCGCCGTGTGCAGCCAGTAGTCGTGCGGAGCGGCCAGCTTGAGGGCCAGCGCATTGCCTCTGGTGTCCCTTCCGCGCAGAAGGAGAAAACCGTCACTGCTGCGGAAAGCCTGGATCTGACTGGGGAGCTGGGCGGAAAAACGTGACGGCCTGCCGGAAGCCTCCGCTTCCCGCCTGGCGATCCGTGCCGCCTTGCCGGTCAGCACGCCGGGGGCGCTTCCCGCCGTTCCGCCGCCGTGATGAGCCGGAGCCGCAGGCCCCGCTCCGCTGAGGCTGGCCGCGCTGCGCAGCATGGCGTCGGCTGCGGCGTTCTTTTCCGCCAGTATGACCGCCCTTCGCCGGTCCAGATGCTCGAGTCCGCGCTTTCCGCGCGCGGCCTGACGAAAAAGCTCGCTCATGTTTTCACGCACGGTCAGTCTTGGGTCGAGCTTCAGTTCGCGCGGCCCCTGTTCCGTCTCGAGCACGACGAAGGGGGCCTTTTCCGCCGGCCTGAAGCGGTAGAGCTGGCTCTGGAGCAGCAGGGCATCCTTCTGCCGGTCGCGCATGCCGTTCAGGCGGGCTTCTTCCCTTTCCAGTTTTTCCAGCAGGCGGGACAGCCGCCTGACTTCCGCTTCATGAGGGCGGGCTGCTTCCTGCCGGGCCTTTTCCCCGACGCGCCCGTATACGTCGCGTTCCCCGGCAAGGGCCAGAGCGGCCAGAGGGTCGTCCCATACGCTCTCCGTCCACGCACCGCCGAGCTTTGCCAGACGGGCGGGAGGAAGGGGCCATGCAGAGATTTCCAGCGGGCCGGAGCCGTTTTCATACATGAAGACATCACCCCCGCCGCACTGCAGATCGGCCAGCAGGGCGGCGGCCTCTTCATCTTCCAGCAGGGGAAGCGTGCGGCGCAGCGCCGGCGTAATCACCGGCCATTCCCGCCATTCCTCGCCTTCGCACAAATCCCGCAGGGAAGTGGAGGCATCGGGCCAGCGCGGTTCTTCAAAGGACGGAGGAGCATCGAACAGAAGGCGCGGCCCCTCGCGCAGATCCAGCAGCAGCCAAATCGGCCCGCTGTCCCCTTCGATTTCGAGATACAGACGGCGCTCTGTCCAGTGGGCGGATGCCGAACGGATGCGGTGATCATGGAGATGCTTGCGCAGACGCATGATCTGCGCCGGAGGATGGGCGTTGACGGTCAGCTTGTGTCCGCTGACAAAGAGCAGAGGGGACTTGCGCTCCGCCCTCAGGACAAGATGGCGTTTTTTTGCGGCCTGTTCGCTGGAGCAGGAGGAAGAGAGAAAGGATGTTCCGTAGAGGCCGAAAACAGTGACGCCCTGCCCCGGCTGGTAGATTTTTTCCAGCCGGGTACCGGGAAGGGTGGGGAGCAGCGCGTCGCAGAAACGCCGGAAAAGATGGGCGTCCATAGAGCAGATCAACTTCGGGATTATACGAACCGGGACACGATGTCCCGAATCGCAGGGGGCACGCCGCCGCCGTCGCTTGACGCCGCAGGTGAATTGCGGCGGTACCGGATGAGGAGGCGCCTCGGCGGAGTCTCGCCCTGCTCGACTCCGGGAGCATTTCCAGGGTGAAAATGCTCTGGTGGGGAAAAGAGGCGTCAGCTGCCCTGCACGTCCTCGCCTTCTTCCTGGCGCGCCTTGCAGTTGACGCACAGCGTGGTTACAGGACGCGCCTTGAGACGGGCCACGCCGATATCTTCCCCGCACTCTTCGCAAATGCCGTATTCTCCCTCGTCAATACGGGTCAGGGCTTCCTGAATCTTGTGAATCAGGCGGCGCTCACGATCCCGGATACGAAGGGTGAAGGCACGATCGGATTCCGCAGTTGCGCGATCCGCGGGATCAGCGAAAGAAGACGGGGACTCGTTGAGTTCCTCAAGCGTTGATTCGCCCTTGTCCTGGGCGTCTTTCAGCATCTGCCGGAGCAGATTGCGAAAGTAGGCGATTTCATCAGCGGTCAAGAATCCTCCTCGCCGGGAAATCCGGCTATGGACTTAGCTGAATGAGAGCATTTTCGCTGCTGACGGCGTCACGGCATCGAAACCTCCGCGATTCGCTTGCGGCGCAATGCCCCGGCTTGAGACATGCGGCCTGCCGGACAGAAAGCGGGGTTCCGGCCGATTGCGTCCAACGACAGAATGCTCTGGGTGGAGCGGCAATATACCGGAGAAGAAAGATCCTGTAAAGTCATTATAAATAAACGTGTTGTTGCAGAATAGTGTTGAAAGTGACCTTGACCGCCGGGGGCACGCGGTGCGAGCGCGGCGTTTTCCGCGCCCCGGAGCCGCCGCGTTTTTTCAGCAGGAGCGGGTCAGCTCAAGGGCGCTTTCAAGATCGGCGAAGTCCGCGCAGAAGCCGGGCGTTTCAAGATGAGGATTCCGATAGGGCAGAAAGGGGATTCCGGCTCCGCCCGCCGCGTCCCTGTCGGTGGAGCTGTCGCCGACAAACAGCGTATCCCGGGCGGAAAGACCCCATTCACGCAGCACCTGAAAGGCTCCGTCGGGATCGGGCTTGGGCAGGGCGCGCGCCACAGTGACGACAGGATCAAAAAAGCCTTCAAAGCGACAGGTTGCGATAACGTCCCCCATACCGTCGCGGCGGTTGGTGTGCACACCCGTGCGGATGCCGAGATCGCGGCATCGTTGCAGCAGCCTGTGGATGCCTTCCGTAGGGCGGAGCATGGGCACGATGTCCCGCCGGTAGGAAATGCGTCTGGTCACATCGCGCAGGGCCGGCATGAGAGGAGCGGGGATAATGGCATCGATCGCCTGCTGGGCCGTACTCATCTGCACATAATGTTCCTGCTCCTTCGTAAGGAGCGGCAGGCCCAGTTCGCGCCGGAGCAGATTGTAGTAGTGCACGTTCGCGGCGGCGGAGTCGATGATGACGCCGTCGCAGTCGAAAATGATGCCTCTGGGACGTCCGCCGCACATGTCGGTCAGCCAGGCGGCGAGTTCTTCCGGACTGAAGGCCCGGCTCGTTTCAGCATGTTGGCTCATGAAAATTTCCGAGGTTTATGGGTGTCATGCATTCCGGAGCGTCAGGGGCTTGACGCATGTTGTCCTGAACATGTTTCCGGAGGAGCAGGGTGGGGCGGAACCTGTCCATGTTTCCCTTTCACGGAAGTACGGGACACAGGAAGGTCAGAACCGGATCGTCCGGCGTTCCGCCTGCCGAGCCGGAACTCAGGCCGGGGATGGCGGAAAGGTGCAGCCGCAGAACCGGGAAGGGCGCGGGCGGCTGCACCCCCTCCGGTGGAGGGAGAAGCCGCACGGGCGGGATGGACGTCAGCGTGTCGGCCATATCCCGATCCAGAACGAGGAAACGCAGGGAACCTTCCCTTGTTTCCCTGTCCAGCAGGGTGGCGGCCGCTTCCAGCACTGTGCGCCACGCCGCCGGGGGCGGGAGAACCGGTTCCTCCGGAGAGGCGGACCGCGGCGGAGCAAGCCCGTCGCCGAGCAGAGCGGCGAGGCCGGCCTGTTTTCGCGTCACACTGCGGGCGAGTTCCTTCAGTTCGATGTTCTGCTGTTCCTGAAGCCAGGCCAGAAGCAGCGTGCGCTGGGCGTTTTCCCTTTTCAGGCGGATCACGGAGGGCGCGTCGGGGCGGATGGAAGGTGTACCGGCATCCTTCAGCCGGGCCAGCGCATCCTGTTCGGCCGGGCTGAGATCCCCGCCGGAGGAACTGAGACCGCCCGCCGCCAGAGGCGTGACTGCCAGTCCGTGCGCGCCGTCGCGGATGGTTCGCTCGAAGTCGGCCAGACAGGCGGCGGCCTGCGCGGGAGACCACGGCAGCGCTGGCGCATGGGCATGTTCAGGCATGCCGGGCAGTCCCGGCCACAGAACAAGCGTCTCTTCCGGCAGGGAGAGGCCGAGAGTACGGGCGTCTTCCCGGACAAGTTCGGGGTGAAGGTGCGGAAGCGCAATGAGAAGCGGTGTGACAGACATAGGGGCTCCGGAAATACATGAGAGCGCGGCGCGCGGGAACTCCATCATACGTGCTCGCTTCGTTTTGGGCAATGCGGGCTGCGGGGAGAGGGGCGGCAGACCGCGCGAAAGCCGGGAACTTGATGTTTCAGGCCGCTGTGTCTATACTTGATATTTAGGCTTGCAGGAATGGCGCGCGTGCGTCCTGCCCGAGAAGCCGGTCATTCTGCCGCTGCCGTCCGGCAGCGCCGTTTCCCGGAGTGTCCCATGAAACGCATTTCTTCCCTGGCCGCCGCCCTTGTTCTGGCGCTCGGCCTGTGCGGAACGGCTTCCGCCGCTCCGCTGGTCGTGGCCCACGACACCAATTTCAAACCTTTCGAGTTCAAGGACGAAAGCGGCAAATACACCGGTTTCGACATTGAGCTGTGGGATGCGCTGGCCAAACGCGCCGGACTTGAATACAAGTTCCAGCCCATGGATTTCAACGGAATCATTCCCGGCCTTCAGACCGGGAACATCGACGCCGCCGTGGCTGCCATGACCATCAGCCCCCAGCGTCTTGAAGTGGTGGACATGTCTGATCCCTACTATGACACCGGCATCATGATCGCGGTGCGCGCCGAAGACGCGGACAAGGTGAAGAGTCTGGACGATCTGGCGGGCAAGGTGATCGCCACGAAGACCGGTACATCCTCCGCCGACTACATCCGCACCAAGTTCGCGGGCAAGGCCGGGGAAGTGAAGCTTTTCCCCAACAACGACAACATGTATCTTGAACTGCTCAGCGGCGGCGCGGACGGCGTGTTTTTTGACGAATCCGTGGTGCGTGACTTTGCCAGGGCTTCCGAGGGCAAGATTGTTGTGGTCGGCCCCCTGTACGAAGGGCAGTCTTACGGGGTGGGTTTCCCCAAGGGCAGCAAGATCGTTGGTCCCATCAATGAGGCGCTCAAGGCGATGAAGGCCGACGGCAGCTACAAGGCTCTGTACGTCAAGTGGTTCGGCTCCGAACCCGCGGCGAAGCAGTAGCGCATTCCGATTCAGAGCGCTTCCGGTGTCTCGTTCCACGAGACTTTTCTCCGGTTTCCCTGTCCGCAAGGCGCTCCGCTTCCGCACGGAAGCGGAGCGGAATTCCGCGATTCACCTGCGGCGTGAGCCTCCCGCTTCGCGTGGAGCCTGCGGGCCGGAGCATGGGGGCCTGGCAGGAAAACACCTCCGGTCACAAAATGTTCTGGGAAAACTGCCGGTCGGGGCGCAGCGTCCCGGCCGGCGGAAACTTTCAACCATAAAAAAGCTCTAAAGGCGGTGCGCATGGCTTTTAACTTCCGTCCCGAAGTCATTGTCGAATCTTTGCCGCTGCTGGTGAAGGGTCTGGAAATGACCCTGCTCATCACGGTGGGCGGTCTGGCCCTGGGGCTGGCTCTCGGCGTGGCGACGGGGCTGATCAACACGGGACGCAACCGCGTCCTGCGGGCCGTTGCCGTGGGGTATATCGAGCTGATACGCGGCACGCCGCTCATCGTGCAGGTCATGTTTCTGTATTTCGGTCTGCCGCTGGCGCTGGGCATGCGCATTCCTCCCCTGACGGCGGGCATCATCGCCATCGGCATCAACGCGGGAGCCTATATCGCCGAAATCGTGCGCGGAGCGATCCTGTCCATCGACGCCGGGCAGTCCGAAGCCGCCCGCTCCACCGGGCTCAGCGCCTTTCAGACCATGTTTCATGTCATCTGGCCCCAGGCCTTCCGCCGCATGATTCCTCCTCTGGGAAACCAGTTCATCATTTCCCTCAAGGATACCTCGCTGCTTACGGTCATTGGCGTGGCCGAACTGACGCGGCAGGGGCAGGAAATCGTGGCCATCAACTTTCGTTCCTTTGAAGTGTGGCTGGCCGTGGCGATTCTCTACCTCATGGTTACCCTTTCCCTTTCCTGGGTGCTGCGTCTCATTGAGCGCCGCATGACCTCCCGTGTGGTGCGCAGAAGCCACGCGCATTGAAATGTCTTTCTCCGAACGGCGAAAAGGGCGGCCCCCGCAGGGGGCCGCCCTTTTCGTTCAGACTGATGACAAACCCCGCTTCGCGGAGTCTGCGCCGTCAGGCCGTTTTGGCGGCTTGACGGAATACACGAAAACCGCTCGCTTTACGGCGCGGCAAAGCCGCGACCTGCCCGCAATTTTCGGGAAGAATCTCCGGTGCTATTTCGGGGCGTTTTCGCGGTAGGCGACGGGCCGGGGCCAGGGATTGTTTTTCGCTCTGGCATAGCCGGACTTGAAGGGTTCGGTTTCCCACAGGCGCACGATGGACGGATCGATGGGCACGGCCCGTGAGAGATCCCTGCCCGCAAAGGCCGGATAATCCCTGGCGTAACGGTACACGCGATGGATCATGTTCTTCATGTGTCCCTCCTTGATGATGTGCGATGTCGTGCTGTACAGCACGTCGGTATCGTCAAGGTAGTTCACAATGCTGCCGTCAAACAGCCAGGGGCAGACGAATTCCCATACCACGCGCGGCTGGGGGCCGGGGGTGACTTCAAATATCTGGCCTGAACCGGTGGAGCAGATCAGGGTGTTGCCGTTGGGCAGACGCTGTACGGAACTCTGATAGGGCGAAGTGAAGTTCTGGGGATTATGGGATTCGTATGACCAGACGATATCGCCTGTTTCCAGATCCACTTCCACGGCGCGGGAACGGTTGCCCTTGGGACGGAACCAGCCGTTGTCGTGCACCAGCACATGCCTGCCCTCATTGAGGAAGGTGCCGCAGTGCGGGCCGAAGAGCTGCTGATCCCCGTCATCCAGCCAGCCGGGCTTGCGTCCGCGCAGGTGGGTGGCCGGATTGCCCCAGCGGAAGATCATCCTGCCGCTTTTGCGATCCACGACGACGAATTCCCCGAAGTTGCGGCAGGTCAGGCATACCCGATCATGCACGGGGTCGTAATCCACACCGTTGAAATGCACCCAGTCCACCGTGGAGAAATAGTGGGCTGCCGGAGGGAGAATATAGTTCAGATTGAACTCGTCGGGCGCATCCCCCACATGATCCCACAGATGCCATTCCCATACCACGTTGTTCTCCCTGTCGATCTCCATCAGGTAGTCGAGAAAAAGCCCGCGGTGCTGCTTGCCCTCGAACCACTCGCCCTCTTCGGGCAGTGTGCCGGGGATGCGTCCTTTGGCATAGGCCTCCTCATTGCTTTTCTTTTCCAGGCAGATCACCAGGGTATTGCCGTTGGGCATGGGACAGAAGGCGTGGGAAAGCACCTGCTGCGTTGCATGGTCATTCTTGATGTAGCGCTGAAGCAGGTTTCCCTCCCAGTCATAGCGTTCGAAACCGCCTGTGGTGCCCGCGAACAGGACGGCCTGATCGGGAATGCGGATGCCGCGTACCAGATCGCCGTTGGGCATGAGGTGGGCAAAAAGACCGGGAGGGTAATCGGTTTTCCATGTGTGAACAATTTCCCCTTCCATGTTGATCAGATAGGTTTCATTGCGGAAGTAGGGGCTGAACAGATTGTAACCGTCACAAGCCAGTTCCCTGTCGTAACGGTGCACCCCGGTGGGAATGCCGTGCGTGGCCATGTTGCGCTCCTTTGAATGAGGTATGGCTCTCACAATGAGGCCGAAGTTTCATGACGCCCCGGAAGCAAGGCGCGGGCCAAACAGGCAATATGTATATTTTTCACTGTGTTGGATGGTATTAAGAGCATACGGGATATGCCTGTTTCCAGAAGGAAAAGAACAAATTATGTGAGATTGAGTGATATTTTTTAGCATTCGGCATCCTGCCGGATGTGCAGAAAACAGAGGATCGTGTCAGAGAAAACTTGATACACTTTGCAGCGCCATTGAATCATAAAAAATGTAATAATGGCTACTTTTTTTGGTGGAATATGCCAAATTCATTTTATGTCCGTTTCTGTAGAATATTATATAACTTCTTGTTTTTGCTTATGAAAAATAATGGTACGGAAAATGCTTGTGCTGAAAGCGACAATATGCCGCATCCAGAGCGGCGAAACATTTTCATTTCTACAGACGGATGCGCCTGTTCCGGCGGATTCGGCAAGGAGAACGGCATGAAAGGACATGAAGGGTTGCGCGGGAAAAAAGCCCTTGTCACGGGGGCGAGCGGCGGGCTGGGGCGCGCCATTGCGCGGTCGCTTGCGGAACGCGGCGCGGACGTGGCGGGCTGGGGGCGCAATGAGGAGCAGCTTGAGGCTGCCGCCGAACTTGTGCGCGGTGCGGGGCGGCGCGCCGTGTCCCGCGTGGTGGATGTTTCTTCCGGCGCGGCGGAACTCGCCGCCGCCGTCGATGCGACCGCCGCCGAACTTGGCGGGCTGGATATTCTGGTGAACAACGCGGGCGTCAACCGGCCTGTGCCCGCACTGGAAGTCACGGAGGAGTGCTGGGATTCGATCCTGAACGTCAATCTCAGGGCGCCGTTCTTCATCGCACAGGCTGCGGTAAAACATATGACCGGGGGAGGGCGCATCATCAATATCACCTCCAGTCTGTCCGTCAATGTTCTGGAGAAGCGCGTCCCCTACCAGGCGAGCAAGGGCGGCATCAACGTGCTTACCCGCGCGCTGGCGCTGGAATGGGCTTCCCTGGGCGTGACGGTCAACGCGGTGGGTCCGGCCATTGTTGCCACGGAGATGACCAGAGCCATGGGATCAAGTTCGTCCGTGCATCCCAAAATGCTGCTCGGGCGTCTCATTCAGCCGGAGGAGATCGGCGCGGCCGTGGCGTTTCTGGCTTCTGACGAGGCGGCCATGATCACCGGCCAGACGCTGTTCGTTGATGAAGGCTGGAGCATTCACTAGCGTTCACGCCCTCCGCCTTGGGTCTCCGGTTCCGGAACCAGTTTTAACGTGAGTTGTTCCGGCGTGTTCCAGCACAAGGGAAGGAGCCGGAATCCGGTTTTCCGCAGCGTGTCGGAACGGTGCGGAAGGCAAACCGTTTCTTGAGGAGAGTCTCATGTCGCAGACAACCGACATTCTGAAATCCATTCCCTTTTCCTCCAGACGGGCTGTTCAGCTTGCCGCCGCGCTGGCGGCCTATTTCGTCATCGCCTTTGTTCTGGGGCCTTTTGAGGGGCTTTCCGCCCAGGGGCAATGCGCCATTGCCACCATGGTGGCGGCGGTGATCGTATGGGTCACCGGCGCGCTGCCTCTGGCCGTGGCCGCCATGCTCATGACCATGATCCAGCCCTTGTCCGGAGCCGCCCCCCTGGACAAGGCCCTGACGAACTTCGCCAATCCCATAGTGTTTTTCTGTTTCGGAATGTTCTGCTTTACCTTCGCGTTCACCCGCACCGGCTTTTCCGAGCGGGTGGCGCTGTGGATTTCCCGTCTGGCGGGAGGGAATCCGGCCAGGCTGCTGCTCTGTTTCATCGCGGGCGGTACGGTGCTTTCAGCCTTCATGGCCGATGTTCCGGTGGTGGTGATGCTGGCTCCCGTGGCGCTTAAAGTGGTGGAGCAGAACAGGTGCGGGGTGATGAGCAGCAACTTCGCCAAAGCGCTCATGATCGGCCTTCCCATCGGCGTGCTCATGGGCGGCATTGCCACACCCACGGGCGCGTCCATGAATATTCTGACCATGCAGTTCCTGCGGGATATGGCGGGCGTGGAAATAAACTATCTCGAGTGGGCGGCCATCGGCATCCCTGTGGCGCTCGTGCTCATTCCCGGCGTATGGTTCATTCTGCTCAGGCTGTTTCCTCTGGAAATCGACTCGCTGAGCGATACGGAGTGCCTTGAGGACGCGTGGAAGGAACTCGGCCCCATGAGCAGGGATGAAAGGAAGTTTGTCGTTTTCATTCTGGTAAACGTGGTGCTGTGGTGCACGGACAGCCTTCACCATATTCCTCTGCCGGTGCTTGCCGTTATCGGCGGAGCGGCTCTCTTTGTGCCCGGCGTCGCGCTCATCGACTGGGAATACGCCGCGCCGCGCATGGGCTGGGATATCCTGATGCTTATCGGCGGAGCATGTTCCCTGAGCATGTCGCTGTGGAGCAGCGGAGCGGCCGCCTGGATGGGGGATACGCTGCTCGGCGGCCTTCTGGGACTGCCGGTGTGGCTGCTCATGCTGCTCATCGGATTTTTCGCCATGTGGATACATCTGCTGGTGCCCAATTCCACGGCCATCATCGCCGTGTTCATGCCCATGGTCATAGCTCTGGCCCAGAGCAAGGGCATCAATCCCGCCGTGCTGGCCTTGCCGCTGGGTTTCCTTGCCTCCGCATCGCTGGTGCTGGTCATCGACGCGGTACAGCTGGTGACCTATCAGTACGGGTATTATTCCATGCGGGACTGGCTGAAGGCCGGGGTAACCATATCCTTCATCTGGATACCGCTGTGCGTGGCCAGCGTGCTGTTTGTGGGAGGAGCGCTGGGGCTGTACTGAAACATTCCGCAATCGAAGACATCCGCGGCCGGAACCCCGGTGCTCCGACCCGCGGATGTCTTCAATGACAGCGTGCCCCGTACGAAAATGCTCCCGTGCCGTTTGCGGCATGTTTGCCGCGGGCAGACGGGCCTGTCCCCGTGCCCCGGAATGACCCTTCACGAACCGGAGATTTCCGTGCTATCCTGATTTCCGTTGGCCTCCTTCGCCGGGTTCTTCCGCCCCTGAAGTGTTCCGCGGCGCAGAGCGAAACGAGGTTCTTCGCTGCTCTCCTCATCCGTAAAGCGTTCGCGCTGACGGTTGAGGGTGCCGTGCCGCCCCCCATGCCGGGCGTCGCCGCAATTCACTTAAGGCGAGAGGTGTGTCCGTGACGGAAAAGAAACTTTCCCCCGTGCTTGAGAATTATCTGGAGATCATTTTTCTGCATGAGCTGCGGGATGGCGCGGCGCGCGCCAGTGATGTGGCGGATGCCGCCGGGGTCACCCGTTCCACCGTAACCAGCGCGCTCAAGGCGCTGCAAAGGATGGGATATGTGGAGTACGAGCCGTACAGCCTCATTCATCTGACCCGGGACGGCATGCGCGTGGGCAGGGAACTCGCCCATCGGCATATCGTGCTTCAGGAGTTTTTCCAGCATGTGCTCCAGCTGGATGAGAAGCTGGCCAGTTCCGTTTCCTGCGATCTGGAACACATTCTGCCGCGGGAGGTCATGCTGCGTCTGGGGCAGTTTGTTCTGTATCTTCAGGAAAGCGGGGAAGACTGGAAGAACTGGTTCGCCGAATATGAAAAAAACAGGCCCGCGCACCCGCGCAGGCTGCGTGACGCGGAACTTCTGCGTCAGTCCCCCCATGCCCTGCCTCCGCGCGCGGGACAGAGCGAGTAGCAAGGGCAGCAGGCTCACGGTTTCCCTTCATGTTCGCGCTGCACAGGCGCAGGGAGGAGGAAAGACCCCGGTTTTCCCCCGGGGCGTTCTGCTCTAGAAAGTGCCTGCCGACAGGCTTCCTGTGCTCTGAGCCGCAGATTGAAATGCTCCGTGGAGCCGGGCAGGGCGAGACTCCGCCGCGACGGCCCCTGCCCGGTATCGCTGCAATTCACTTGCGGCTGCTCCGGCGGAGTCGTGAAACCCGCGGACCGGAACATGGAGTCCCGACCGGCAGACATTTTCAGGAACAGGACGCGCTAATTGTCCCGCAGCGAATACCTGACGGGAATCAGCACGCGGAATGCCTTGCCCCTGACGCCGGTGTCCATCCCGGCGAGCCTGCCT